>Ga0326727_10000591_pt1 | contig 147656 bp, 141 predicted proteins | sample MB2enrmetagenome_FD_207643 | JGI IMG/M metagenome (GOLD analysis project Ga0326727, IMG submission 207643) | Lab enriched peat soil microbial communities from McLean, Ithaca, NY, United States - MB29MY | ecosystem: Environmental > Terrestrial > Soil > Wetlands > Peat | place: USA: New York... | reverse complement strand
AACACCATGCATGGAAATCATCCCCGGATATCAGTCCGGTCTGCACCGCACATTCACATCACACACCGGAACCTCATCCTCCTGACAACCGGTCACTGGTCACCGACCACTAACCACTGACAGGGTGGATTGGACGACCTGGTGGTTTTGGCGGGGGGCCCGCACCCGATCCCATCCCGAACTCGGCCGTGAAAACCCCCAGCGCCCATGGTACTGTGTCTTAAGGCACGGGAGAGTAGGTCGCCGCCAGGTCTTCCAATCCACTCTTTATTCCCCCCCGAACCCCGCAAGGTCCGGGGGGCATCACGCTGTAACAACCGGACGCGGGGTGGAGCAGCCCGGTAGCTCGTCAGGCTCATAACCTGAAGGCCGCAGGTTCAAATCCTGCCCCCGCAACCAATCCCCCACCAGAACCTATTCCTCCGGTCCCTCCGCGGCCTGCCGGGCCGACCACTGCAAATGCTGGCCCCCGTCAAGCGCGATCATCTGCCCGGTCATCGCCGGCAGCCCAAGGATCGCCACCACCGCAACGGCCACCTCGGCCGGGCTGCTGCCATGCCCAAGCGGAACCGATCCCGACTGACGGGCGAACTGCTCCTCCGTCTGTCTGGGGCTGGGCAAAGTCGGGCCGGGTCCGATCGCGTTCACCCTGATCCGCGGTGCCAGCGCAAGGGCCATGGTCCGGGTCATCGCCCACAGCCCGGCTTTGGAGATCGTGTAGGACACGAAATGCGGTGTCAGCGACCACACCCTCTGATCGATCATATTGACCACAACGCCCTCGGCCTCGGCGGGCAGCGCGCGGGCAAAACCCTGCATCAACACGAAGGGTGCCCGCAGGTTCGGTTCGATATGCGCGTCCCAGGAGTCCCGGGTCGCGTCGTCCCACTCGTCCCGTTCAAACCGGCTGGCGTTGTTGACCAGCACGCCGATTGGCCCGAGCGCTGCGGTGGCGCGCGCCACCAGGCTCGCCACCTCGGCTTCAACCGCCAGATCGGCCCGCAGAATGACGGCACGCTGATTGCGGGCTTCGATGCGGCCGCGGGTTTCCTCAGCGGCTGACTCGCTGGCGTGGCAATGGACGGCCACATCGAAGCCCGCCCCCGCCAAAACCAGCGCAATGGCCTGCCCGATCCGCTGGGCGCCCCCGGTCACCAGAGCGGCTCTCGGAATCGTATCAGGGATAGAAATTGTCATGGTGCGGGGGGTTAGCCCGCAGGACCCCTCGCGTAAAGGCCCCGGCATCGCCGCGGTCAGGGAGCTTCCGCTCTCGATTCTTCGATCGGACGATAGCGATAATACTCGGGTGTTCCGCGGCATGCCGGAATGAATTGCGCTGCGTGGAGGGCCGTGTGGCGTATCGCCGCCTCCGCGGGGAAATGCAGCCCATGGAAAAGCCCTGCGATCACGACGATCACGGCGAGCAGCGGCGCAAGTTTCAGCTTTGGCGGCTGGCCCGCATACCGGATCAGCGCAACCGCCCCGGCAAAGCCGATCAGAGCGCCGAAGATCACCTCGGGCAGCGAGTGCGCGCCAAGCATTAGCCGCGAAAACCCGATCACCCCGGCAGCCAGGATGGCAGCCGGAAGGATGCTGGCTTGCTGGCGCGTGACCATCACCGCCAGACCGCCGGTCACGACGGTGGCGGCTGCGACATGGCCGCTCGGGCTGTGGATGTCCATTGGCCCGAAGACCGGCGAACAAGACAGGAATATCAACTTGGAGACCGCGGTGGCCGCGAAGGTGGCCGCGACGACGATCAGCCACGTAAGGGCGCCGCGCCGCCAACCTTGAAGGGCAAGCGCTACGGCAATGGCAATCACCAACGGCAGGACGACCGCCTGGTCGGCAAAATCGGTCAGGTATCTCACGGGCGTCCGTATAGGCCAAATCCGTGGCGATTTGGTTTATAAACACATTAAAATTACGTGCCTCGAAACCACCGGGCCCAAGCGGTTGCGAACCTTCGGCATCCGCGCATGTGGCAACCCGGCGATCGTTTCAGCCTCCGCCGCGAAGGCCCCCCGGCGTCTTGGCAAACCTGGCCGCCGGTGCCAGGAAAGACACCATGGCGCCATGCGGCGACGGAGATCGCGGCCATCCGGCGGTTGAACAGCCCGGCCATTGGCGCCATCTCCCAAGGGCCAGAAGGACAGGAAACATGTATCCGGACGTTTCGCTTTTTATCGACGGCACCTGGGCCAAGGCCGCTTCCGGCCGCACCATCGACGTCGTCAATCCCGCCACCGGCGACAAGATCGGCACCGTTGCTCATGCGGACAGAAATGATCTCGATCGCGCCCTCGAAGCGGCGGCGAAGGGGTTTCGGACATGGCGGAAGGTCGCCGCCTTCGACCGCTCCAAGCTGATGCGCAAGGCCGCCGACATCCTGCGCAGCCGCGCCGACGAGATTGCCCGCCTGCTGACGCAGGAGCAGGGCAAGCCCCTGCCGGAAGCCAAGGGCGAGGTCCTGGCCGCGGCTGACGTCATCGACTGGTTCGCCGAGGAAGCCCGCCGCGCCTATGGCCGTGTCATCCCGGCCCGGGCGGACGGAATCTATCAGCTCGTGATCAAGGAGCCGGTGGGTCCGGTCGCCGCGTTCACGCCATGGAACTTCCCGATCAACCAGGTGGTGCGGAAACTGTCCGGGGCGGTCGCCGCCGGATGCTCGATCATCGTCAAGGCGCCGGAAGAAACCCCTGCCTCGCCGGCCGAACTGGTGCGCGCCTTCGCGGACGCCGGAATACCGGCGGGTGCCGTGAACCTGGTCTACGGCGTGCCCGCCGAGATCTCGGAGTACCTGATCCCGCATCCCGTGATCCGGAAGATATCGTTCACCGGCTCGACGGTCATCGGCAAGCAGTTGGCGGCACTGGCCGGCGCCCACATGAAGCGGGTGACGATGGAACTCGGCGGCCATGCCCCGGCGATCGTATTCGACGATGCCGATATCGCTGCCGCGAGCAAGCTTCTGGCCGGCGCCAAGTATCGCAACGCCGGCCAGGTCTGCGTGTCGCCGACGCGCATGCTGGTGCAGGAAAGCGTCTACGAGCGGTTTGTGGAGGGCTTCGTCGCCCACGCCAAGGCCGTGAAAGTCGGCGACGGGCTGGAAAGCGGCACGACCATGGGGCCGCTGGCGAACGCCCGCCGCATCACCGCGATGGAGACATTCATCGGCGATGCGCAGCAAAAGGGCGCCACGATCCGCACCGGCGGCAACCGCATCGGCAACAAGGGCAACTTCTTCGAGCCGACGGTGCTGACCGATGTCCCGTTGGAGGCCAGGGTGATGAACGAAGAGCCGTTCGGGCCGCTGGCGCTGATCGCACCGTTCCGCGGGTTCGACGATGTCGTGGCGGAGGCCAACCGCCTGCCGTTCGGCCTTGCTTCCTATGCCTATACCCGATCGGCCAAGACGGCTGCCGCGATTTCGGCGGCTGTCGAGGCGGGGATGATGTCGATCAACCATCAGGGCCTGGCCCTGCCCGAAACCCCGTTCGGCGGCGTCAAGGATTCGGGCTACGGGTCCGAAGGCGGGTCCGAGGCGATCGAGGCTTATCTGATCACCAAGTTCATTACCCAGGCCGGGATGTAGACCAGCTCTTACTTGGTTGCGGACCGGCCGTTACCTTATCGTCATGGCGGGCGTAGGCCCGCCATCCACGCCTTTTGGTGCCGGTTGAGGCAAAGGCGTGGATGCCGACCTCCGTCGGCATGACGGTTTCGCGTTCAGCATGGCGGGAGGTTTTTCATCTGCCAGACCGTCAGCCGCGCCTGAAACGAGAGCGCAGGCGCTGCGCCATCCTGCCCCCGACCAACGCCGGTGCCGAGTCGTTCTTGGCCTGACCGGACAGCTCCTCGATCAACCGGCTTGCGATCAACCCCCGATGTCCGCGCCGCCAATGGTCCGCCGCATCGTGCCGCGCGATCCACGCCGGCAGCGGCAACAACAGCGCCGAAGCCAATCCGTCGAGCAACGGCTCATACGTCGCGCGTAGGGCTGCCAGCGTCTCCTCCACAGTCGGACTGTCGTTCCACCTGATCCCGGCCTCCAGCAGGATCGTCACCATCCGGCTGTATTCACCGTGCGCCAGGCGGTCGCCGCCGGTGTAGCGCGACGGGCTGATACGAAACGATCGCGCAATCTCCACCACAACCTGACGCGCCATGGCGAAGGTCATGCGCGCCTGCAAAGGATGCACGTCATCCACGCCCACCAGGATCAGGGCGCAGGTATCCATCACCGCCGTCAGCGCGGCCAGCCAGGACTGATTGTCGTGCTGCGAGCGGTAATACACCAGCATCGGATAGGACAGATGGCTCTCCAGCAACTCCGATCCCCAGATTTCCCATTCCCGCAGCAAATCATCCAGCTTGCCAAGCCCGCCGGTCTCCGCATGCCGGCTCAGCATCGTCGTCGCCGTCGGCGGTGAGCCTGCGCGGGCATCGAGCTGGATCACATGCGCCTCGCGCCGCGAGAACAACTGATACAGCACCGGCAGGTAGCCGATAACGACGGCGATCAGGCCAATCCCCGTCCCGGCCTCGATAACGGACAGCGCCCGCGCCGCGCCGGAATGCGGCACCACGTCGCCATAGCCGAGGGTGAAGAACGTCACCCCGCTCATGTAGATCTGTTCCGAAACCGGCGATGTCGCGGGGCTTTGCGCGGCCCATTCCAGCAGCCCGAAGGCGGCGATCAGGCCGCTCGCCCAGAGCGCGAACAGGACGACCATGGACAAGGCGCCGAAGACGCTCAGGAAGCGTTCCCGCCCGGGGCCTGCGCGCAGCCGTTGGGCGACACCGCGCCAGATCGCCCAGACGGCCTGGAAAAAAAAGCCGGTGAAACGGACACGGCGATGGACGCGGCGCGGCAGCAGCATGACCTCGAACGCGTCCTGCAGCACCGCGAGCAGCAGGACCGTCCCGAGGATGGCGATGACCCGGGGCAAACCGTTATCCTTTCGTGGATGAAGGAGAACGGGCACGAACGTTCCGGGTTGCCGCCCCGGATAAGAACATACTAGGAACTTCGGCGTGGACGCACTATCTTCCCCGTCGCATGTACACCGAGCTTCAGGTCACCACGAACTACAGCTTCCTGCGCGGCGCCTCGCATGTCGAGGAACTGATGGCGCGGGCCGCGGTGCTGCGCATGCCGGCGCTGGGCATCGCCGATCGCAACTCCTTGGCGGGGATCGTCAGGGCGCATCAGCGGGCGAAGGAGGCGGGCATCCGGCTGATCCCCGGCTGCCGGCTCGACCTGACGGACGGACCGTCGGTGCTGGTCTATCCAGCCGATCGGCCGGCCTGGTCGCGGCTGACGCGGCTGCTGACGCTGGGGAAGGGCCGCGCCGGCAAGGGCAGGTGCGAACTGTACTGGCCGGATCTGGCGGCCTCGGCCGAGGGGCTTATCGCCGTCCTCTGCACCGATCCGTCCGAGGCGAACATAAGCCGCCTGAAAGCCGATTTCGGCGACCGGGCCTATGTCGCGCTGACGCTGATGCACCGCCCGAACGATGCCGTCCGGCTGCGGACGATCGAGGATACCGCCCTGGCTTTGGGTGTGCCGGCGGTTGCCACCAACGATGTGCTGTATCACGCCCCCGGACGGCGCATCCTTCAGGACGTGCTGACCTGCATCCGCGCAGGCTGCACCATCGACGAACTGGGATATCGGCGGGAACGCTCCCCGGTGCGGCATCTGGAAGCACCGGAAGAAATGGCGCGCCTGTTTGCGCGCCATCCGGACGCCGTGGCGCGCACCCGGGAAATCGCGGATCGTTGCGGGTTTTCACTGGATGAGCTGAGTTATCAGTATCCGCATGAAGTCCACATTCCAGGACTGAATGCGCAACAGACCCTGGAGCGGCGAACTTGGGAAGGCGCTGCGGTGCGCTACCCGAACGGCATCCCGGACGATGTCCTCCGGCAACTTCATCATGAACTCGGTCTGATCGCCAGCCTCGACTACGCGCCGTATTTCCTGACCGTGGACAGCATTGTCCGGTTCGCGCGAGCCAACCACATCCTGTGCCAGGGCCGCGGATCCGCCGCCAATTCGGCGGTGTGTTTCGTGCTGAGCATCACCTCGATCGATCCCACCCGCAGCGGACTGCTGTTCGAACGTTTCGTCAGCGTCGAGCGCCGCGAACCGCCCGATATCGACGTGGATTTCGAGCATGAGCGGCGGGAGGAAGTGATCCAGTGGGTCTACGACACCTATGGCCGCGGCCGGGCCGCGCTGTGCGCAACGATCATCCGCTATCGCGGGCGCGGCGCGGTGCGCGATGTCGGCAAGGCGATGGGGCTGACCGAAGACGTGACGGCCGCCCTCGCGTCGCAGGTCTGGAGCTGGAGCGAGGCGGGCGTCGCCGAGGAACACGCCGCCGCGCTGAATTTCAACCTCGAAGACCGCCGCCTGCGTCTAACCCTGGACCTGGCGCGCGCGTTGATCGGCTTCCCCCGCCACATGTCGCAGCATCCCGGCGGATTCGTTCTGACTCAGGACCGCCTGGACGATCTGGTGCCGATAGAACCGGCCGCGATGGTGAATCGGCAGGTGATCGAGTGGGACAAGGACGATATCGACGTGCTGCGGTTCATGAAGGTCGATGTGCTGGGGCTGGGCATGCTGGGCTGCATGCGGCGGGCGTTCGATCTGCTGGCGGACCATAAAGGCCAGCGGCTGGATCTGGCGGCCATTCCGCCGGAGGATCCGGCAACGTACGCGATGATCCGCAAGGCCGACACTTTGGGAACGTTCCAGATCGAATCGCGGGCGCAAATGTCGATGTTGCCCCGGCTGAAGCCGCGGACGTTCTACGATATCGTTATTCAGGTGGCGATCGTTCGCCCGGGGCCGATCCAGGGAGATATGGTGCATCCGTATTTGCGGCGGCGGGAGGGTTTGGAAAAGGTTGAGTATCCAACGCCGGAATTGCGCCGCGTGCTGGAAAAGACGCTGGGCGTGCCGCTGTTCCAGGAGCAGGCGATGCAGGTGGCGATCGTCTGTGCGGGTTTTACTCCGTCGGAGGCCGATGCGCTTCGCCGCAGCATGGCGACGTTCAAGTTCACCGGCGGGGTCTCGCATTTCAAGGGCAAGTTGATCGCGGGGATGGTGGAGCGGGGGTATACGGCCGAGTTTGCCGAGAAGACGTTCTCGCAGATCGAAGGTTTCGGCAGTTACGGATTTCCCGAGAGCCATGCGGCGAGTTTTGCGCTGATCGCGTATGCCTCGGCGTGGATGAAGTGCCACCATCCGGATGTGTTCTGCTGCGCGTTGCTGAACGCCCAGCCGATGGGGTTCTACGCGACCGCGCAGATCGTGCGGGATGCGCAACTGCATGGGGTTGAGGTGCGGCCTGTGTCGGTGAACGAGTCGGGGTGGGATTGCACGCTGGAAGTGTTACTAGAAGGTTATGGCCCACGATCTGATCGTCATAGGCTATTCTCAATTCGTCATGATCCGGCTTGTCCGGGCCACCTATCGCGGCACCGTGCTGGTATAGGTGGCCCGGACAAGCCGGGCCATGACGATGGGGCGGACGCGGGCCATGAAGATGAGGGGACGGGTCATGACGTTTGTAGCGACGGTGCGGCAACCCGCTACGCCGTCCGCCTCGGGTTGCGGATGGTGAAGGGCCTGTCCGCCACTCACGCCGAAGAAATGATCGCGCGGCGCGGCGCGGGGTATCGCTCGATCGAGGACATGTGGCGGCGCTCGCGCGTCCCTGTCGCCTCCCTTGAACGCCTGGCCGAAGCCGACGCCTTCCGCACCCTCGGCCTCGATCTCCGCCAGGCCCTATGGACGATCCGCGGCCTGTCCGACACCCGCCTGCCGCTGTTCGACGATCTGCCGGCGGAACCGGATGCGGAACCGGCGGTGGCTTTGGCGGCGATGACCGCCGGGAGGCAGGTCGTCGAGGATTACCGCAGCACCGGCCTCAGCCTCCGCCGCCACCCGGTCAGTTTCCTGCGACGGGACCTGGCCGCCCGCCGCATCATCCGATGCAGCGATCTGCTGACGGTGCGGGACGGCAAGCGCGTGGAAGTCGCCGGCATCATCCTGGTGCGGCAACGCCCCGGCAGCGCCCGCGGCGTGCTGTTCGTTACTGTCGAGGACGAAACCGGCCATGCCAACCTGATCCTGTGGCCCTCGGTGTTCGAGGCGCAGCGCCGCCTCGTGCTGTCCGCCAGCATGATCGCCTGCCGCGGCAAGCTGCAACGGGAGGGCGAGGTGCTGCATTTCATCGCCGAACACCTGACCGACCTGTCCGATCTGCTGCGCGGCGTCGGCGAACGCGATGAGGCGTTTCCCCTGGTTCACGGCCGCGGCGACGAAGCCAAACACGGCGGCGCCCCGGACCCGCGGGAGAAGAAGCGGATGCCGCCCGGCCGCGACATCTACGTCCGCGACCTGCGGCCGGGAATTAAGGTGCCGACGCGGGATTTTCGGTAGGCGGCGGTGGCGATCCATTGCTGTCCTGCCGCTTCAGCCACGCCTCGGCCGCCTTGTCCGCCCCGGACGGCAGGGGCGCCCGCGGATCACGAATCCACGCCAGGATATCGCCGATGGGCACGGCTCGATCCTTGTCGCGCAGCAGCAGATGATAGCCGCCGGGATAGAACGCCCGCACCGGGCCGGCCGGCAACGCCCGCCATGTCGCCGCCGTCGCCCGCGCCGGCACCAGCTCATCGTGGCCGCCATACAGGACCAGTGCCGGAGCCTTGAACCGAGGCGCCGCCGCCAGCGCCCGGTCCATCAGATCGACCAGGCCCTTGATCGCATCCACCCGCGTTTCGTGAAGCGTCAGCGGATCGGTTGACAGCCGCACCAGCGCCTGGCGGTTATCGCTGGCGGTCACCTTGACAAACCCGCCGCCCGCTATGGTCATCCCCGGCACGGTATGATCCGCCAGCCATAGCGTCAGCCGCATCAGCAGGTTCATCTCAGACCGCCCCCAGACCGCCGGAGCGATCAGCACATAACCATCCACCGGAGGCGGGTCGGCCTCGGTCGCCATCACCATCAGCGCGGCGGCGCCCATGCTTTCGGCCATCAGGATCAGCTTGGTGTGCGGGTAACGTGCGCGCAGCAGCCGGGCCATCACCCTTGCGTCGGCCGTCAGTCCGTCCGTCCCGGGCCATAGTCCGCGGCTGCGGGTCGCGCCGAACCCGCGCAGGTCGGGCGAGTAGACCGCGATCCCGGCGGCGGCAAAATCCGGCGCCGGATACTCCCACGCGTCGCGGCTGTCGTTCATGCCATGGAGCGCCAGAACGATCGCCTCGGGCTTGCCGGATGGCAGCCAGACGCGGTAGGGCAAGGCCGTGCCATCCGGCATGACGAAGCTATCAGCGGTTTCCGCCGGTTTTTCCACGGGCGCGCCCGGCGGCGCCATCTGCGCGATGCAGCCGGCGAGCAGCAGTACGGTCAGCAGGGCCAACGTCAGGCGCCGGGGCACGGGATCACGGTTGAAAGCATTCGCCGCATCGCTATCATTACGCCGCGTCCCAGACCAGATAAAGGATCACCATGCCGGAAGGCGCCGCCCAATTGACCACCGGTCCGGTAAAGCCGACCGAAATCATCCATGTGAACTCGCGCACCGCCGCGTGCGACGGCGGCGATGGGGCGCTGGGTCATCCGCGGGTGTTCCTGCGCATCCCCGATAAGCAGGTGATGTGCCCGTACTGCTCGCGGCTGTATGTCCTCACCGAGGGAGCCGATCCCGCGGGCGGGCATTGATCGCCCGGGCGATGGCAATACCGACACGCCCCGCTTCGTTCCGGTATGGAAATCCGTCAGGCGTTCTTGACACCCGTTCCCCCCGTCGGTAGCAAGGCGCCGCTTTCCGGCACGTAATGTTGCCAGGGGCGAGCATGAGCCAGGATCAAGGCGGCCCGGACCCCTCTTTCGAGGATCGTCTGAAGGCCGCCCGCAGCAAGCAGGGTCTCGACACCCCGCCGGCGCCGCCCCCCGATGATCAGGGGGCGCTCGGCGGTTCATTGTGGGGAATCGGTTTGCGGGTGGGGATAGAATTGGTTTCAGCCCTTGTGGTGGCGGTCGCCATCGGGTACGGGCTGGACCGGATTTTCCACACCACCCCGATCCTGACGGTGGTGTTCGTTCCCCTGGGTGGCGCGGCTGGCGTGGCGAATCTTTGGCGCATGTTCGCGCCAAAGAGGTCTTGATCGAGGCAGGGTAGGAGCAGGCGCGTGGCGGCCGAGGGTTCAAGTAGCATCGACGCGCTGGGACAGTTCCAGCTTCATCCGGCCCTGGGCTTCATCGGGAGCTCGGTGAATTTCACCCAGGCCAACCTGATGATGGTGGTCTCAGGCCTCGGCATTCTCGCCTTGCTCTGGTACGGCATGAAGCCCCGCGCCATGGTGCCCGGCCGCCTCCAGGCCGCCGCCGAACTCAGCTACGACGCCCTGCTGTCCATGTGCCTCGAACAGATCGGCCCGGAGGGGCGGAAATACTTTCCGTTCGTGTTCACCCTGTTCTTCTTCATCCTGTTCGGCAACCTGCTGGGCGTGTTCCCCTACTTCTTCACCTTCACCAGCCATATCGCGGTGACCCTGGCGCTGGCGCTGCTGGTGTTCATTCTGGTGACGACGGTGGCGATCCAGGAGCATGGCTGGCACTTCCTGAGTTATTTCGTGCCGGAGGGCATCCCGAAGCTGCTGCTTCCGCTGCTGGTCGTGATCGAGGTGATATCCTACCTCTCGCGTATCATCTCGCTCTCGGTTCGTCTCTTCGCCAACATGATGGCCGGCCACGTGATGCTGGAGGTGTTTGGCGCCTTCATCATCATGCTCGCGGGCCTCGGCGTGCTGGGCTATTTCCCGGCCGGCCTGTCGCTGGCGCTCAATACCATCCTCATCGGCTTCGAACTGCTGGTGGCCGTCCTGCAAGCTTACGTCTTTGCAGTCCTGACCTGCATCTACCTGCACGACGCGGTGCATCTGCACTGATACCCTTCATCAACCCCTGAACGACCGGGCGGACGTCTCCGCCCGCGCGCCCTGATCAACGAAAGGAAACCGGACTATGGACTTAGCTTCCGCAAAGATGGTTGGTGCCGGCCTTGCCGTCATCGCGCTCGCCGGTGTCGGCGTCGGTATTGGTAACATCTTCGCATCGCTCGTCACCAGCGTGGCCCGCAACCCGGCCGCCCGCGACCGCGTGTTCGGCCTGGCCATCCTTGGCTTCGCGCTGACGGAAGCCGTCGCGCTGTATGCGCTGGTCATCGCCTTCATCATCCTCTTTGTCTGATAGGGCGGGCGCGCCCCGGTGCGCCCGGCAAGCATCATGAAGCTGTTCCCCCGGATCGTCTCTGTTGCGTCAGCGGGCCTCGGAGCCTCGCTGCTGCTGCCCGCCGCCGCGAAGGCGGAAGGGATGCCGCAGCTCGACTTCACCACCCCGCTGACCATCAGCCAAGTGATCTGGGGCGCGATCATCTTCGTGGTGCTATACCGCCTGCTCTCCCGCAACGCGCTGCCGCTGGTGTCGTCGGTGCTGGAGGAGCGGGCCGCGAAAATTTCTCTCGACCTCGACGGCGCGCGCGCGGCCAAATCCAGGGCCGATGCCGGCGTGGAAGAAGCCAACGCGGCGACCGCGAAGGCCCGGGCGGAAGCCCAGCACGCGATCAACGCCGCGGTGGAGGAGGCCAAGAAGGCCGCCGCCGCGCAAGCCGAGGTGCTGAACGCCCGGCTGGAAAAGCAGTTGGCGGACTCCGAAGCGCAGATCGCCGCGGCGCGTGCCTCGGCCATGAAGGCGCTGCGGCAGGTGGCGACGGAAACCGCCGCGACCGTGGTGACCCGCCTGACCGGCGTGTCGCCGGATGCCGGCCGGTTGGACGGCGCCATCGGTTCCGCTCTGTCCGCCCGCGGCATCGCCTGAACAGGAGCTGATACGATGCACCACGAGGCAAGCTTCTTCGCCGATCCCAAGAACTGGGTGATGATTGCGTTCTTCCTGTTCTTTATTTTGTTCGGCGGGAAGCTCTGGGGTGCCCTCGCCAAGATCCTCGACGCGCGGACCGCCAGCGTCAAAGCCGAACTGGAGGAAGCCTCCAGGCTGCGGCGCGAAGCCGAGGCGCTACTGGACGACGCCGAGAAGCAGCGTTCTGATGCCCTCGCCGAGGCCAAGGCGCTGATTGAAAGCGCCCGCACGGAGGCCGCCCGGCTTGCCGCCGAGGCCGCCGCCGAGGCAGAGGCAGCCGCCAAGCGGCGGGAGCGGATGGCGATCGACCGCATCGGCGCTGCCGAGAAGGCGGCCGTGGATGACGTGCGTCTGGCTGCCGCCGATATCGCGACCACGGCGGCGCGGCAGGTGATTGCCGATGGCCTGACTGCGGACGCGGATTCGCGGCTGATCGATCATGCGATTACGCAATTGCCGTCGGCCCTTTCAGCCCGCCGCGCGGCCTAGAGGTTTCAGCCGGCATTCGCGAACACGCTATCCAGGCGGCGGTCCCATAGGCGGACGCCGCCGGTAATCCCGGCTTCGTTCGACACGAGCTTGATGTTCGGCGCGAGGTCCAGGGTGATATGCTTGGCGTTGCCGCCGCCGATATACAGCGTCTCGTAGCCGACAAGCGTATTGATGCAGTCAAGCGCCCGCCGCACCCGGCGGTTCCAGTGCTTGCGGCCGATGGCCCGGTAAGCCTCGACTCCGATGTATTCGTCGTAGGTCTTTCCCTTGCGGATCGGGTGCTGGCTGAGTTCCAGGTGCGGCGCCGGGTGGCCGTCCTGGAACAGCGAGAATCCCATCCCGGTGCCCAAGGTGATCACGCACTCCAGGCCTTTGCCAGCGATCACGCCCAGCCCCTGCACTTCCGAATCGTTCAACATCCGCGCCGGCTTGCCGAGCTTGTCGGTCAGCGATGCCACCAACGGAAAATGCCGCCAATCCTCCGTGCCGAGATTGGGGGCCGTCAGCACCTGGCCTCGCCGCACCACCCCGGGAAATCCCACCGATATCCGGTCGAAATGCCCGAGCGGGGTCGCCAGTTGGACCAGCGCCTCCACAACGGCCTGAGGCGTCGGACGGGACGGTGTTTCCACCCTGTTGGGCGTTGCCACCAGCTCCCCGTTCGCATCGAGCAATCCGGCCTTCAGCCGGGTGCCGCCGACATCGATCGCCAAGGTGAACGGCTCGGGATGGCGAGGTAGCTCGGGGTTGACGTCCATGCGTGTATTCCTGCTGGCCAATCCGGTGCAGATAGGCAGCCTTCGGTCGGAAAGGAAGTCTATCCCGGCCGAAGCAAGCGCTTAACGCCGCGGGACCGGACAGTCTCATAAATCGCCCAGCCGATCGGCCAGGCCGAGCAGGCTGTGGAGGCGGATATGGGCTTGCTCGATTGCGGGTTTTTCCGCGTGCATCCATCCCCAGGGACCCCGGCGGATGAACACCGCCTTCATGCCGGCTGCCAGGCTGGGAAGCACATCGTTGTCCAGACGATCGCCGACATAGGCGATGGCGCCGGGCGGCTCCCCCGCGGCTTCGGCGACTTTCGCGAAGAATTTCGGGTCCGGCTTGGAGATGCCCCAGCCGCCCGAACTGCCGATCACATGGGCCGGCAGGCCGAGACGGTTCAGGGCAGCCTCCGATTCCACCGGCTGGTTGCCGGCGATCAGCACCTTGTAGCCGCGCCCCCGCAGATCGGTCAGGCAGGGGATCGCGTCGGGATAAAGGTCGGTAGGTTCGAAATCGTAGGTCCAACCCTGCGCCGCCCTCAGCTTGCGGGCCTGGCTTAAATCCAGATCGGGCCGGAAAATCTCGAACACCCGGCGGAGCGACTCGCCGCGGTCCATGATCGCGCCGATAGCGGTGAACAGGGTCAGGGGCGGCACGCCAAGGAAGGTGGCCCACTCCGTCCAGTGGCGGGTTTCGTCGATGAGTGTCTCGCCCACATCGAAGCACACTGCGCGTATCGCCATGTTCCGTATGCCGATCCTTTATGAACCCGGCGATCTTGTTGCGAGGGGGTGCCTGCTGGCAATGGCGGCCTTGCGCGGTGCCCGCGCCGGGGGCTACTTCCACCGGCTGAAAGTCTCCGGAGGTTTCCCGCGCCATGGCCGTCAAGGATGTGAAAAAGGTTGTTCTCGCCTACTCGGGCGGGCTGGACACCAGCGTGATCCTGAAATGGCTGCAAACCACTTATGGCTGCGAGGTGGTGACCTTCACTGCGGATCTTGGTCAGGGCGAGGAGCTCGAGCCGGCCCGCCGCAAGGCGGAAATGTTCGGCATCAAGGAGATCTTCGTGGACGACCTGCGGGAGCCGTTCGTGAAGGACTTTGTCTTCCCGATGTTCCGCGCCAATACGGTGTACGAAGGCCAGTATCTGCTGGGCACCTCGATCGCCCGGCCGTTGATCGCCCAGCGCCAGATCGAGATTGCCGAGGAAGTCGGCGCCGACGCGGTGGCGCATGGCGCGACCGGCAAGGGCAACGACCAGGTGCGGTTCGAGTTGTCCTATTACGCGCTGAAGCCCGACATCAAGATCATCGCCCCGTGGCGGGAATGGGACCTGACCAGCCGCACCAGGCTGATCGAGTTCGCCGAGCAGCATCAGATTCCCATCGCCAAGGACAAGCGCGGGGAGGCGCCGTTCAGCGTCGATGCCAACATGCTGCACTCCTCCTCCGAGGGCAAAATCCTGGAAGACCCCGCCGAGGAGGCCGACGAAATCGTCTATCAGCGCACCATCCGGCCGGAGGATGCGCCGGACAAGGCCACGGTCATCGCCGTGGATTTCCTGAGCGGCGATCCGGTGGCGATCGACGGCGTGGCGCTGTCGCCGGCGTCCCTGCTGACGCGGCTGAACGAGCTGGGCAAGGCTAACGGCATCGGCCGGCTGGATCTGGTCGAGAACCGCTTCGTCGGGATGAAGTCGCGCGGGGTGTATGAAACCCCCGGCGGCACCATCCTGCTGGCGGCGCACCGGGCGATCGAGAGCATCACCTTGGATCGCGAGGCGGCCCATCTCAAGGACAGCCTGATGCCGCGCTATGCCGAGCTGATCTACAACGGCTTCTGGTTCAGCCCGGAGCGGCGGATGCTTCAGGCCCTGATCGACACCAGCCAGGCGAGCGTGACTGGCCGGGTGCGCATGAAGCTGTACAAGGGCAACGTGACCTGCATCGGACGGGAAAGCCCGAACAGCCTGTATTCGATGAAAGTGGTGACGTTCGAGGACGATCAGGGCGCGTATGACCAGGTCGATGCCCAGGGCTTCATCAAGCTGAACGCGCTGCGGCTGCGACTGGGTGCGATGGCCGGTCGGCGCGGCGGGGCGTTGTAGACGGAATTGGTCTGATTGGACGGAGCGGAAGTGATCCTTCCGCTCCGTCCAATGCGTGATTGATCATGACGGGTCAGAAGCGGAGGCTCCGGACATGTACATCCCCCCGCACTTCAAAGAAGACCGCATCGACGCGCTGCACGACGCGATCCGCAGGGCCGGACCCGCGACCCTGGTGTCCATGACGCCGGAGGGGTTGTTCGCCAGTCACGCCCCGCTCATGCTCGACCCCGAACCCGCTCCTTACGGCACCCTGATCGGCCATCTCGCCAAGGCCAACCCGCATGTCCGTCTGGCCGATGCGGCGGTGCAGACGCTGGTGATCTTTCAGGGACCAAACGGCTACATCACGCCGTCGTACTATGCAGCGAAGCAGGAGCACGGGAAGGTCGTGCCGACATGGAACTACGTGGCGATCCATGCCTACGGCCGCTTGGAGGCGTTCGACGATCCCGCACTGCTGCTGGATGTTGTCACGCGGCTGACGAACCATCATGAATCGCCACGCGCCGCGCCCTGGGCGGTGTCCGATGCGCCCGCCGACTTCGTGCAGGGCATGCTGCGCGGCATCGTCGGTATCCGGCTGCCCATCGCCCGTCTGGAGGGCAAGGTGAAAATGAGCCAGAACCGGCCCGCGGCGGACCAGTCCGGGGTGATTGGCGGGCTTCGGCTGGATGGCCAGGACGATATCGCGGAAGCGGTCGCCTCGGCCACTGGCCGTTAACCAACGGCCGTAAAGCCTGACCCATGGGCACGGCTACCAGCATCGTCATGGCGGGCGGAGGCCCCATAGGCGTTCAAATAACGCGCCGGCGGTCGCATTTCCGTCGTCATGCCGACGAAGGTCGGCATCCACGCCTTTGCCGGAACCGGCACCGCAAGGCGTAGATGCCGACCTTCTTCGGCGTGACGGGCCGCCGCGTCCGGAGGGTCGCCTTCATCGGCAGTTGGTATTAGGCACTCAGCCTCGACCGCTCCGCATTCGCCGCGTCGCGCTGCGCCGCCCGTTCGGCCAATCGCGCCTTCTCCTGCTCCCGCTGCCGCTGCTTCTCCGCCTGCCGATCGGCGAAACGCCGTTGCTGGCGGGACATCGGGGCGGGTTGCGCGGCAGCTTCCGCCTTCTGCGCCTTCCAGGATGCACGGACGAACGCCACCAGATCGTCGGTTGCGGCGCTGGCGGGCAGTTCAGGCTCGGCCTTCGGGTCCGGTTCCTTCGTCTCGGCTGGCGGCTGCTGAAGCTGTTTTTCCAGCCGCTTCTCGTTCTGCTCCGCCCCGCGGTTCAGGGCGTTCGCATTGCCGCGCAAGCGCAGCACCTGGTTCACCGGCAGATCGAGGCTGGCCGCCCGGCTCAACGCGTCCAAAGCGCCGAAGCTGAAAGCGATCGCCAGCGCGGCGAGACGGATCTCCCGGTTGGTTCGCGCGCCGTAGCTATCGAGCATGGCTTTGGCGGCTCGCCGGGCGGCCTGCATATCGTCGCCGGTTGCGCCGAGGAACAGCGGCGCCAGGAAAGCAAGGATTGTGTCCAGGACGGCCGGGTCGATCATGGCGGGGCACCTCGGTTGCATAACTTACACCAATGAATCCCTTCTACCTTGGGTTGTCGAACAAAGCAAGAACAATCACGCCGCCAATCCCGGCCAATCAGCGTAGCCCTTCCGCCCGCCGCCGTACCAGGTTTCCTTCGGCGCCTGCTCGGCAAACGGCCCGCCGCGCCGGACGCGCTCCACAAAGTCAGGATTGGATAGGAACGGCCTGCCGAAACTCACCAGATCAACACGTCCGGACCGAACCGCTTCCACCGCCCGCTCCGGCGTGAACCCGTTATTGGCGATGTAGGCCCCGCGAAACCGCCGCCTCAGGACGTTCAGGTCGATCGACTTCGGGTAGTCGCGCGGTCCCTGCGTGGTGCCCTCGATCATGTGGATATAGCCAAGGCCAAGTTCGTCCAGCGCCGAGATGTAGGTGCCGTAGGTCGCCATCACGTCGCTGTCGAGCGCCACGTTGCCCGGCATGGTGGTGACCGGAGACAATCGTATGCCGACCCGCTTCGGGTCCCAGACCTCGGTGACCGCACGGGCGACCGCGAGCGGAAACCGCAAGCGGTTGGCGATCGAGCCGCCATAGTGATCCGCGCGGCTGTTGATGCTGTCGCGCACGAACTGATCCAGCAGGTAGTTGTTGGCGGAATGGATTTCCACGCCGTCGAATCCGGCGTCCTTCGCGTTGGTCGCGGCACGGCGGTAGTCCTCGACGATGCCGGGGATTTCGCCCGCGTTCAGCGCGCGCGGCGTCAGGTAGTCCTTCAGGCCCTGAGCGGTGAATGCCTGGCCCTCCGGCTTGATCGCGGAGGACGACACCGGCAGCACGCCGCCCGGCTGAAGGTCGGGATGCGACAGCCGTCCGGTGTGCCACAACTGAAGCACCATGACGCCGCCGGCCTCATGCACGGCCCGCGTAACGTTCCGCCAGGACGCGACCTGCGCATCCGTCCAGATCCCCGGGGTATATTCGTATCCGCGCGCCTGCGCCGAGATGTTTGTTGCCTTCGAAACAATCAGCCCGGCGGACGCTCGCTGCGCATAATACTCCGCCGCGAAATCCGGCGGCACGCCTTCCACGCTCGATCGGCTGCGCGTCAAGGGCGCCATCACGATGCGGTTGCGAAGCTGAAGCGGGCCTAAAGTAAAATGAAAGAATAAAGCAGACGGATCGAATGCCGGCATGGGGTCTCCAGGGTGATCGAATGGAGACAGAGACTCCCTCCGCGCATGCCGGTTCCCCTGTCACGCATTCCTTATTGGCCGGAAACGGGCTTCAATCCGCCTCGGCCACCGCGGCGGCGCCATGCGCCTGCATCGGAACGGGATGGAACTGTGCGTATCGCGACAGATAGAACAGCATCCCGGCCACTGCGAGATAGGCCACCGCGACAGCGGGAGAGCTGTCGATCTCGATGCCCTCCGCCCCATGGATGAACCCGAAGAAGGTCAGGATCGTTCCGGCCAGCGCGAACGCGGCGGCTTTTTCGAATGCGCGGTCGATAATGAACACGGCGATCGCGCCGAGGATGATCCCGCCCAGCGTCGCGCCCCCGCCGAGGGTCGCCAGCCCGTCATACAGCACCCCGACCTGCGCCAGCTTGGCGGAGCCGATCGCCGCCGCGCTCGTTCCGGCGGCGCCCAGGGCGTTGTCGATCTGGGTCTTTCCCCAGCCGGCAAGCTGCGGCAGCATGGCAAGAACGATCGCCGGCGCATGGCGGTGCGGCGATTCCTGGAACGCCTGGGATCCGATCAGCATCCCGATATACAGAAGTATCGGCAGAATCGCGACCACCGGGATCAGGGCGCTGATGACCGCGATGATGCCGAGCCAGGTCAGCACCAGCACGATAATCCCCGTCATCGCCGAATATCCGATGCGGCCGCCCATCGATTTCCATCCGGGGTGGCCGATATAGACCGCGTTGATGAACGGATTGCCCATCAGGCAGCCGACAAGGCTGATGATGCCGTCCGCGGTCAGCACGCGCGTGGTGGGGAAACTGTCTCCCGCCGCGGCGGCGCTTTCGACGTTATCCAGCGCCTCGATCAGGTCGTAGATGCCGAATGGAATTGCCGTGACAAGAATGATCCCGAGGTATTTGAAGCCGTCGAAGGTGTAATTGAACGCCGGAAACGGCACGGAAAAGCCGAAGTTCGAGACGGATGCTGCCAGTTTCCCGAGGCTGAGCCCGCCGAAGTTCAGTCCCAGCGCGGTGGAGACCCACGCGATGACAGTGCCGACTGCGATCGCCACCAGCCCGCCCGGCACGCCGCCGAAATAGCGCACGCCGCCGAACCAGTTGGCCAGGATCACCGCGAAGCAGACCACGCCGATGACCGGGGTGGTGAAAACCTGCGCTGCCGGGCTCATGGAAATGAATGTGATGGAAATCCCCGCCAGCGACCCGAGCAGGGCTGCGCGGGGGGTGATCTTGCGGATGTAGGGTCCGATGAAACCGCCCGCCATCAGCACGAAACTCTGGATGAACACCCAGGTCAGCCCCGCTTCCCAAGCCTGGATCGGATCATTCGTTGCCAGTTTGATCGGCAACATGACCACGAAAGTGACCACAAACATGTGAGGCACACTGATGCCCGAAGGCAGCGCGCAAACGTCCGAACGGCCGGTCCTGCGCGCCAGGTTCCAGGCCAGGAAAGCGTAGTAGCCGGTGCTCAGGAACAGCATCAGGCCCAGCGCCGGCAGGATGCGTCCGAACACCAGCGCATCCGGCATTTTCAGCACGAAGCGCAGCAGTCCCGTCAGGACCAGGACATTCACCAGGATGTTCGTCCCGAACCCGAACAGCGCATTCCAGTCGCCGGGAACCCAGAATTTCGGCCGGAAGCCCGATGCCACGTTTCCGCTCATGTTGCCGCTCCGCTGATCAGCTTATTGCCCTTGTCACTGCATCGGATGACGCCACCCAGCCGAAGATGCCGCCTTGCGCCTTGATCATTCGCAGACCCGTCTCGTGGAACTCCGGGAAGTACGATCCGCAGCAATCGGACACGACGAGGCAGTCGTAGCCGCGGTCGTTCGCCTCCCGCACGGTGGTGTTGACGCACACTTCCGTCGTGACGCCTGTCACGACAAGCTGGCTGATGCCGCGGTTTTGCAGGATCGCGTGAAGGTCGGTGGCGAAGAATGCGCCCTTGCCGGGCTTGTCGATCACCGGCTCACCGGCGGCGGGATAGAGTTCGGGGATGATGTCGTGGCCGGCTTCGCCACGCACCAGGATGCGGCCCATCGGCCCGGGATCGCCGATAGACGCCGCGCCGCGCCCGCGGATCTTCTTCGCCGGCGGCAAATCCGACAGGTCCGGGCGATGGCCTTCGCGGGTGTGGATCACCAGGCCGCCGGCCTTGCGCCAGGCGGCGAGCAGCGCCCTGTTCGGCTCGATGGTGCGGCGAAGCTGCGACACGTCGTTGCCGAGCATTTCGCCGAAGCCGCCGGGTTCCAGGAAGTCCCGCTGCATGTCGATGATCAGCAGCGCCGCGGCAGGGAGATTCAAAGCGTATTCGTAGGGTTCCGCCTCGACGAACATGGCCGCCCCTGAGCGATCGATTGATGCCAATCACATGCAACTTCAGGGCCAGTATCGCCTGTCCCTGGACCATCGACGCGGCGCGGCACCCGGGGCACGATCGCTGCCATGCATTTCGATCTGAAACTGTGGCGCATGACCTCCGGCCTGCGCGGCCGCATCGCGCTGTCCGCCGCGCTCGGGCTGCTGGCGCTCGCGGTCGGGATCGCGCGCTTCGCTTTCCTCGGCCGCTTTCTTGCCGGCGTGTTCGGCGGTGAGGTCCTGGTCTTGCCGCTGCTGGCCGCCGCCGCGGCAATCCTGTTGCGCGCCTGGCTGGACCATCGCCGCACCATGATCGCCAACCGCACCGCGTTGCGGGTGCAGGAAATGCTGCGGGGTCGGCTGTTCGACAAGATCGTTGCCCTCGGTCCCGCCTGGTTCGGGGCGGAGCGCACCGGCGGCGTCATGCTGTCGCTGGTCGACGGCGTGGAGCAGCTTCAGTCCTTCTTCGGCCAATACCTGCCGCAGGTGACGATCGCCGTCTGCGCTCCGGTTGCGATCTTCGCTTTCATCGCGTGGTGGGACGTGCCGGCTGCCTCCGTCATGCTGGCCGCCGCGCTGTTCACCCTGATCCTGCCGGCAACGGTGCATCGCAGGACCGCGCGGGCCTCGCGCGACCGCCAGTCCGCCTTCAAGTCGTTTGGCGAGGAGTTCCTCGATGCTGTCCAGGGCCTGCCGACGTTGAAGGCGTTCGGGCAGAGCGCCGCTTACGGCCGGATGCTGGCCGCCAAGGCCCGCGCGCTGTCCGACAGCACCTTCTGGGCGCTGGCGCTGAACGTGCTGACCCGAGCCTTCACTGACCTCGGCACCGCATTCGGCTCCGCCGCCGCGCTGGCCCTGGGCGCCTGGCGGGTCCGGCACGGTGACATGAGCATCGAGGCGCTGCTGATTGTCCTGATGGCGGGCACGGAAATCTTCCGCCCGCTGCGCGATCTGCGCGCCGTGCTGCACCAGGGACTGAACGGGCAGGCCGCGGCGAACGGCATCAACGCCCTGCTGGACGCCGAAGCGCCTCAGCCCATCGGGGTGCGCAGCGAGACCCTGACGCCCGAGATCGTCTTCGACAGCGTGAGCTTCGCCTATCCGGGCGGACGCCGCGCCGCCAGCACCGGCCTGTCGTTCCGTATCGGCGCGGGCGAGCGCGTCGGCATCGTCGGCCCCAGCGGCTGCGGCAAATCGACCATCGTGCGGCTGCTGTCGCGCCTGTACGAACCGCAGTCCGGCAGCATCCGCATCGGCGGGCGCGACCTGCGCGGCATCGACCCGGCTCAGGCGCGCGGCATGATCGCGGTGGTGTCGCAGGATACCTACCTGTTCCATGGCACGGTGGAGGAGAACCTGCGGCTGGGCGCACCCGGCGCCGGGCAGCAGGACCTGATCGCCGCCGCCACGGCGGCCAACGCGCATGGCTTCATTTCAGCCTTGCCGCAGGGCTACCGGACCGTCATCGGCGAACGCGGGACGCAGCTTTCCGGCGGCCAGAGGCAGCGCCTCGCCATCGCCCGCGCCCTGCTGCGCGACTCGCCGATACTGGTGCTGGACGAGGCGCTGTCGTCGGTGGACAGCGAAAACGAGGCCATCATCCAGCAAGCCCTCGACCGCCTGATGATCGGGCGCACCACGCTGATCCTGGCGCACCGGCTGTCCAGCGTCATCGGGGCGGACCGGATTCTTGTCCTGGACGGCGGCACGGTGGTGCAATCCGGTCATCACCGCGAGCTGATCGCCGTGCCGGGTCCGTATCGCAACCTGATGGGACCGCAACTCGTCACGGGCGACACGGTCTTTGCGCCGCCGGTGGCCGATGGGGCGATTGCGCCGGCGGCTACCGGCACCGTTGTCAGCAGCCTGGCCGAGGATGCCGCCCGGGTTGGCTGGCCGGAGACGATCCGGACCCTGTTGCGGGTGGTGCGGCCGTATCGGGCGCAGTTGGCAATCACCGTGGTGACCGGCATCGGTAGGGTATTGGCTTTTGTCGGTGTCAGTGTGCTTGGCGCCCTGGTGCTCGCGGCGGTGCGCAACGGCACGCCGACTTGGGTGCTGGTGGCGGCGCTGCTGACCACCGCGCCGATGGCCGGGCTGCTGCACTGGCTGGAGTCGTGGATCGCCCACGCCATGGCCTATGCGCTGCTGGCGGATATGCGGATCGACCTGTTCCGCAAGCTGGACGCGCTGGCGCCCGCCTATCTGCTGCGACGGCGCTCCGGCGACCTTGTGGCGCTGGCGACCCAGGATGTGGAAACGGTGGAGTATTTCTTCGCGCACACCATCGCACCCGCGATCGTCGCCGTGCTGGTGCCCGTCGCGGTGGTCGCCGCCATGGCCTGGATGGCCTGGCCTCTGGCTTTGGTTCTCGCGCCCTTCCTGCTTTACGCCGGAGCCTCCCCGGTGCTGGGGCGGCAGCGGATCGACGCCCTCGGGTCCGCCGCCCGTGACGCGCTTGGTCTTATCGGCGCCTATGCGACCGAGACGATCCAGGGTCTGGCGGAATTGACAATGTTCGGCGCGACGGCCCGGCGGCGCGACGCGTTCATGGCTTCGGTTCGCGGATACCAGGCGCTGCGGCTGTCGTTGCTGGCCGATCTGTCGTTCCAGGCGGCGATGCTGGATGCGGCGACTGGGCTTGGGGGGTTGGCGGTGGCGGCACTCGGCGCCGTGCTGGCGGCGCACGGCATGATCGCGCCTGCGATGCTGCCGCTGCTGGTGCTGATATCGGTGGCGGCCTTCCTGCCGGTGTCGGAGATCGCCCAGGTCGGACGGCAACTGGCGGATACCATCGCCTCCACGCGGCGGCTGCATGTGGTGCATGCCGAGCCGGTGGCGATCACCGACGGTCCGCTGGAGCCGGCGGCGCCGTCCGGCGGATCCGGCGTGCGGTTCGACGATGTCAGCTTCACCTATCCGGGCCGCGCCGCGCCAGCGGTGTCGCGCATGGCGTTCGAGGTCCCGCCGGGTTCGACGGTGGCGCTGGTCGGACCCTCCGGCGCGGGAAAGACCACCGTGGCCAACCTGCTGCTGCGGTTCAGGGACCCGGACGCCGGATCGATCCGGCTGGATGGCGTGGATCTGCGGGACCTGACGCTGGATGGGCTGCGCGGCCGGATCGCGCTGGTGGCGCAGGACACGTACCTTTTCAACGACACGCTGGAGGCGAATGTCCGGCTCGCCCGGCCGGATGCGACGGCCGGGCAGGTCGCATCGGCGCTGTCCCGTTCCGCGCTGGCGGATTTCGTTGCGGAATTGCCGAAGGGGCTTGCGACCCGGGTGGGGGAGAGAGGCGTTCAGCTTTCCGGAGGACAGCGGCAGAGGATCGCCATCGCGCGGGCGTTCCTGAAGGATGCGCCGCTGCTGATCCTGGACGAGGCGACGTCCCACCTGGATACGCTCAGCGAACAGGCGGTGCGGAACGCTTTGGATGCTCTGATGGCGGACCGGACCACGCTCGTGGTGGCGCACCGCTTGTCAACGATCCGGACCGCGGATGTGATTCTGGTTCTGAGCGACGGCCGGGTCGTTGAGCGAGGCTCGCATGATCGATTGATCGCCCGCGGAGGGCTTTACGCGCGGCTGGTGGAGCACCAGACGGCGGGGCTGGCGGCGTAGGCGGATTCTGGATCGCGGGCCGATTGTGGCCCATCGTCATGGTGCGCGTAGGCGCACCATCCACGCCTTGGTTTGTGCAAGCAGAAGGCGTGGATGCCGACCTGCGTCGGCATGACGAGGCGGCGCGGCAGGAGAGTCGCTGTCACGGCGCCTGCTATTAATCGGTGATAATCGTCCGAACTCCGTGATAAAGCCGACCGGCTTCCCGCCACCATCCGCCCCGCGCATCGCGCGCGTAGGTTCTGGACAGTTGCGCATGACGCGCCGCCGGAAGCGACTCGCCGATCCGGACCCGCAGCGCGTCAACATTATACGCCTCGCGGTCCGGCGCCAGAGACACCGGAACGACTCTGCCGATGGGCATCCCGAGATCCTGTGCGATGGCGTCCATGGCGTCCCGGATGGATCGCGCCTTCGGCCCGGGGGCGGCCGCCACATCGTAGGGCGGGTTCCACTCCGCAAACGGGCGCAGTTGGTCGATATGGGTCACGACGCACAGCAGCGGTGGCCGGTTGAGGTCCGAACGCTTCTCGAACGCCGCGCGGAATGCCCGCAAGGCCCCGGCATCCGCGTCGCGCGCCGCCTGCACCGCGCTGACCGTCCACAGCACGGCATCCGCTTTCCCTGCCTCCGCCACCAGCGCCTCGATCCCGCCGGGCGCGGCTGAAAGACCTGGAGCATCGACCAGAATGCAGGTCTGGCCCGCCGGATCGACCGCCTCGAAGCACGCGAAGCCGGCCGGACCCGGCAGCGGAGTCACCTGCGCGACGATGCTGCTTGCGAGCGCATTGATCAGGCTCGACTTGCCGGCATTGGTCTGCCCGGCGATCAGCAGACGCAGCGGGGCGGGCGGTGCCGCTGGTTTCGCACCACCCTCCCGCGCGGCGGCGGCGGCTGCTCTCGACAGTTCGGCCGGGTTTAGCCGCATCCGCCCGGAATAAAGTTCCACCGCCGCCCGCCCGACCTCGATGACCAGAAGCCGCGTGAGGCGGTTCTTGAGGCCGGCCTTGGCCGAGGTCAGCAGTTCGTCCTGGATCAGTCCGCGGACCTCGGCCATGACCGACCCCGCCGGATTGATGACCGGCCGCGCGATCCGATACAGGTTGTAGATACGCTGGGCGGTTTCCCCCAGCCGCCCGGCCTTTTCCACCGACGACGACAGCCAGAGCAACTGGCTGACCGTCAGCCGGTCCGACAGCGGCACCGCCAGCAGCAAACCGCGCCGCAGACGTCCCGCCACCGATTCCAGCGACAGCAGCGCCTCCGGCATGGTGAACGCGGTCAGCGGACTGGCGGCATCGGGGCGGTAGTGCCGGGCCACGATATCCACGGTGCGATGCGCGAGATCGACCGCCTCCGCCTGGCTAGCGAAGGACAGCGCGGGCGTCTCGCGTGAGAAACGTTCGACCTTTTCGAACGCCGCGCGTTCGCGCTCGGGCCAGTCGGCCGGCGTTTCGATCGCCTCGGCCTGCGCGGCGGCCGGTTTTCGTTTGCTCAGCAGCATGATCAGACCGGCGATCGCGGCGCAGACAAGGCCGATCGCCAGGAAAGCCAAGGTGCCGCCGCGTTCGAACAGCCATAACGCGCCCAATGGAATCAGCAGCAGCGGCGGGATGACGAGAAGCGCCACCGCAACCAGTTCCCGCCGGAAGGCTTTCAGCAGTCCGGGCTCGATCATTTCGGTGGCTCCCGGCTGGCCCTGAAGATGTCGAATGCCTTCACCAGCGCCTCCTTGTAAGCCTCCTGGATGTCCCGGGCGCTGGCGGCGACGCCGGTCCGGCGGCCTTTCAGATAGGCGCAGGCGGCGTAACCCAATGCGTAGGTGAAGGCAAAGCTGGACAAGGACGCGGCGGCAGCCCCGCCGATCTGGCCATAGACCGGGATCAGCTTCGCCCCCTGCTTCAGGGCGAACCCGACACCCTGGCGCACCAGCGCCGCGGTGCCGACCGCGCCGAGCAGCGATGCGATGTCGGCCTTAGTCCATTCGACAGAGAAACGAGACCCCAATGTCCGCAGCATCGCCCCCTGAATAGCCGGCACCGCCGCTATCGCAACGATCGGCAGAGCGTCCGCCGCGCCGGCCGCGACCGCATAACCCAGAATCGCGGAGCGCGCTTCGGCCGCGATCTTGCCGCCCCCGTCGGCGTGCAGGGCCTCGATGCGCGCCATCACCGCCCGTGGAAGCGCCTCCGACAAGGCAGCCAGCAGGGCGTCGAGGCCGTAATCGGCGGGAGCCAGCCCATCATCCGGGCGGGTGAAGTCGAGCGGAACGAACATCACCGGTCCCGCCCCGCCAAGCGCGGCGAACTGCCGCCGCTGATGCGCCAACGCCCTTGCAAGTTCGGAAGGGATGTTCAGGCCGTCCGCGTCGAACGGATAAGGCTGAGGATGCGACGGCGGAAACGGATACAGCGCGTGCAGGCATGTTTGCGCCACGACCACGGGCCAAGCCGGATGGCGGGCGCGGATCGCCCGCGCCGCCTCGAACACCGGTTCCTGCGCAGGATCGCCCGCCCGCAGCACCACCAGGAGCAGTTGCGCCTGCCGCTCGCAGGCCGCGAGATCTTCGGCGGGATCGTAACCGGTCTCGCCCAGTCCGCGTGTATCGAGGAACCGCACCATGGGCGCTTCCGGCGGAAAATCGAAGATCCGCGCCGTCCTGGTCATCGGGCGGAATCCCTCGCCGACTTCGGCTTCGCTGGCGCCCGTCAGGCGCTGGACGATCGACGACTTGCCCGACTGAACCTTTCCGAGCATCCAGATGATTGGCGCCGCCTCGATCGCGCGGAACCTGACCGCCTCTACCGCGCGGGCGGACGATGCTCCGGCCGCCACATCCTCCGCCGACCAGGAAAACCAGCCGCGGACGGTTTGGAAAAGCCCGCTCCACCAGTGCTTTTGCATGGACATCGGATGAGCGCTTTCCGGGCAAGCAAGTAATAATAGAACTTATAAAAGTCGGAAATTGAGGGCGAACCTCAACGCCAACCGTCATGGCCCGGCTTGTCCGGGCTACCTATCGCCGCACGTGCTGGAAAAGGTGGCCCGGACAAGCCGGGCCATGGCGACGGAGCGGCTCGGTGGGTCAAACTCGACGCGGGTTGGAGCGCGGTGTTCACGGCTGAGCCGTCAGCGCCACCGCCGGCTGAGCCTCTACCATTTGTAGAGCGAAATGAGCAAGCCGCGCGGCGATATCGTCGAACGACAGGCGCCCCTCTTGCTGATACCATGTGTAAGCCCAGCTCACCATCCCGCCGATGGCCAGCGCGGCCACCCGGACATCGGCGATGCGGAATTCCCCGGCATCCGCGCCTTCCTGCAGCAAATCGCTCAGCACGCGGTCGAACCGTTTGCGCAGCGCATTGATCTCGGCGAGCCCGGCTTCGGACAAATGCTTTTCTTCACGGAAATACACCGCGATATTGCCCTGCCGCTGCAGCACCACCTTGGTGAAATTAACGACACCGTCGAACAGCCGATCGGCGGCGCGGCCTTCACCGCGGGCGGCGCGGGAGATGGCGTCGAGCGACATTTCGATCGTCGGCCGGCAGACCGCCTCCAGCAACTCGCACTTGCTGCGGAAATGCGTGTAAATGAAGGGCTTGGTGACGCCCAGCTTGCCGGCGATGTCGTCCAGCGTCGTGCCGCTGAATCCGCGCTCATAGAACAGCTTGACGGCTTCTTCGAGGATACGGTCGCGCTTATAAGCCGATATTTCGTCACGCATGGATTTCTACCAAACCGCCCTTATCGCACCGACAGAGTAGTTTACCGGCGAAACCATCGCCGGTCCAGCCGACCGACGAGGCTGCGCGGTGCAGCCGGCTGTCATGCGACCGGCTCCCGCCCCATCGCCAGAAATTTTTCCCGCCGTTTTGCCCGCAGGGTTGCCCCGTCGGACGCGCTGAGTTCGGCCAGCGCTTCCTGCACCGCCAGGCCGACGGCGTGGACGGTGGTCAGCTTGTCCCGCTGCGCGCCGCCCAACGGTTCCGCCACCACCCGGTCCACCAAATTGAGCCGAAGCAGGTCCTCGGCGGTCAGTTTCAGCGCTTCAGCGGCGACGGCGGCCTGCGCCTGATCGCGCCACAGGATCGATGCGCAGCCCTCCGGCGAGATCACCGAATAGACCGCATGCTCCAGCATCAGGACCCGGTCGCCGGTCGCCAGAGCGATCGCGCCGCCCGATCCGCCCTCCCCGATGATCGTCGCGACGATCGGCACCGGCGCTTCCAGACAGGCCTCGATGGAGCGGGCGATGGCCTCGGCCTGGCCGCGCGCCTCCGCCTCGATGCCGGGAAACGCGCCGGCGGTGTCGATGAAGGTCAGGATTGGCAGGCCGAAGCGGCCGGCGAGTTCCATCAGACGGCGCGCCTTGCGATAGCCCTCGGGCCGCGCCATGCCGAAATTATGCTTCACCCGGGATTCGGTATCGATGCCTTTCTCGGTGCCGAGCACCATCACCGCGCGGCCCTGGAACCGGCCCATGCCGCCCAGCACCGCGGCATCGTCGGCGTAGGCGCGGTCTCCGGCCAGCGGGGTAAAGCCGGCGATCAGCGTGTTGATGTAGTCCTGCGCCTTCGGCCGATCGGGATGGCGGGCGACCTGGGTTTTCTGCCACGGAGTCAGCTTGGCGTAGGTGGCGCGGAGCTGCTTGTCCGCGACCGCGGTCAGGCGGCCGATTTCGTCGGCGATGTTGATGCCGCCCGGCTCCGACATACGCCGCAGCTCCTCGATCTTGCCTTCGAGTTCGGCGATGGGTTTTTCAAAATCGAGGAAATGGCGCATGGGGCGGGGGTTTTAGCACAGTTCACGAAACGCGACAGCCTTCACGCCCCCGGTGTTGAAACCGCGGCGCCACCAACCATCTGCTCGACTCAAGGTGTAGCCTAGGCTACATAGTATGGCGAGAGGCGTAATATATGGCGAAAGCTTCATCTGCCTTGATCCACGGCAAATCACCCCGGTGAATTTGGCCGTCTCACCCCCGAGCCTGTCCGACCGCACCGCCACCGCGGGCGCATCCGCGCTGACCGGAACCGGCCGCGGCATCCGCAGCTTCCTGCCGTTCATCGGGCCGGCGGTGGTGGCGTCGATCGCCTATATGGATCCCGGCAATTTCGCGACCAACATCCAGGCCGGCGCGCGGCATGGCTATCTGCTGCTGTGGGTCGTGCTGATGGCGAACCTGATCGCCATGCTGTTCCAGGCTCTTTCGGCGCGGCTGGGCATCGTCAGCGGCTACAGTCTCGCCGCGCTGTGCCGGCGGCATTTTCCCGGGCCGCTGGTGCTGGCGATGTGGCTGGCCAGCGAGGTCGCCGCGATGGCAACCGATCTGGCCGAGTCCATCGGCGCGGCCATCGGCATCAGCCTGCTGTTCGGCCTGTCGCTGATGACCGGGCTGCTGATTACTTTCGCCATCACCTGGGGCTTGCTGATGATCCAGTCGCGCGGCTTCCGGCCGATAGAGCTGGTCATTACCGGGTTCGTGGGGGTGATCAGCCTGGCGTACGTGATCGAGCTGTTCATCGCCCCACCCGACTGGGGCCAGGTGTTCTACCACACCATCGTGCCTCAGCTTGCCGGCCCGGACAGCGTGACCCTGGCCGTCGGGATCGTCGGCGCCACCGTGATGCCACATGCGATCTACCTGCACTCCGCCATGATGACCCACCGCGTGTATGCCCGCACGGATGAGCAGTCCGCCCGGCTGATCCGGTATTCAAACATCGAGGTGCTGCTGGCGCTGACGCTGGCCGGCCTGGTGAACATGGCCATGGTGGCGATGGCGGCGACCATGTTCCATCAGGGCCACGCGGATGTGGGCGAGATCGAGACGGCGTACCACACGCTGCTGCCGCTGATGGGTGTCGTCGCGGCGGGGGCGTTCATGGCATCGCTGCTGGCCTCGGGCCTGTCCAGCTCGGTCGTCGGGACGATGGCCGGGCAGGTGATCATGCAGGATTTCGTCGGGTTCCGCATTCCGATGTGGGTGCGGCGCCTGGTGACGATGGCTCCGGCGGTGGTCGTGGTGGCGATGGGCGCCCGGCCGACGGAGGCTTTGGTGCTCAGTCAGGTGGTCCTGAGCCTGGTGCTGCCGGTGCCGATGATCGCGCTGCTGTGGCTGATCCGGCAGCCGGGGGTGATGGGGGCGTTCGCCATCGGGCGGCGTCTTCAGGCGGTGGCGGCGGCGGCGACCGTGATCGTATTGGGGCTGAACGTCATCCTGCTGTTGCAAACTTTCGCGGATTAGGCAGACCATCGGCGGCGGCAACTGGTGCGGTAATGGTTCCATGACGGAAAGCCCGACTCGCGCGGCAGTGCTTCCAGCCGAGCCGACGCAGGCCAGCCGCTTCGGCAAGGCGCGTACGGCGCAGTCCGGGGCTCTGCTGGAGGATTATGTCGAGCTGATCTCCGACCTGCTGACGGATGGCGGGGAGGCGCGGCCGACGGACATCGCCCGGCGGCTTGGGGTGGCGCACGCCACGGCGATCAAGACGATCGGGCGGCTGAAGCGGGAGGGTCTGGCGGTGGCCAAGCCGTATCGCGGGGTGTTCCTGACCGAGGCGGGTGAGAGCCTCGCCGCGCGGGTGCGGACGCGGCACCGCGTGGTGGTGGATCTGCTGCTGGCGGTGGGGGTTCCGTTCGAAGCCGCGGAGTCGGATGCCGAGGGGATCGAGCATCACGTGTCGGATGTGACGCTGGCGGCGTTTGCGCGGTTCCTGGCGCGGGGGTGAGGCGGTGTGCGGTGCCGCCGCTCCGTCATGGTTGGGCTTGTCCGGGCCAAGACGGCCAGCCCGATAACACGTTCTGCGGACGTTTTTATCATGACTGCCCTTGAAAGGCGGTAGGAACTGTCGGATTGTCCTGGCTCATGCTGCCACGGAGCTTGATTGATGACGGTTGTGGACGCGCCCGCACGGATCAGGTCTCCGGCTGCCTTTGCCGACAGCCCGGTTTCGCTCGCGTTGCGCCAGCCGTTGCGTCTGTAAGGCATGTCACGGGTCCTGCGCACGCTGCGGCGCACAGCGTTCCAGGCGGTGCCCACCGTTATCGCCATCGTGGTGATCGACTTCTTCCTGCTGCGGCTGGCGCCGGGCGACGCGGCGGACGCCCTGGCCGCGGAAGCCGGTTCGGCCACGGAAGAAACCATGGCGGCGCTGCGGGCGCATTTCGGACTCGACCAACCGGAGATCGTGCAGTTCCTGTCCTATATCGGCAACCTGCTGCATTTCAGCCTGGGATATTCACCGCTGTATAACATGCCGGTTTCCCGCCTGATCGGGGAGCGTCTGCCCGGGTCGTTGCTGCTGATGGTGACAGCGTTTTCGCTGGCCCTGGTGATCGGGATCGGTGCGGGCGTGGTGATGTCGGCTTTCGCCGGAAGGTTCGCCGACCGGGTCCTGTCGATCATCGCGCTGCTGTTCTATTCCGTCCCCGGATTCTGGTTCGGGCTCATGCTGATCGTGGTGTTTTCCGTCTGGCTCGGCTGGCTGCCGAGCGGGGGCGCGGAAACCATCGGCTCCGGCCTGACGGGTTTTCCCTGGCTGTGGGACAGGGTGCGGCATCTGATCCTGCCCGCGTTCTCCTTGTCGCTGTTCCTGATCGCCATCTATGCCCGGCTGGTGCGTGCTTCGATGCTGGAAGTGCGCGATCAGGACTATATCCGCACCGCGAAGGCAAAGGGTTTGAGCAATCGGGTCATTACGCTGCGCCACATGCTGTGGAACGCGCTGCTGCCTGTCACCACCGTCGCCGGGATGCATTTCGACGCGATCCTGGGCGGCGCCGTGGTTGTGGAGACGGTGTTCAGTTGGCCGGGGCTTGGCCGTCTCGCGTTCGAGGCTGTGCTGAAGCGGGATTTTTCCGTTCTGCTGGGGATTCTGCTGCTGTCGTCGCTGATCGTTATTTTCGTCAACATGCTGGTCGATCTGTTGCAGGCATGGCTCGACCCGCGGATCGCGCTGCGATGATCCCCCGGCGGACGCCGTTGGCCTTGTTCCTGCGCAACCCCACCGGGGTGGCCGGATTGTCGATACTGCTGCTGGTAATCGCCGGGGCGCTGCTGGCGCCGGTGCTGTTTCCGGACGATCCGCTGGACATGGTGACGCGGCCGTTCGTATGGCCGTTGCAGGATGCGGCTTATCCGCTGGGATCGGATTCGCTTGGCCGCGACGTGTTGGCGGGAATCGTCCACGGCGCCCGTGTATCCGTTCTGATCGGCTTTGCATCAACTGTCGTCGGCGTCGTCATCGGCACCTTGGTGGGAGCGACCGCGGGATATTTCGGGGGACGGACGGACGATGCCCTGGTGCGGCTGATGGAAGTGTTTCAAACCTTCCCGCCGTTTCTGCTGATTATCGTTTTGGTTTCGATCACCGAGCCGTCGGTCGCCACCATCACGCTGTCCATCGGCATCGTCTCCTGGCCGACCATCGGGCGCCTGGTGCGGGCGGAATTCCGATCGTTGCGGGAGAGGGATTTCGTGCTGGCGGCCCGGGGTCTGGGCTACAGCGCCGCGCGCATCGTATTTCTGGAAATTCTGCCGAATGCGACAGCGCCGATCGTCGTTACGACATCGGTGACGGTGGCGACGGCGATATTGAATGAGTCGGCATTGTCGTTTCTCGGCCTGGGTGACCCGAACCTGGTAAGCTGGGGCAGCATGATCGGCGCCGGACGCGACCAGTTGCGGACCGCCTGGTATCTGGCGGCCTTGCCGGGCGCGGCGCTGGTGCTTTCGGTGCTGTCGCTGAATCTCGTCGGCGACGGACTGAACGATGCGCTCAACCCGCGGGCACGGGGCCGATGATGCCGCAACCGCTTCTGGATGTGCGGGACCTGTTCATCAGTTTTGGCGACACCGCCGCCGTGCGGGGCCTGGACTTCACCATCCGCCGCGGCGAGACGCTGGCGCTGGTCGGAGAATCAGGCTGCGGCAAATCGGCGACCGCGCTGTCCTTGTTGCGCCTGCTGCCACCGGCCGGCCGTGTCGTACGCGGATCCATCCTGTTTGAGGACCGCGACATCCTGCGGCTGCGGGAGAAGGAGATGCGGCGCCTGCGCGGCGGCGCCATTTCGATGGTGTTCCAGGAGCCGATGACGTCGCTGAACTCGGTCCTGACGATCGGGCCTCAGATTACCGAAGCGATCCGGTCACACGACCGGATATCCGCCCGCGTGGCGCGCGCCCGGGCGATCGAATTGCTCGACCTTGTCCGTATCCCCGAGGCGCACCGGCGGATCGATGAATATCCCCATAGCCTGTCAGGAGGCATGCGCCAACGGGTGATGATCGCCATGGCGGTCGCCTGCCGGCCGCGGCTGCTGATTGCCGACGAGCCGACGACCGCGCTGGACGTAACAATCCAGGCGCAGGTTTTGGAATTGCTGGATCACCTGCGCCGGGACCTGTCCATGGGATTGTTGCTGATAACCCACGATCTGGGTCTGGTGTCCGATTGGGCGGACCGGGTCGTGGTGATGTACGGCGGGCGCAAATGCGAGGAGGCGCCGGTGGAAACTTTGTTCCGTTCGCCGTTGCATCCTTACACGCGCGGGCTGATGGCGTGCTCCCCGAAACTGGCATCGGATCTGTTTTTCCGTAATGGCCGCCTGCCGGAGGTTTCCGGCAGCGTCGCATCCGCGGCGGACGTGGCGGGGTGTCCGTTTGCGCCGCGATGCGCCTCGGCGCTTGATTCGTGCCGAAACGTCCGGCCGGATGCGAAACCTGCGGGTCACCGCGATCATCTGCTTGCCTGCCCTGTGCACGCTCCGGCCGAACATGCCCTTGCTTTCGGTTGAGGCGCTGGAGACGCGATACGGTGCGCTGCTCGCGGTGGATGGCGTATCGTTACGTATCGACGCTGGCGAGACCCTGGCGCTTGTCGGCGAGTCCGGTTGCGGCAAGTCGACGCTGGGCAAGACGATCCTGCGGCTGGTGCCGCATAGCGGCGGGACGGTGCGGTTCGACGGCGTGGACATAACGCGGCTGCGGGGCCGCGCGCTGAAGCCGTTCCGCCGCCGGATGCAGATGGTGTTCCAGGATCCGTCCGCCTCGTTGAATCCCCGGCAGACCGTCGGCACGTTGCTGTCGGCGCCGTTGCGTGTGCATGGTGTTCGCGGCCGCACCGAACGGCGCCGGCAGGTGGTTGCGATCGCCGATCGGGTGGGGCTGCCGGTGGACGGATTGGCCCGCTATACGCACGAATTCTCCGGCGGCCAAAAGCAGCGGATCGGCATTGCCCGGGCGCTGATCCTGAAGCCCGAACTGGTGGTGTGCGACGAACCGGTCTCGGCGCTGGACGTGTCGATACAGGCGCAGATACTGAATCTGCTGGTTGACCTGAAATCCGATTACAATCTGTCCTACCTGTTTGTTTCGCACGATCTTGGGGTGGTGAAGTACATCGCGGAACGCATCGCGGTGATGTATCTGGGACGCATCGTTGAGAATGCGCCGCATCGCAGCTTGTGGTCGCGGCCGCTGCATCCTTACACTCAAGGATTGATCCGGGCGGTTCCGGGACAGGGCACCCCGGGACGGCCGAACCGGGTGGCGCCGATTGCGGGCGATATGCCAAACCCGTTCAATCCGCCGATCGGTTGCCGCTTTCATCCGCGCTGCGCCCTGGCCGCCGATATCTGCCGCACCAGCGATCCGCCCTTGCGGGCTGTGCTGCCCGGCCATGATGTGGCTTGTCATTTCGCCTCTGCCTGAGCCATTGCGCTGGTGAAGCAGGGGCATGCGCGCGGTCGCAACATGTGCCGCGACGTCACCGGGATACCGGCCCGCTGACCGCAGCGCTGGATTCGCCGCTGGTGCTCTGCGCTGCGCGGACCTTCACCGACGCCGATCTGATCGCGAGCGACGTGGTGTATCCGCATGGGCGAGACGTCGCAGGGTGGATTCAAGCCCGGGCATAGCTGGCACTATTTCTCGGAGCAGCAGCGGCATGAGGCGCTGCTGATCCGGGTGCACGACAGGGCCAAAGACGGCCGGGCGCGGCTGTTGTTCCACATCTCGTTCGAGAACCCGCTGACCTCCGCCGGAGCCCTACGTCCCGATCCCGCCGATGGCGAGGTACTTGATCTCCAGATACTCCTCGATGCCGTATTTCGACCCTTCGCGGCCCAGTCCCGATGACTTCATCCCGCCGAACGGCGCCTCGGCGGTCGAGATAATGCCTTCGTTGATCCCGATCAGCCCATATTCAAGCGCCTCGCCGACACGGAAGATGCGGCCGATGTCGCGTGCGTAGAAATACGCCGCCAGGCCGAATTCGGTATCGTTTGCCAGCCGGATCGCTTCCTCTTCCGTCTGGAAGCGGAACAGCGGCGCCACCGGGCCAAAGGTTTCCTCGCGGAAGATCACCGCGTCGTGCGGCACGTTCGCCAGCACCGTCGGCTCATAGAAATTGCCGCCGAGCGCATGTCGTTTCCCGCCAGTCACCACCGAGGCGCCGAGCGACAGGGCGTTATCGACATGCTCCTCCACCTTGGTTACGGCGGCGGCGTTGATCAGCGGCCCCTGGCTCACGCCCGGTTCCATGCCGTTGCCGACTTTCAGGGCTTCGACGGCAGCCTTCAGCTTGGCGGAGAAGGCGTCATACACGCCGTCCTGCACCAGGATGCGGTTGGCGCACACGCAGGTCTGCCCCGTGTTCCGGAACTTGCTGCCCATGGCGCCCACCACCGCCGCATCCAAATCGGCGTCGTCGAACACGATGAACGGCGCGTTGCCGCCCAGCTCCATGCTGGTCTTCTTGATCGTCGGGGCACACTGAGCCAGCAGTTTGGCGCCGACCTCGGTGGAGCCGGTGAAGGATAGCTTGCGGACCAGCGGGTTGGAGGTTAGCTCGCCACCCATCGCGGATGAACCGCCGGTCAGGATGTTGCAGACCCCGGCTGGCATCCCCGCCCGTTCCGCCAGCACGGCCAGAGCCAAAGCGGAGAACGGGGTTTGCGAGGCCGGACGAATGACGCCCGTGCAGCCGGCCGCCCAGCCCGGGCCGGCCTTGCGGGTGATCATCGCGGACGGAAAGTTCCAAGGCGTGATCGCCGCGAACACGCCGATGGGTTCCTTGGTCACGAGGATGCGGCGGCCCTTGGCGTTCTGCGGGATGGTGTCGCCGTAGACGCGCTTGCCCTCCTCGGCGAACCAGTCGATGAAGCTGGCGGCGTAGACGATCTCGCCCTTGCTCTCGGACAACGGCTTGCCCTGTTCGGCGGTCATGATCACCGCGAGGTCCTCGGCATTGGCCAGCATCAGGTCGGACAGCTTGCGCAGGATCGCGCCGCGTTCCTTCGCCAGCAGCGCGCGCCAGCCGGGGTAGGCGTGGTTCGCCGCCTCGATCGCGCGGCGGGTTTCGGCGGCGCCCATCGAGGGAACTTCGCCGATGGCCTCGCCGGTGGCGGGGTTCTTCACCGTGATGGTCTGGCCGTTGTCGGCCTCCACCCACTTGCCGTCGAGGTAGTTGGCCTGACGGAACAGCGACGGATCCTTCAGCGGCAGCTTCGATACCGGGTTCAGCATGGTCGGTTCCCTCCTCCTGTTGACCGAGACATAAGCATTTGAGGTCATGCTGTCAGGGGGGCGGCAGATCTACGAGGCCAAGCGGGCCAGGAGCCTCGCCGGGCATGGAGTGGATTTCAATGCGGTGCTCGGCTAGACGGTCGCGCAAGCTCCTTCTATCGCTGTACCGCCCCCGCGATCTCCCACCCGCCGTGCCAGATCATGGTGATGGCGACATACAGCACGATCGCGAGGCCGATCCAGGCGATCCAGCGCCATTTTTCCAGCAGCCGGGCGATCAGGTTGGCGGCCAGGCCCATCAGGCCAACCGACAGCAGCAGCCCCGCGGTCAGCACCCAGGTGCTGCCTTGCGCGGCACCGGCCACCGCCAGGACGTTGTCCAGGCTCATGGAGACGTCGGCCAGAATGATCTGAAGCATCGCCTGGCGCAGCGTCTTGCCCTCGACCTCCACCGCCGCGAGACCGCGCGGGCGGCGGAGTTCGCGGTACATCTTCCAGCATACCCACAGCAGCAGGATGCCGCCGGCCAGCAGCAGCCCGATGATCGCCAGCAACTGTAGCGCCAGCGCGCCCATCGCGATGCGGATCGCGGTGGCGCCCGCGATGCCGAGCAGGATCGCCGGCCGCTTCTGGCGCGCGGGCAAACCGGCGACGGCCAGCCCGACGACAACGGCGTTGTCGCCCGCCAGCGCCACGTCGATCATCACCACCTGCGCCAGGGCCGCGAGATCCGCGGCCAGACCGGGCGGCATCATGTGAGCGAGTTGGGCGAAATCCATCACGATCGAATCGTCTCCGCTTGCCAGCCGGGGTGTTGCGGTCTAGCTGGCCTTATCCCCGGCATCGGACAAGGCAGCAATGATCCCGCGCTATTCCCGGCCCGAAATGGCCGCCATCTGGTCGCCCGAGAACCGCTATCGCATCTGGTTCGAGATCGAGGCCCTAGCCGCAGAAGGCATGGCCCGTGTCGGCGCCATCCCGGAGGCAGCCGCGCGCACCATCCGGGAGAAGGGCGCCCCGAAGCTGGCTGCGGTCAACGCCGCCGACATCGACCGGATCGACGCGATCGAGCGGGAGACCCGCCACGACGTCATCGCCTTCCTGACCTGGCTGGCCGAGGCCATCGGTCCCGACAGCCGCTTCGTGCACCAGGGTATGACCAGTTCGGACGTGCTGGACACCTGCCTGTCGGTGCAACTGACTCAGGCGGCCGATCTGCTGTTGGCGGATATCGACGCCGTGCTGGCGGCGCTTAAGACGCGCGCGATCGAACACAAATACACCCTGACCATTGGCCGCAGCCACGGTATCCACGCCGAACCGACGACGTTCGGGCTGAAGCTGGCCGGGCACTACGCGGAGTTCGCCCGCGGGCGTGAGCGTCTGGTGGCCGCGCGGGCGGAGGTCGCGGTAGCGGCGGTCAGCGGCGCCGTCGGCACGTTCGCGCATCTCGACCCGTCAGTGGAGGAGTACGTCGCGGCGAAGCTGGGGCTGCGCCCGGAGCCAGTTTCGACGCAGGTGATCCCGCGCGACCGCCATGCGGCGTATTTCTGCACGCTGGCGGTGATCGCCAGCGGGATCGAGCGGCTGGCGACGGAAGTGCGGCACTTGCAGCGCTCGGAAGTGCGCGAGGCGGAGGAATTCTTCCATCCCGGGCAGAAGGGATCCTCCGCGATGCCGCACAAGCGGAACCCGGTGCTGAGCGAGAACCTGTGCGGCCTGGCGCGGATCGTCCGCTCCGCCGTGGTGCCGGCGCTGGAGAACGTGACCTTGTGGCACGAGCGTGACATCAGCCACTCCTCGGTCGAGCGGGCCATCGGGCCGGACGCGACGGTTACGCTGGATTTCGCGCTGATGCGGCTGGCGGGGATGATGGAAAAGCTGGTGGTGCATCCGGAGCGGATGCTGGCAAATTTGGAGAGCTTGGGCGGGGTGGTGCACTCCGGCGAGGTGCTGCTGGCGCTGACCAAGGCGGGGATCTTGCGGGAGGATGCCTACCGGATCGTGCAGAGCAGCGCGATGGCGACATGGACTTTGTTGGGGACGCCGGAAGGGAAGACGTTCCGGCAGAATTTGGACGCCGATCCGGACGTGGCGGGTCGGGTTAAGCCGGAGGTGCTGGATGCGGCGATGGACCCCCGGCTGCATGTGCGGCAGGTGGACCGGATTTTTGAAAGGGTGTTCGGGTAGGGAATGGTTTTAGGCTCCGGCGGCGGTGTTCTTTTAGGCTCTTATGGTGAAGTCTGTTGGTAGCCGCCGATTGTCCGGCTGAACGCGGAACCGTCATGCCGACGAAGGTCGGCATCCACGCCTTATGCGGCGCTGGCCGCAGTAAAGGCGTCATGGTGCGCCTGCGCGCACCATGACGGAGTCAAGGCCGGCGCCCGCGCCCGGACGACCAACAAACTGCGCAATAAGAGCCTTGTTTTATGACAGGCAGGAGGATTTCATGGCGCGTTGGTGCAGTTGCTGCTTTCAGACGATCTGAAATCCACGATCGATCGGCAAATCGCCGCCGGGCTCGCGGCATCGGAAGCCGAGTATCTCCAGGAAGCCGTCCGGCGATACGCCGAGGACCTGGACGATGGGAAAGACCTTTGGACCATAGCGCAAGAAGGCATCGAGGATATCGAGGCCGGCCGATTTGTCCTGATCGAAACCGAGGCCGATGTTGAGGCGCTGCATGAGAGCACGATGGCCGGGGTACGGGCCAACCTGGCGGCCGAAAAGATCTAATTGCTTACTCCCTTGTCGGTCGGCCCGTCAGGCGTGATCTACAGTCCTCCGGGTCGCGTCCGGGCACGCGAGTAATCGCAACCAAACGGCGACGCGGGCCGGTCATCGTATCAGGCGACGGCGACCGGCGCGGACGCTGCATAGGGCACCAGCACGACCAGCGGATTTTGATAATCGCCAAGATCATAAGGTGGGATGACGCCATCCTCAATCGAGGGGGGCAGGGCCGCCCCGGATTCAACGGCGGACGCGAGCGCGTTCTGCGCCTGCGACGCGATCTGCTCCCGGCCGTCCGCTGCCGACGTGACTCCGGGAGCGTTCGGGAAGCTGATCCACCAGGTTCCATCGCCGGACGGTTCGGCTATCGCGATGTAGTTTCTCACGTCTGTTCCCTTCACCGTTGGGGCGGGTATTCCCAGCCCGCCCCACGACATATCGAGCGAAGTGTCCCCTTCGGAATGTGAGAGCAACAGGAAAATAGCTTATGGATACCGAGGCGATTGCATCTGCCCGGGGCTGCGTACCCACAAATAGGTTCAGGCCGTTTCCCTCTGGGGCGCCGGCATCCCGATCAACGTGCCGGCGCAGCCCGCGGTCCGAAATGGCGGCGTCTGGCAGCCGAGGCTGTCGGCTCAATGGATCAGGCAACCGGCTCACCCGTGGCGCGCTAAGCCATGGAGCGTGCGCTCGGCAAGCCGGTTTCGCGATAAGACAAGGCGCAATCTACCGCGCGTTCGCACTCGCCTCCGACCGCGTCGCGCCCGACCGGGCCGCCAGCGCCGCCGCCATGAACTCATCCAGGTCGCCATCCAGCACCGCGTCCGGATTGCCCTTCTCCACCCCGGTCCGCAGATCCTTCACCAACTGATAGGGCGCGAGCACGTAATTCCGGATCTGGTGGCCCCAGCCGATATCGGTCTTGGCATTTTCCTGCGCCGCCGTCACAGCCTCTCGCCGCTGCAACTCCGCTTCGTACATCCGCGCCTTCAGCATCGCCATCGCCGTCGCCCGGTTGCGGTGCTGGCTGCGGTCGGTCTGGCAGGCGACGATAATACCGCTCGGCACATGCGTGATCCGGATCGCGCTTTCGGTCTTGTTGACGTGCTGGCCCCCCGCACCCGACGCCCGATACGTATCGACCTTCAGATCGGCCTCATTGATCTCGATCTCGATCGAGTCATCGACAACCGGATACACCCAAACACTGGCGAAGCTGGTCTGCCGCCGCGCGTTCGAATCGAACGGGCTGATCCGCACCAGCCGGTGCACGCCGCCTTCCGTCTTCAGCCAGCCATAGGCGTTCGGCCCGGAAACCTGCAAGGTCGCCGACTTGATCCCGGCCTGCTCGCCCTCGCTCTCTTCCATCAACTGCACTTTGTAGCCGTGCTGCTCGGCCCAGCGCATATACATGCGCATCAGCATCTCGGCCCAGTCCTGCGCCTCGGTTCCCCCGGCGCCGGAGTTCAGCTCGATATAGCAGTCGTTGCCGTCGGCCTCACCGGACAGCAGGCTTTCGATCTCCCGCCGCTTGGCTTCCTCGGCCGCCGCGCGCAGCGATGCCATCGCGTCCGCCACCATCGCCGCGTCGCCATCGGCCTCGGCCATCGCGATCAGTTCCAGCGCGTCGGAAACCTCGGCTTCCAGCTTTTGGACGCCCTCCATCGCCGAGGCGATCTGGTTGCGCTCCCGCATAAGCTTCTGCGCGGCGGCAGGATCGTTCCACAGCGCCGGATCCTCGGCGCGGTTGTTCAGCTCCGCGAGGCGGGCTTCGGCGACATCCCAGTCAAAGATGCCTCCTCAGCAGCGCGACGGACTGCTTGATCTGTTCGTTCAATGCGTCGGATTCAGCGGACATCTGCGTGAACTGCTCTATCGAAGGGGCGGGTCAATACAACCCGCCCATGCTGTTATCAACCCCGCCATGCACGATCGCCGGCGGTCCCCCGGCCGAGCCGTCGGCTGTCGGGGCACTGCCGCCGCCTTCGCCACCGCTCGGACCCGACGCGCCGGGCACCTGGTCAGGCTTGAAGGCGTCGGTCACGGTCCCGGTGGCGGTTTGCCACGATGCCATGGTCACGCCGGGAGGCATCGGAAACGACAGCACCGGATGGCCCGCCAACGCCGTCGCCATATAGTCATGCCAGATCGGGGCGGCAACGGCGGCGCCGGTTTCGTTCTCACCCAGCGACGCCGGATTGTCGAAGCCGACCCATACCACCGTAACCAGGTCGGGGGTAAAGCCGGCGAACCAGGCGTCCGCGAAGTCCTGCGTCGTCCCCGTCTTGCCGGCTATAGGTCGGTTCAGCCCCTTGCCGGCCGGGATGCCGGTGCCGCGCTGCACCACGCCCTGCATCATCGTCTGGAGCTGAAACACGCTGGCGGCATCGGCGATCTGCGCCCGGCTGTCGGTCACGTCCGGCATCGCGGCGGCGTCGGCGCAATCGGCGCAGCCAAGGCCCTCGGGCCGCATAACCACATGCCCGTCCGGATCCTGCACGCTGTCGATCAGCGTCGGGATCACTTCCCGGCCGCCGGTTGCCAGCGACGCATAGGCCTGCGCCTCTCGCATCACGGTCGTCTCCACCGCTCCCAAGGCAGCAGGCAGCACCCGCGGCATCGAGTCCACCATGTGGAAGGCGATCGCCGTGTCCGCTACGGCCTTCATGCCGACCCGTTGGGCGACGCGCAAAGTCACCAGGTTCAGCGATTCCTCCAGCGCCACGCGCAACGGCGTCGGGCCGTTGAAGGTGTTTTCGTAATTGCCCGGCCGCCAGCGGCCCTCCGGCGTGTCGATGATAATCGGCGCGTCGAGGAAGCGCTGGCTCGGCGAAATGCCCTTTTCCAGCGCAGTCAGGTACACCATCGGCTTAAAGCTGGAGCCCGGCTGGCGGTTCGCCTGGGTGGCGCGGTTGAATTGGCTCTGTTCGAAGCTCCAGCCGCCCACCATGGCAAGCACCCGCCCGGTTTGAGGGTCGAGCGACACCATGGCGCCCTGGACAAGCGGGATTTGCCGCAAGGTCGCCCGATTCGCCGGCGGCGGCACGGCCGCGGCGGCCACCTTGCCCTTCACCGGCGCGCCCGGCGGCGCGGTCGGCGCAGCCGGCTGAACCGCGGGCGGCTCGATCATCACCACGTCGCCCGTCTGCACGACATCGGTGATGCGCCTGGGCGCAGCACCCGGCTTGCCGGCATGCACCTGATGCGCCCAGGTGACGTCCTGCAGCGCCAGCACCGCGGTCCGGCGTTCGCCGGCCTGGTTCAGCCAATCGACCTTCGCCTCGTTCTCGGACGTGCCGGCGACGATCGCGAGCTTCCAGTGCGGCAGCATGCCGGGTGGACGGGCGACCTCATTCAGTGCCGCCGGCCACTTCGTCTCGAAATCAGCGGGAGCCAGCGACAGGTGCGTCACCGCGCCGCGCCAGCCGCCCATCTTGCGGTCGTAAGCCATCAGCCCGTCCCGCAGCGACTTCTCCGCTGCCATCTGCAGCACCGGGTCCATGCTGGTGCGGACCATAAGGCCGCCCGTGGTCGTTGCCTCCTGCCCGAAGCGGGCGACGAGTTGCCGCCGCACATCCTCGGTGAACCAATCCGCCCCGGGTATCGGCGGCGGACGGTGGAACTCCGACGGCACAATCGGCTCGGCCTTGTACGCGGCGGCCTGGGCGGCGGTGATAACGTGGTCCTCGGCCAGCCGGTCCAGAACGTAATCGCGTCGGGACCGGGCGGCGTCGGGGTATTTGAACGGGTTGAGGTTGTTCGGCGCCTTCGGCAAGGCAGCGAGGAATGCCGCTTCCGCGATCGTCAGCTTGTCCAGCGGCTTGTTGAAATAGGCCTGCGACGCCGCGGCGACGCCGTACGAACCCTGCCCGAGGTAAATTTCGTTCAGGTAAAGCTCAAGGATGCGGTCCTTGCTGAGGTTCTGCTCGATCCGCATCGCCAGGATGGCTTCCTTGGCCTTGCGGGCGAAGGAGATCTGATTGTCCAGCAGCATGTTCTTGGCCACCTGCTGGGTGATCGTCGACGCGCCGATAGGGCGCTTGCCCTGGCCGGCATGCGCCAGGTCGAACAGCCCGGCGCGGATGATGGCCATCGGGTCGATGCCGCGATGCGTATAGAAATTCTGGTCCTCGGCGGAGACGAACGCCTGCTTGACGATGTCGGGAATGGCGCCGATGGGCACGAAGATCCGGCGTTCGGCGGCGAGTTCGGCCAGCAGCCGTGAATCGCCGGCGTAGACCCGGCTCATGACCGGCGGCTGGTAGTTCCGCAGCCCGTCCACATCCGGCAGATCCGCGCTGTAATGCTGGTAGGCCATCCAGGCCGCCCCCGCGCCGGCGATGCCGACAAGCAGCAGCACCGCCAGCATGGCGCCGAACAGGCCGCGCATGGTGCGCAGCAGGATGCCCGGCCCCTTTCGCCTGGCCGCTGCCTTGCGCGCCGGCCGGCCCGCGGGTCCCTTGGCCGGGTCCTCGGGAGTGCCGCGGCCTTTGCGGCCGGAAGGCGCCAGCGGATCGCCGGCTGTGAGTGGTCCTGTCATGGTTCGGATATGACCGCTTTCGCCCAAAACCGCCAGCAACGAGATTGCTACATCCGGGTGCGCTGCGCCCGCGTTTCAGCCCGTGTCGGCGTCTCCGGCAGGTCCGTAGCCGGCCCGGGCGGCACCGGCGAAATACGCATCGACCGCGCGGTGCATGGCTTGCGCGACCAGGCGCCGGTGGTTCGCCTGGCGCAAAGCCTGCTCGTCGCGCGGATTGGACATGAAGCCCATTTCCACCAGCACGCTGGGAATGTCAGCCGCCTTCAGCACCACGAACCCGGCATGCCGATCAGGGTTGGGCAGCATGGGAAGGTCCTGGTCGAGGCTGCCGACAAGGTTGCGGGCGATGCGCACCGATCCTGTCCGGGTTTCCTGGCGCACCAGGCTGGCGAGGATATGCGCAACCTCCGGCGGCTCGTCCCGCCACTGCCCGCCGAGGAATCGATCGGCGCTGTTCTCTTTCCGCGCCAGTGCCGCCGTCTGGGCGTCCGAGGCGGTCTGTGCAAGCGTGTAGACGGATGCCCCGCGCACCGAGTGGTCCGACAGGGCATCCGCATGCATGGACACGAACAGCGCCGCGCCCCGGTGCTGCGCCCGGTCCACCCTTTCGTCCAACGGTATAAAAATATCGCGAGTGCGCGTCAGTTCCACGCGGTAGCGGCCCCCGGCTTCAAGCTGCCGCTTCAACTCCAGCGCAGTCGCCAGCGACACGTTCTTCTCGAAGGTGCCGGAGACGCCGATGGCCCCGGGATCCTTGCCGCCATGACCGGGGTCCAGCATCACCAGAGGCGCGGACGAACCGGCGCCGGACGGCCGATTTGATGCATTTTTCCTACCGGAATGGCCCGTCCCGGCTGCCATCGCCCCGTGCAGGGCGGGTGGAAGCAGGAAGGTGCCAATGACCGATGTGCCCGCCGCAAAACGGCGCAGCAGCAGGCGACGCGCAACGGGCAGCGTGGAGTCCATGGCTTGCTCTTAACAGATTGGATGCAGTTACGCAGCTTTGTTGTTGATTGCGGCGAGTTAATGGCCGCCTGTTATGATCTGCTTGCGGTCGGGGCCGCTTTGCTTCATGGTCGGTGTGCTCCGGCGATGTGACGGGGATCGCGGGATTTCGTGGTCTCTCGGCGCGTTACGGCGATGCGTGATCCCTTGGCGGCCTGATCCGAGTCGGGCCAGCAAGTTGGGGGAAGGATCCGCGTTGCTCTGACCGCATCGCCGTCCGTGTCGCGCCCGCCACTGGGGACTTGTGGCGCGCCGGGATCTGTCCGCCGCGGTGTTTGTCCGCGGCAAGGGCAGTGTCTGCACAGACTTTCAAACGGGGCTGCGTCCCGCTTCGGGACGCGCCGACCGAACGCCAGGGACTGATGATTCACGTCGCGCCACACATGTCCGGAATTGGACTTCCACCCGAGTCATCGGGCGGCGGCGCTGTTGCGTGTTCCTATTTCCATCGTTGTCCTGAAACTTCGGGCGGGCCCCTTCCCGCAAGCCTTGCAAGCCGTCCGCCGGCCGAGACCCGCAGAAGGTCCGGACCGCGCATCCAGGCGGCCCATCGGAGTTCAGTACTAGATGACGAAACGCATGCTGATCGACGCCACGCACGCGGAAGAAACCCGCGTGGTGGTGCTGGACGGTAACCGGCTCGAAGATTTTGACGTCGAGACATCGACGAAACGCCAGCTTAAAGGAAACATCTATCTAGCCAAAGTCGTTCGGGTCGAACCGAGCCTTCAGGCCGCGTTCGTCGAATACGGCGGCAACCGGCACGGCTTCCTCGCCTTCAGCGAAATCCATCCCGACTACTACCAGATCCCGGTCGCCGATCGGCAGCGGCTGATCGAATTGCAGGCCGAGGAGGCGCGGCGCGAGGAGGAGGAGGAAGACCTCGAAATCGCCCTGAGCACCGCGACGGCAAGCCCGCTACAGCAGGCGCCGCAACCAGCCGTCCCGGGCGAGGTGGAGGACTGGGCGCGGCCGTCGCTGCCGCTGTTGATCGCGCCCGAAGTCGTCGTGGCGCCGCAGGCGGAGGATCCGCCAGCCGCGGCCGTTGAAGCGGTAGAGCCGGAGACCCGGACGGAACCCGACGAGCAGCCGGTTGAAGCGGCGGCGGAGGAAACCGAGGCGGCCGCCGCCGGAGACGAACAGGACAACGACGAGACCGATTCGTTCGACTCCGACGGCGAGCGGATCGAAGCCCAGCCGCCGCCCGAGACCGTCGGCGGCGGCGATCAGGACAGCGGCGAGGATCAGCGCGAACGCCGGCTGCCGCCACGGTTCCTGCGCAACTACAAGATCCAGGAAGTCATCCGCCGCCGGCAGATCCTGCTGGTGCAGGTCGTCAAGGAAGAGCGCGGCACCAAGGGCGCGGCGCTGACCACCTATCTGTCACTCGCCGGCCGCTTCGGCGTGCTGATGCCCAATTCGCCACGCGGCGGCGGCATATCCCGCAAGATCACCTCGGCCACGGATCGCCGCCGCCTGAAGGAGGTGATGACCGAGCTCGATATTCCCCGCGGCATGGGCATGATCGTCCGCACCGCCGGCGCCAACCGCCCGAAGCCGGAAATCAAGCGCGACTGCGAATATTTGCTGCGGCTGTGGGACGATATCCGCGAGCACACGATGAAGTCGGTGGCTCCGGCGCTGATCTATGAAGAAGCCAGCCTGATCAAGCGGTCGATCCGCGACGTCTATTCCCGCGATATCGACGAGATCCTGGTCGACGGCGAGGACGGTTGGCGCGCGGCGCACGACTTCATGCGCATGCTGATGCCGTCGCACGCCAAGAAGGTGCAGCTCTGGCGCGACGGCGGCCAACCGCTGTTCGCCCGCAACCAGGTCGAGGCCCAGCTCGACGCGATGCTGATGCCGACGGTGCAGCTTCGCTCCGGCGGTTACCTGGTGATCAACCAGGCCGAGGCGCTGGTCGCCATCGACGTCAACTCCGGCCGCTCCACGCGGGAGCGGAATATCGAGGAAACCGCGCTTCGCACGAACCTGGAGGCCGCGGACGAGGTCGCGCGCCAGTTGCGGCTGCGGGACCTGGCCGGGCTGATCGTCATCGACTTCATCGACATGGAGTCGAAGCGGCACAACGCGATGGTCGAGCGCCGCATCAAGGAAGCCCTGAAAAACGACCGCGCGCGCATCCAGATCGGCCATATCAGCCATTTCGGCCTTTTAGAAATGAGCAGGCAGCGGCTGCGGCCGTCGCTGGCGGAAACCAGTTTCATCCCCTGTCCGCATTGCGGCGGCACAGGCCATGTGCGCAGCACTGAGAATGCCGCGATTCATGTACTCCGGGGGATTGAGGACGAAGGCGGCAAGCGCCGCTCGGCCGAGATCGTCGTGCATGTCTCCACGGCGATCGCGCTGTATTTGCTGAACCACAAGCGCGAGCGGCTGCGCGAGATCGAGCAGCGCTATGTCATGAAGGTGATCATCGCGGCGGATGATGCCCAGATCGCGCCGCAGTTCCGGATCGAGAAGATCCGCGTGCGTTCTGCTGACGAAATACCGCCGGTGGTGACGCCCGACCGGATGCTGATCCCGGCGCCGGTGGGCGATCTGGAGGCGGACGAGGAACCCGATGTCGTCGATGCGGACGATGAGGACGACGACAGCGACGAGGACACCGAGGAACAGCGCGCGGCGGACGCGGCTGACGGCACGGGCAGCGGCGATGAGGCCGAACGGCGGCGGAAACGGCGGCGGCGGCGGCGGCGCGGCGGGCGGCGGGACGATCAGCCCGGCGGTGTTGCTGCCGGTGATGCGTCCGGCGAGCCCGCCGAGTCCGGAACGCCCGGCCCCGCGGCCAATGATGATGCGTCCGATGCCCTTGTTGCCGCCGAAGCCCTGGCGCCAGCGGACGGAGAGCCGGAGGAAGGCGCGGAAGGCGGCGAGGCCGCCGCCGCGGCGGAGGATGATCCTCGAAATCGCCGCCGGGGGCGGCGTGGCGGGCGGCGGCGGCGGCGGGACGGCGATGGCGAGCTGTCGCCGTTCTCGGTGCCTGGCGCGGACCAGCCGGAATTGCCGCCGGTCTATGTCGGCCCGACTCCGGCGGATCCGTTCGGTGGCCGGGCGTTCGATATTTTCGACGTGATGGATCAGGTGGAGCGGGCGGCGGAGGCCAAGCCGGTGCCGCGCGCGCCGTCAGCCAGCGAGATCGTCAACGCTACCGCGCCGGAGGCGGAGGCAAGCTTCGCCGAGGAACCGGCGCCCGAACCGGTGGCGGAGGCCGAGGAAGAAATCACCGCCGAACCGGACATCGTCAATGGCGGCGCGCCGGAGCCGATAGCGGTTTCTCTGCCTCCTGCGGAGATCCGTGCGGAGGAAGCAGTTCACGACGCGGTGCCACCGGCTGGCGAACAGGTCAACGGCTCACGCAAGACTGCCGATAGCGACGAGATCGTGAATGTTGACGCTCCGCCGCCGGCTCCGCTGATCCGGCCGATACTGGTTGGTTCGGATGGCGAGGCGCCGGGGGAGAAGAAGCGCGGGTGGTGGCGGCGGTAGGCTGGCCGGCCTCTTGCCGTCATGGTCCGCGCAGGCGGACCATCTACGCCTTTGCAGTGCCGTTCGTGGCGAAGGCGTGGATGCCGACCTGCGTCGGCATGACGGCGGAAGACACTCAGCGGGGCTTCGCTTCGAACCGGTAGGGGCTGGTTCCCGCCATTAGCGGATCGAGCGACAGCCGGTGCTCCAGCGGCGGGAAGGCGCGGCTGCCGCAATCGGGACGGTCGCACAGCCGGCAGGACAGGCCGATGCCGATACGCGCGCGTTCGAGGTCCAGACCGTCGGCGTAGACCACCTCCGCGGCGTTGCTTACGGCGCAGCCCATCGCCACCACATGCGTGGGCCGCGGTTCGCCCCAGCGCGCCACCGGCTGGCTGATGGCGCGGGCGAAGCACAGATAGGCCGCTCCGTCCGGAAGTTCCGCGACCTGAACCTGTAGCACGCCGGGTTGCGCGAACGCCGTATGCACGACCCAGCGCGGGCATGACCCGCCGTAGCGGGCGAATGGAAACCCCGCCGCGGAGAACCGCTTGGACACGTTGCCCGCCGGGTCCACCCGCAGGAAGAAGAACGGCACGCCGCGCGCGCCGATGCGCTGCATCGTCGAAAGCCGGTGACACGCCTGCTCATACGATACGCCGAACCGCGCCGCGATCGCGTCCATGTCGTGGCGCAGCGATGCCGCGGCCGAAAGGAACGGCCCGTAGGGCATCACAAGCGCCCCGGCGACGTAATTCAGCAGGCCGATGCGCATCAGCATGGCGGCCTCCGGCGTCGATGGCGAAGCCTCCTTCACGACCGCCTCCACCGCCTCGCGCGCTTCCAGCAACGCGAGCTGGAAGGCCATGTGAAACCCGCGGCTCTCGCGCGGCAAAGATTCCGACAAGGCCAGGCTCCGGGTGGACGGATCGTAGCGGCGCAGCGCCGCCTCCAACGGCTGGACGCTGACACGAACTCCGTGCACCACCCGCAGCCGATCGGCCAGCGCGTGGTTCATCTCGGCCGGCGCTTCGGGGGCCAATTCGGCGGCGAGGGCCTCGGCCGCCTCCTCAAGCACCGGAAAATGGTTTGCGTGGTCGTCGAAGAAGTCCCGCACTTCCTCATTAGGCAGCAGGATGCGGCGGCCGGAGGGCAGGGCGATGCCGTTGGCGTCCTCCCGCGCGACCCGCCAGGCGCGATACAGCGACAGCACTGCGCGTGCCGCATTCGGGCTGCCGGCCGCCAACGCCTCGACCTCCGTCTCGGCCACCACATCCGCGCCGAGCAGGGGATCGGCGAAGGCCTCGCGCAATCCAACCTCAAGCTGTCTTTCCTGGGCGCCGGACAACTCACCCAGATCGACGCGGAGGGTCTCCCCCAGTTTGATCAGTAACGAAGCCGTGACAGCCCGCTGGTCGTGCTCGATCAGGTTGAGGTAGCTGGCGGAGATGCCCAGCCGGGCGGCCAGGGCCTGTTGGGACAACGTGCGCTCGGTCCGCAACCGGCGGACGGTTCGGCCGATCATGGCGCGGCTCACGGGTTTACGTCCTTTACAAATCCGATGGGCTGTCGGTGAATCCGGCGACATGATTGCCGCCGGGTACCACAATTGGGTCTTCGCTTTCGCACGTGCGGTGTCAATACTTAACTTTCTTAACCCGGACAATCAGAGGAACGAGGTTCATGCGATCGACCCCCTTGTACGCTCCCGATGGCTTAACCAGCGTCGGTGGCGATCCGGAGCGGTTCGCAGGCATCCAGCGCGACTATACACTGTCCGACGTCGAACGTCTGTCGGGCTCTTTCCGTATTCGTCACACCCTTGCGGAAATTGGCGCCGCCCGGCTTTGGCACCTGTTGAAAACCGAGCCGTTCGTCAATACGCTGGGTGCGCTGACCGGCAACCAGGCTGTGCAGCAGGTGAAGGCGGGCCTGAAGGCGATCTATCTGTCCGGCTGGCAGGTCGCGGGCGACGCCAACACCGCCGGCCAGATGTATCCGGACCAGTCGCTGTATCCGGTCGACTCGGTCCCGAACGTGGTCAAGCGCATCAACAACGCGCTGCGCCGCTGTGACCAGATCGCCACCAGCGAAGGCGGCGGGGACGGCACCTACTGGATGGCGCCGATCGTCGCGGACGCGGAAGCCGGGTTCGGTGGCCCGCTGAACGCGTATGAGCTGATGCGGGCGATGATCGAAGCCGGTGCCGCGGGCGTGCATTTCGAGGATCAGCTTGCGTCCGAGAAAAAGTGCGGCCACCTCGGCGGCAAGGTCCTGGTGCCGATGCAGCAGCACATCCGCACCCTGAACGCGGCGCGTCTGGCGGCTGATGTGGAGGGCGTGAACACCGTCCTGCTATGCCGCACCGACGCCCAGTCCGCGCAGTTGCTGACCAGCGACGTCGATGAGCGCGACCGTCCGTTCATCTCCGGGGAGCGGACCGCGGAAGGCTTTTTCCGCATCAAGCCGGGTGTCGGCAACGACTACGCGATCGCCCGCGGCCTGGCTTATGCGCCGTACGCCGATTTGCTGTGGTGGGAAACCTCCGAGCCGGATCTGCACGACGCCGAGCGCTTCGCCAACGAGATCCACAAGCAGTTCCCGGGCAAGCTGCTGGCCTATAACTGCTCGCCGAGCTTCAACTGGAAGAAGAAGCTGCCAGCCGACAAGATCGCCGCGTTCCAGCGAGAACTCGGCCGGATGGGTTACCGGTTCCAGTTCGTCACCCTGGCCGGGTTCCACAGCCTGAACCTGTCGATGTTCAACCTGGCGCGCGGCTACAAGGACCGTGGCATGGCCGCCTACAGCGAGCTTCAGCAGGCCGAGTTCGCGGCGGAGGCCGATGGCTACACGGCGACCCGCCATCAGCGGGAGGTCGGTGTCGGCTATTTCGACGCGGTGGCGATGGCGATCTCCGGCGGCATGTCGTCCACGACGGCGTTCGCCGGCTCGACCGAGGCGGATCAGTTCCACGACGGCCATGACGACGTGACGACGGCTGAGGATCGTTACGACGATGGCCTCGTGCATAACCATCAATGGGCCATGATCGCGAAGTAGATCGGCCCTCTCGCCGTCCGGGGGGATGGCGTCAGGTGGCGGGGCGAAGGCCCCGCCACCTTTTTCTTTGTCGGGGGGCCGTGGTGTGCGCTGTTGCACCAGCCCTCCAACGACATGGTCCGCGCAGGCGGACCATCCACGCCTTTCGATGCTGTTGCGGGGAAGGCGTGGATGCCGACCTTCGTCGGCATGACGAAGCGGCGCTGCCGGAGAGTCGATTTCAATTTGGACTGGAACTAGCCCCATAACAAAAGGGCCAGCAACGAACTGCTGGCCCTTCCCATTCTCCCCGACGAGACGCGCCGGCTAAACCTCGACCTCCTGCTCCCGGTCCGCGCCGCCGTCGTCGTCGCCTTCCGGCTTCGGCAATGCGGGCAGCGAGGCCTCGGTGATCTCGAAGTCCAGCTTGTTGTCCTTCAGCGTCACCTTGACGGCGCCGCCCTTCACCAGCTTGCCGAACAGCAGTTCCTCGGCCAGCGCCTTCTTGATGTGCTCCTGGATCACCCGGCCCAACGGACGGGCGCCATACAGTCGATCGTAACCGCGCTCGGCCAGCCACTCCTTCGCGGCCGAGGACAGCTCGATGGTGACGTTGCGATCCGCGAGCTGGGCCTCCAACTGCATCACGAACTTTTCCACCACGCGGCCGACGATCTCCGGCGTCAGCGCGGCAAAGGTGATCGTTGCGTCCAGACGGTTGCGGAACTCCGGCGTGAACAGGCGCTTGATCGCGTCCTCGTCCTCGCCCACCCGGCTCTCGCGGCCGAAGCCGATGGCTTCTTTCGCCAAGTCGGAGGCGCCCGCATTGGTCGTCATGATCAGGATGACGTTGCGGAAATCGACCGTCTTGCCGTTGTGGTCGGTCAGCTTCCCGTGGTCCATGACCTGAAGCAGGATGTTGAACAGGTCCGGATGCGCCTTCTCGATTTCATCCAGCAGCAGCACCGCATGCGGATGCTGGTCGATCGAGTCGGTCAGCAGCCCGCCCTGGTCGAACCCGACATAGCCCGGCGGCGCGCCGATAAGCCTGGAGATGCTGTGCCGCTCCATGTATTCGGACATGTCGAAGCGGATCAGCTCGATGCCCATGGTGGCGGCCAACTGCCGCGCGACCTCGGTCTTGCCGACGCCGGTCGGGCCGGAGAACAGGTAGTTGCCGATGGGCTTTTCCGGCTCGCGCAGTCCGGCGCGGGCCAGCTTGATCGCCGCGGACAGCGCCTCGATCGCCTTGTCCTGGCCGAACACCATGGACTTCAGGTCGCGTTCCAGGTTGCGCAGCGTCTCCTTGTCGTCGGCCGAAACCGACTTCGGAGGAATCCGGGCGATCTTCGCCACGATTTCTTCCACGTCGCGCAGGGTCACCGTCTTCCGGCGCTTGTGCTCCGGCAGCAGCATCCGGGAGGCGCCGACTTCGTCGATCACGTCGATCGCCTTGTCCGGCAGTTTGCGGTCGTTGATGTATTTCGCCGACAACTCCACCGCGCCGCGGATGGCTTCCTCGGTGTAGCGGACCTTGTGATGCTTCTCGTAGTTCAGCTTCAGGCCGCGCAGGATTTTCACGCTGTCCTCCAGCGACGGCTCATTCACGTCGATCTTCTGGAAGCGGCGGACCAGGGCGCGGTCCTTCTCGAAGTAGTTGCGGAATTCCTTATACGTGGTGCTGCCGATGCAGCGCAGGTTGCCGGAGGCCAAGGCGGGCTTCAGCAGGTTGGAGGCGTCCATCGCGCCGCCGCTGGTCGCACCCGCACCGATGACGGTGTGGATTTCGTCGATGAACAGGATCGCGCCGGGCTGGGCTTCCAGTTCGTTGACGACGGCCTTCAGCCGCTCCTCGAAATCGCCGCGATAGCGGGTGCCGGCGAGAAGCGATCCCATGTCCAGCGCATAGATCGTGGACTTCGCCAGGACTTCCGGCACGTCGCCTTCAACGATCCGCTTGGCCAGGCCTTCGGCGATGGCGGTCTTGCCGACGCCGGGGTCACCGACATACAGCGGATTGTTCTTGGTGCGGCGGCAGAGGATCTGGATCGTCCGCTCGATCTCGATGTCGCGGCCAATCAGCGGATCGATCTTACCGGCCATGGCCTTCTTGTTGAGGTTGACGCAGTAGTTGGTCAGGGCGTCCTGGCTGCGGCGGTTCGGCTTTTCCTCGCGCTCCTGTTCCGGCGGGCTGTCCGGCTGCTGCCCGCTGGCACCGGTGACGGGCCGCTGCGCCGAACGGCCCGGGGCCTTGGCAATGCCGTGGCTGATGAAATTGACCGCGTCGAGGCGGGTCATGTCCTGAAGCTGCAGGAAATAGACGGCGTGGCTTTCGCGCTCACTGAACAGGGCGACCAGCACATTCGCACCCGTGACCTCATCGCGGCCGGAGGACTGGACGTGGATCGCGGCGCGCTGCACCACCCGCTGGAACCCGGCGGTGGGCTTCGGATCGCCGGGGCGATCGGTTGCCAGGCCGGCGAGGTCCTTGTCGAGGAATTCGGTCAGGTCCGTGCGTAGCTTGTCGAGATCGACTCCGCACGCCCGCAGCACGGTGGCTGCGTCGGTATCTTCCGCCAGTCCGAGCAAGAGGTGCTCAAGCGTGGCATATTCGTGCCGCCGCTCGCTGGCGAGTGACAGTGCGCGGTGAAGCGTCTGTTCGAGGTTCCGAGATAGCATATCCGACGCTCCTGCTCGCTTTACGCCCCGTTACGGGGCCCAACATGACCGGGATGCGCGACCGCGCCGCCCGTCAGTCCGGGATGATGCCTATAACATGCCGAATCCGGCCATCATTCCTTCTCGATCGTGCATTGCAGAGGATGCTGATTCTGGCGGGCCAGGTCCATCACTTGAGTCACTTTTGTTTCAGCAACCTCGTAGGTGTAGACACCGCACACCCCGACACCCCGGCGATGCACGTGCAGCATGATCCGCGTCGCTTCCTCCCGGTTCTTTTGGAAGAAGCGTTCCAGCACGTGGACCACGAACTCCATCGGGGTGTAATCGTCGTTCAGCATCAACACTTTGTACATCGCGGGCTTGCGCGTCTTCGGACGCGCCTTGACCACGACCCCTGTGTTGGGTCCCTCTGTTGTCCCACCGCCGCGTTTGTCGTTGTCACTCATCGTGTTCGCATCCATTCGCCGTCCCGTAAGCGACCGTCGCACGGTCTGTCGCCGGAATCCGCCCGGGCGTTTCGTCGGCAGCCCTTTTTCCACCCCGCGGCCCGTTGTCACCCCCGGGGTCCGCCCGTGAAGGCCGGACTCTAACAGGCTGCCTTGCGGGGAACCAGCATATCGGATCGCGCGGCCCCGATGAAAGGGCTTTGCAACCGACAATGTTGCCGACGATTGCGCTTGCCGGTCATTCCCGCAAGGGGGGATATCGATCTTAGGCCCAACCGGCGGCCAAGTATATCAATCCGCACGCCAAAAAGATGCGATGACCGGTCAAACCCGCAATATCCGGCCGCTGACGGACCGTACAAAAAACAAAGGCCCGGACAAATGCCCGGGCCTTTCAAACCTCCGGAACTCGGCTGGCTGGGGTATGTCACCCAACCGCTTCCGGCTTCGCGAGTACTCGATATGCGTCCGCGAGGTCCGGGCGGGACCTCGGCGGCATTACGCCGCCTTGGAGATCTTCTCGACCGCGAGCGTCACGCGGGCGGTGATCGGCGCCAGGGCCTGCTCGGTCAGCTTGATCGACGCATCGGTCAGCTTGCCGGATTCGGCCAGTGTCTTTTCAAGAGTGGCGCGGGCATAAGCGGTCTGCAGGTCGGCCGCCTCTTTCAGCGACTTCGCGCTGCTCAGCGCCTTGAAGGTGGCGATGCTCTCGTCCAGCGCGGCCTGCGCCGTGGCGGCGAGGTGCTTGGAAAGGTCCTGGATGCCCGCGGCCCAGATCTGGCCGGCCTTCACGATGGCTTCGAGGTTCGCCTGATTGAAGGCGACCAATTCTTCCGCTGTAGACACTGCTTTCTCCACTCCTTGCTTGACCTGGGCTTGCGTCGCTTCAAAGTTGGCGGTCGCCTTCGCCACGCCGGCCTTCAGGTTGGTGACGGTGGCTTCGATCGTCTTGCCGACGGTCTCTTCGACCGGGGTGGTGACTTCGGAAATTTTAGCCATCGGTTTGCCCTCTCTATGATCGTCTTTATAGGCCGGAATTTCGGCGCCGGACCATCGCCTTGCCATGATTTTGTCACGCGGTGTTTTCTGCTTTGCTGCACCGCAACACAGACGCGATATAGAACCCGTCCCGCCGGCCTTCAAGAGCTTTTTTGTGCGGTGCACAAACTTCATGAAGCTATCCGTCGGACGTCGGTGGAAGGCTGGCAGCTTCCGATGGCGTGCTGAGCGTCGTCCCGTAACTCCTTCAGATTTTACGTTTTCAGCACGATTTGGCCTGGACATCTCAACGGTTCGAAACTTAAAATCGTGTCACTGCTCGGAAAGGGACACGAATGACCAGCTTTGCGTGCCGATCGCGCAAGCATCTGCTATGCTGCCTTGTGGTGGCGATAGGTTTCGCATCCTGGGCCAATCCGCCTCCCGCCTCGGCTCAGATCGGATCCGCACGCTACAGCTCCATCGTGGTGGATGCCGCGAGCGGCGAGGTACTCGAGGAAGTGAACGCGGACGAGCTGCGGCATCCCGCCAGCCTGACCAAGATGATGACCCTTTATGTGGCGTTCGAGGCGCTGCGCGACCGGCGGATCTCGCTGGATGAGACCGTGCCGGTTTCCGTCCATGCCGCGGAGATGCAGCCCTCGAAGCTGGGGCTGATGCCGAGTTCCCGCATCACGGTCGAACAGGCGATTCTGGGGCTGGTGACGAAGTCCGCCAACGATGCCGCCTCGGCGCTGGGCGAGCTGCTTGGCGGCAGTGAGGACCGGTTCGCGCAGATGATGACCTTGCGCGCCCGCGCGCTGGGCATGAGCCATACCACGTTCCAGAATGCGTCCGGGCTGCCGGACCCCGATCAGTGGACGACGGCGCGAGACCTGGCGATCCTCAGCCGGCATCTGATCAACGATTTTCCGGTCTATTACCAATACTTCTCGACTCCCAGCTTCGTCTGGCACCGCCAGGTGATCTTCAACCACGACACCATGCTGCGGTCGTACCCGGGCGCGGACGGCCTGAAAACCGGCTACACGGAAGCGTCCGGCCACAACCTGGTAACCAGCGCGTTGCGCGGCGGGGTGCGGCTGGTCGGGGTCGTCCTGGGCGCTTCCTCCAACGGTGAGCGCGATATTCATATGGCCGCGCTGCTCGATCAGGGATTCCAGCAGATGGATGTGCCGATCGCGCGCAGACCGGTGCAGGCGCCTGTTAGGGTCGCGTTGATGTCGAGCGCCCGGGCGGCGGAGGTGGTCCGGCTGCCGCCTGCGCACCCGCACGGCGCGAACTGGTCGATCCAGGTCGGCAGCTTCGCGACCGAGGCTGCTGCCCGGTCCGCCGCCGCGGTGGCGCGGCGGGCTGCTGACGGAGGGGAGGTCCGGGTGGAGCCGGTGACGGTGCACCACAAGACGATATGGCGCGCTCAGGTGGTCGGGTTGAGTTCATCCGATGCGCAGGATGCGTGCTCGGGGCACCACAAAGGCGGCTGCATCGTGGTCCGGGGAGGCGCGCGGCAGGTTGCCAGCCGCTAGAGCGGGCGACGATTAGGCGACACGCTTCTACGCACCGTCCAGGGCCATAAGCGCTTGTCGATGCCGGCACGCTGAAGTGCGCGATTCAGTCTCCAGCGGAGTGCGCCGACCTCCTCCTCCGGGGCGATTGACCAAGCCACTTTGAAGGCCTTTTCCGCCTCGCGCAGCAGGCTTGTCCGCGCGGTCACCTCCCAGAGGTCGATCAGCGCCGCGCTGCGGGTGGTGGCCAGCAGCTTCCGGCAGAGATCGTCCTTCCGACCCTCCGGTTTATGAAGGACGTCGGACACGGCAATCGCCTCCTGAAAATCCCCCGTCATCCGGGCGAGGCAGGCCAACCGCCAATGGCAATCCTCCGGAACGGGCCGCTGCTGCACACGACACAGATCGGCCAGACGCCGGAACAGCAGCTTGCCTTTCCGCGCCAACGCGCCATCTCCGGCAGTCAAAGCCAGATAGGCCACCCGCCGCTCCTCGTCCGACGGCAAGCGTTCGCGTTCCAGCTTCCACGCCAGCACCGCCACCGCGCGCCGCGCCGTCGCACTCCGCAGCCGATCGGCGTCGATGCCGGCGCGGCTGAGCACTTTGCGCATTTCACGTTTGGCCGGGTCAGCGGGCGGCCGGGCCGCGTTGATGGCCGCCGCGAGCGGGGCGCCCGGGCGGCTGTCCACCAGTTGCGCCTTGGCGGCCAATCGCCGTAACGCCATCCGGCGCCCATCCTGTAGTACTAGCGCGACGGGGGTCGCCGCATCGGACCACTCCAACCCGGCAACCGGCGTCGTCTCGTCGCTTTCGCCGTCGTCCAGTTCACATCCGGCGATCAGGGCAATGGCCTTCTCGCGATCGGTTCGCCCCACCCAGTCAACCACCGCGGAGAACGGGACCGACGCCTCGGACATGCCTATCGGTCGAGCCGGATAATTCCCGTCGCCGTCGCAACCAGCACCGTCGTCGCCATGCCGATGAACAGGCCGGTCTCCACAACCCCGATCGTGTTGGAAATCTCCCTCTCCAGCGCGGCGGGATCGTCCATCAGGCCGAAATGGCAGTCCAGGATCAGGTTGCCGCCGTCGCTGCGGAACGGCTCCCCGTCCGCGCCGGCACGCAGGACGGGTTTGGCGCCCAGCGCGGCGATCCGGGCGGACGTGGTCTGCCAGCCGAACGGCACCACCTCCACCGGCAGCGGCACCGTGCCGCCCAGGCCGGGCACCAGCTTCGGTTCATCGGCGACAATCACCAGCCGCCCGCTCGCCGCGGCGACGATCTTCTCCCGCAGCAGCGCGCCGCCGAGGCCCTTGATCAGGTCCAGCGAGTTCTTCGCGATCTCGTCCGCGCCGTCGATCGTCAGATCGACCCTGTCGTGCTGGCCGAAATCGGTCAGCGTGATGCCTCCCTCCCGCGCCTGCTTCGCGCTGCGTTCGCTGGTGGGGATGCCGACGATGCGAAGCCCGTCGCGTACCCGGGCGATCAGCCCCTCGATCGCGAAGGCGGCGGTGGAGCCGGTACCCAAACCGACGACCATCCCGTCTTCCACCATCGCCACCGCGGCCAAAGCGGCCTCGCGCTTCAGCGCGTCGCGATCGACGGTCATGGGCGCACCGCGCCGCGCAGCCAGTTACCGGAACACACTGTCGCTGTTTCCTCTCGGTTCGGGCCACGCACCGCATGGGTGTGCATGGCGATAATCATGCCTCCCTTTACACCGATCCTGTAAAGCGCGTCACCACAGCCACAATGTTAGCCTTGCGCCGGACGATGCGGTTGCGCATGTTGCAATTTCATGAGGGCCGGTAGCAGGCCGGGACGGAGCTAGTGATGGACGGCGGAGCCGACTCGAGACGCATTACGATCCATTCCCCCGATGATTTCGCCGGGATGCGGGCGGCGGGCCGTCTCGCCGCCGAGACCTTGGATATGGTGACGGAGTATGTGAAGCCCGGCGTAACCACGGGTTTCCTCGACAAGCTGTGTCACGACTACATCCTGGACCACAACGCGATACCGGCCCCGCTGAACTACCGCGGCTATCCAAAGTCGATCTGCACCTCGATCAACCATGTGGTGTGCCACGGCATCCCGAGCGACCGGAAGCTGGAGAATGGCGACGTCCTGAACATCGACGTCACGGTGATCCTGGACGGGTGGCACGGCGACACGTCGCGCATGTATGCCGCCGGCGCGCCGAACGTGAAGGCGCGCAATCTGATCGACGTCACATACGAATCGCTGATGCGCGGCCTGAAGGCGGTGAAGCCCGGCGCCACGCTGGGCGATGTCGGCCACGCCATCCAATCTTATGTGGAGCGCAACCGCTTCAGCGTGGTGCGCGATTTCTGCGGTCACGGCATCGGCCGCAAATTCCACGAACCGCCGAACGTGCTGCATTTCGGCCGCCCGGGGGCGGGGACGATCCTGCGCGCCGGCATGTTCTTTACGATCGAGCCGATGGTGAACGCCGGCCGCCCCGAGGTGAAGGTGCTCGACGATGGCTGGACCGCCGTCACCCGCGACCGCTCCCTCTCCGCCCAGTTCGAGCACATGATCGGCGTGACCGACGACGGCTGCGAGATTTTCACCCTTTCCCCCGCCGGATTGGACAAGCCGCCGCTCGGCGTTAGCTGATTGGCAATAATTGGCGTGTAGCGTTCGCGGCGAGATTTTGCCGCGAGCGCCATGACCAAGAGTTCCAAGCCGGCCTCCCTGGCCGATGCCTCCTTCCTGCCGGGTCTGCTGCCCGATGAAAACTCTGTCGGCGCGGAGGGCCACCGCATGCGCATGCGGCAGCGCCTGCTCAAGGCCGGCCCGGACTCGCTGGCGGATCACGAGATGCTGGAGATGATCCTGTTCATCGCGCTGCCCCGGCGCGACACCAAGCCGCTGGCGCGGGCGCTGCTGGCGCGGTTTCGGACGTATGGTGCCGTTATTGGCGCTCCGGCGCGGGAGCTGATGACGGTGGACGGCGTGGGCGAGGCGGGGGCGGCCGCACTGAAGCTGGTGCAGGCCTCGGCGCTGCGGATGATGCGGGAGGAGGTTGCGTCCGCGCCTGTGCTGACGAGCTGGGACCGGCTGACCGATTACCTGACCGCCAGCATGCAGCATGAGCGGACCGAGCATTTCCGCATCCTGTTCCTGGACGGCCGCAACAAGCTGATCGCCGATGAGGTGCAGGGGCATGGCACGATCAACCACGCTCCGGCCTATCCGCGGGAGGTGGTGCGGCGCTGCCTGGACCTGCATGCTACGGCGGTGATCCTGGCGCACAACCATCCGAGCGGGGAGCCGAACCCGTCGCGGGAGGATGTGGCGCTGACCGCCGATATCGCCCGGGCGGCGGCGACGATGGGGATCACGGTGCATGACCATATTATCGTGGGAAAGTCGCGGTGGTTGAGTTTCCGGGCGGAGAAGCTGCTGTGATGGCGGGGGCGGGCATGGCCGTTGCTCTGGTGTCATTTGGCTATGTGTCATGTGCTTATGTGTCGCTTGCTTATGTGTCGTGGCCGGGCTTGGCTCGGCCATTCACGACTTGCGGGGTTTGCCTCAGGCAGAGGTCGTGGATGGGCGGCACAAGCGTGCCCTTGGGCGAGCCGCAGGTACGGTCCGAGGGGGCCGGCACCGTCCTTTTGCCGTCTCGCCACTGTACTGATAAGCTCCGCGGGCGAAGGATAATGGAGAAATAATATGACACGCGGATCGACGGCTTTCGCGATGATTGCGGCCGGGGTGCTGGCCGTGGGGGGTGCCCGGGCGGCCACGGTCACCCCGGACGATTTCCAGGTGCCAACAACGGCGGCGCTGGTGACACTGTGCACCGCGCCTGACACCGACCCGCTGTATACCGCGGCGCGGAACTTCTGCCACGGGTTCGCCGTCGGCACCTATCGGGCCGTCGCGGAGGAGGAGGCTGCCTCCCGCGCGAAGCACAAGCTGTTCTGCATGGCCGATACGGCTGTGACGCGCGACCAGGCGATCGCGGCCTTCGTGCAGTGGGCGAGCGGGCGGCCGAAGACCCTGGAAAGCTCACCGACGGACGGGATTACCGAGTATCTCGCCGCGCAGTATCCGTGCAAGTGATCCGGTAGGAGATGATGCGATGAAGAAGACGATCCTGGCTCTGACGGCTGCCGGTCTGCTGGCGGGCTGCACAGGGATGAACGATACGCAGCAGCGGGCACTGACCGGAACCGTGGGCGGGGCTGGTGTGGGGGCGGTGCTGGGCGCTATCGGCGGGAATGCGGGCCTCGGCGCGGTTGCCGGCGCGGGTGCGGGGTTGGTCGGCGGGCTGGTCTACGACAACGTCAAGAAGAATGAGCAGGCGGCGTATCAGCAAGGGTATTCCGCCGGTCGGAGCGGGCAGTAGCGGGGATTGGCGTGGGGCGTGGTCGAAGCCGTTATCGATGGCTATTTCGAGCGATTGTAGACCGTCGTTGAGGGTCCATCGGCCGCCCGGCAGTCCTTCCAGCGGCAGCCGCTGGAAGGACATGGACGATTCCGATGATAATCGGCCGGTCATCCTTGCGGCGCGCGCCGGCGTAGACCTTGGGAAGCAGGGGCTCGACCGCCGCCCACGCTTTGTCGTCAGTCAGGTACGCGTCAGCCATGGCTGTGAAGCCGCCCCAGCCAAACTGACTGGCTTGAATCGGAAAACCCCAGGGATTCCCAGTGCCTGATTGGGTTTGGAGCCTAAATCCGGCCACGACACGAAAGGAATGGCCCCGTGGTCAGACCAGCCTGTCGTTGAACTGGATCGACGGCTGTGCGTCGGTGAATTTCGCGACGTCCCCCATAACCTCCGCGCCGTGCGTCTCCACGGCGTTCTGGAACGCCTGAAGTGACTCGAAATCAAGTAATGCAATCAAGTTGACTGGAGCCGGACCGGAGGGCGAACCCGTTCCGCTCAGCACCTGCACACCCTTCAACCCGAGCGAAGACCATCGCGCCTGAACAAGCGGGATATGCGTCTTCAGATAGTAGTCCAAATCAAGCTTCTGTCCCGGCTGAAGCTGGTAAATCACCGATACGATCATGTTTCTCTCCCATTGTTGAAAGCGTTTCAGTGGCAGTCCGCTAGATCGGCATCGTGGATTTCAAACGTGGTGTCCTTCGTCAGGTCGATGCCATGCGCGACGCAGACCCGCCCTTTTTCATCCACCAGCTTGACGTCGAACAACCCGCGGCTGACGTCCTTTATCGGCAGTCGCTCCGAAGGGTCGATTGCCTTGTCCTTGTCGTTGAGCGCCTGGTTGGTTCCCCAATGCCCGGTCCCGGCAGGCGCCAGGTAAACACCGCGGAACGTCGAAGATTCAGTAAGATTGTACATAAAGAAACGATCCGCCGCCGCAGCCGGCAGGCTGAGGGCGATCGTCAACGGCAACCAAGCCAGACGCCGGAACGGCATCGCGTCTCCCATCCCAAGTTTCTTGCGCAGATATTAACCCGAGGTTTGCTCAGACGGCAAATGCTGCACCTCCGCACCGCCCGACTTGTCAGCGCGAAGAAACGCGAACTCCGCCAACAACTTCGCATACAGCGCCTTGTCGCCCGCCACCGGGACACGCCGATCGGCGCACAGTCGCGCCGGGACGCCCGACAAAATCAACAACCGTGAAACCCGCTCCATGGCCTGCGCAAGATCATGCGTCGCGACGATCACGGCCGCCCCGGTCGTGTGCGCCCAGCGCGCCACGCTTTCCGCCAACCCGGCGCCAAGCCGGGCGTCCAGCGAAGCGAACGGCTCGTCCAGCACCAGTAGTCCCGGTGAAATCGCCAAGGCCCGCGCCAGCGCCACCCGGCGGGCCATGCCGAGCGAAAGCTGCCGCGGCCGCAACGCGGCGGCGTGGCCGAGGTGCACGGTATCCAACAGAAATCCGATATCCGGCTGATCCATGTCATCCGTTACGACCAGCCGGATGTTTTCCTCCACCGTCAGCCAGGGAAGCAACCGGGGCTCCTGAAACACCACGCCGACGCGGCGGAAATCATGGTGCACATGGCCTTCGTAGGCTTTGTCCAATCCAAGCAGAATCCGCAGCATCGTGCTCTTGCCCGCCCCGGACGGGCCGAGCAAGGCGACGACCTCCCCGGGCGCAACCGAAAAGCGGACATCCGACAGAACGGTCCGTTCCACGCCGGACTCCGACAGGTACGCCTTGCGATCGATGCGGACCTCAAGCATTCGACCGCCATGCCGTCGCGCGCCGTTCGAGGGGTTGCAGCACCGCGGCCTCGAACAGCAGCATCAGCCCGGCGAACGCCAGCCCATACGCCAGGATGCCGGTGACGTTGAAGTTCTGGAAGAACAGGTTCAGCACGTAGCCAACCCCGCTCGGGCGGCCAAGAAGTTCGACCAGCAAAACGATCTTCCAGGTGATCGAAAGCCCGCTGCGCCCGGCGGCGGCGATGTAGGGCAGCAGTTGCGGCAGCACCACATGGCGCAGCCGCCGCCATTGCGGCAGATGGAACGCCTGCGCCATTTCCGCCAGGCCCGGGTCGAGCGCCCGCGCGCCCTCCCGCACCGTCACGACAACTGTCGGGGCTTTTGCCAATACGACAGCCAGCACCGCGGCGGCATCGTTGAGGCCGATCCAGATATAGGCGAGGACGATGACGACGAGGACGGGGAGGTTGAGTCCGATCACCACCCACGGATCCACCCATGCATTCGCCCTGGCCGATCGGCCGGTGATGTAGCCGAGGGCGCCGCCGCCGAGCATGGCGAGGAGGAAGGCGACGACAACGCGGGCCAGCGTCGCTGCAAACGCCGCCGGCAGCGCGCCCGTCATGCACTCATGCCAGGCGAACAGGGCAACTCGCTGCGGACCCGGAAGCATCACCGGATTGGCCGACAGGTACGAGCCGAACCACCAGAGTGCGATGAAGCCCAGCAGAGACAGCAGGCGGTCGCGAGCCGCTGGGGACAGCGCGCCGGCTTCAGCTCGACCCATCTTTGACCGGCCAGAAGACACCCGGAGGCAGCGCCTCGATGCCGCCCGTGGCCTGCGCGCCGCCGGTTTCGTGCAGCACGGCCAGCAGGCGGGCGGCGCCGCTTGCCTGTTCCGCGGCACCCGCGCGTGCGACACCGGCGAGGTAACGGGCCCGCAGGCGAGCGAACAGTGCGTCGCTGTCGGCGTCCATCAACGGGCGCACGGCCTCCCATTCCGCATCGGATGTGGCGAGCAGGTGTTGGGCGTCATCGACCGCGTCCAGGAATCCATCGATCGCGGCACGATTGCTGTTCGCCCATTCCTCCCGGAACACGAAACCGACCATGCTGATCCGCGGCGAGATATCCAGCGCCCTGGCGCAGTCGGCGACCGAAACGACCTGGCGGAAGCCGGCCGCTTCAAGCCGGGCGGCAAAATTCCAGAAGGTCAGCACGGCGTCGAGTTCACCTTGCTGCAGCTTGGCGCCGAGCAAAGGCGGCGCGCCATAAACAGGTCTGGTTTCAGCGGCGAGATCGATCCCCCGGGCGTGGGCTGCGGCCTGCACCAGCAGCCAGGACTTGTCGGCCGGGCCGCCGGCCACGCCCAGCTTGCGGCCCTTGAGATCGGCCAGGCGCTGTATCGGGGAATCCCCGGCTGTCATGATTCCGCCTGTCGCGCTGGAGAACGGCGCAAAGGACAACCTGGTTCCGGACACGCGCTGAACCGCGACAAACGGCCAATCCGACAGGATGACGTCGCTGGCCCCGGCCATCAGCGACACCCGCCCGGCATCCGTGTTGGCGAGCATCGAGCCGCGGAGCGCGAAGCCGTGCTTTATATCGAGGTCGTGGCGGCGAATGATGTCGGCCACCCACTGCACCGTGCCGAACTGCAACGTTCCCAGCCGCAACGGCGGCAGGTCCGGTTGCGCGTGGGCTGCCCGCGCGGCCATCGCGGCGGTCGTTGCAAGCAGCGCTCGCCGGGACAGGTCCATCACGTCGGCCCTCCTCCGCGCCGTACCAGCAACCCGCGCGCCGGGTCGTATGCCATGATCGCGCCGATGGTAAACACCGTGGTGACCGAGGCAACAACGGCGAGCGAAAGAAGATCTAATTTGCCATATAAGCTGAAGCGTATGAGTTCGACCGCGTAGGTGAACGGATTGAGCCGGCAGATGAAATAGACCACCGGGCTGGATTGCTGCACCAGCCACAGCGGATACAGCGCCGAGGAGGCGAAGAACATCGGGAAGATGACGAAGTTCATCACGCCCGCGAAGTTTTCCAGTTGCTTGATCAGCGACGACAGCAGCATCCCCAGAGCGCCGAGCATCAACCCGCACAGCACCAGCGCCGGCAGCGCGGTCAGGAACGACCACGGCGGCAGGTCGACTCCCCACAACCAGGCAACGATCATGAAAGCGGCGACCTGAAGGATCGAAACCGTGGTGCTGGCCAGCAGCTTGGACACCAGCAGGAACCAGCGCGGGAACGGGCTGACCAGCAGCATGCGCATGTTGCCCATCTCGCGGTCGTAGACCATCGAAAGCGATGACTGCATGCCGTTGAAAAGCTGGATCATCGCGATCAGGCCCGGGGTGACGTAAACCTCATAAAGCACATAGGTTTCGTACGGCGGAATGATCGACACGCCGAGGATCTGGCGGAATCCGGCGGCGAAGATGAACAGCCAGACCAGCGGCCGCACCAGGGCGGACACGAAACGTTCCCGCTGATGCACGAAGCGCAGCGCCTCGCGCCACATGATGCCGCGCAGGCAGATGAGGTATTGGCGGAAGGTGAAGCCGCGCGAAGGAGCGTCGAGGGTGAGGTCGCTCATGTTCGGCCGGACTTTAGAGAAGATGGGGTGGCGGCAAGTGCTGCCCTCTTATCGTCATGGCCCGGCTTGTCTCGGCCACCTATAGGCGCACGTGCTGGAATGGATGGCCCGGACAAGCCGGGCCATGACGATGGGGACAAGCTGCACCATGACGAATGGGAGGTCATGCCGCGTCTCCCCGCCCGGTTGATTCCGTCAGTGAAGCAAACGCCGCGCGCAGGTTGTCCTTGCCGGACGCCGTGACGACATCGCCGACGGCACCGCGAGCGAGCGATTTGCCCAGATGCAGCACCAGAATCTGGTCGGACGGCTCGATCTCGTCGAACAGATGGGTCGTCCACAGCACGCCGACGCCACGCTCCCGCACGAGGTTCCGAACATGCGTAACGATCGCCAGCTTTGACGCGACATCCAGCCCGACCGTCGGTTCGTCGAGCACCAGCAGACTCGGCCCATGCAGCAACGAACGGGCGATCTCCACCCGCCGCATCTGGCCGCCGGACAAATTGCGCGCCTTGTCCTTCGCCCGATCCGCCATGCCGACATCGCCCAGCGCCGCCGTGCTGCGCCGCCGCGCCTCACGCCCGCCGATGCCATGCAGCGCCGCGTGGAACATCAGATTGTCCATCACCGAAAGATCGAGATCCAGCGTGCGCGCCTGGAACACCACGCCCAGCCGGCGCAGCGCCTCCCCGGGTTCGCGGTCGATACGGTGGCCGAGCACGCTGATGCTGCCGCTTTGCGTATCGAACAACCGGGTGATCAGCGACAGAAGCGTCGTCTTGCCCGCGCCGTTCAGCCCGAGCACCGCGGTGAACCGCCCCTGCGGAACAGTCAGGGAAACATTGTCCAGCACGCGGCGCTGGCCATAGGCGTGACTGACGCCCTCCACTGACAGGGCCGGCGGGAAGGCGGCGACGTGCGTCTCGGCGGACATGATGTTCATTCGGGTGAGACCACCACACCCCAGGGCAGGCGTCCAACCTGGATGGACTTCACCACCTTCAGCGAAGCCACATCGATGACCGAGATGTCGTTCGACAGCCCGTTGGTGGTCAGCAGGTATTTGTCGTCCGGGGTAAACGCCATCTGCCAGACGCGCTGGCCGACAAGCAGGTATTTCTCGACCGTTCCGGTCTTCGCATCGATCACCGCGACGCGGTTGGCCGGGCCGAGCGCCACGAAAGCCGTACTGTCATCCTTGGTGAATCGAATCCCCACCGGCTGGATCGCCTTGTCGCGCAGGCCCTGGACATCGAAATGGATCTTGTACTTCACCGCATGTGCCACCGGATCGATCACGCTGACCGTGCCACCGAGTTCCGAGGAAACCCAAAGCTCCGACCCGTCATGCTTGAACTGCGCGATGCGCGGGCGCGGATCGACCAGCACCGTCGCCACGACCTTGCGCGTTTCGTAGTCGATGAAATGCGCCATGTTGGTGGTTTCGGAGGTATTGACGATGGTCTTGCCGTCCGGGCTGACCGCCATGCCTTCCGGTTCGACGCCGGTCGGAATTTTTGCCACGACCTTGCGGGATGGGACGTCGATCACCGTCACCATCTGATCATTTTCGTTTGAAACGAAAAGCCTATCCCCACCCTGCCCGAGCGCGAACGTTTCCGGATCGGCTCCGGAAGGAAGTTCTCCGGTGATCTGCAAGGTGGCTCGATCGATGATCTGGATGGTGTCGTCGTCGCTTGCGCACACCAGGATGGATTTTCCGTCCGCGGTCAAGGTGATGCCGCGCGGGCGCTGGCCGACATCGATGGTCTTGACGGTTTTCATCTCGTCAAGATCGACGACGCTGACGGTATTGTCGCGTTCGTTGGTGACGTAAGCGGTAAGGGCGTGCGCCGGGGTTGGCCGGGTGAGGATTGCGAACATCAGGCACAACGTCGCGCCGACGCAGCAACGCCGCAACGTCATGGTAGCCGAAGGCCCAGCATCCACGCCTTGCGGTACGGATCGCGGCAAAGGGGTGGATGGCGGGCCTTCGCCCGCCATGACGGGCGGCGGCGGCCGGTGCCTCAAAGTATTCATTGCAGTTTGCATTTAGTTTCAGGCCGATCGATGCCGAGCGTGTCAAGCTCGTTTGTCTGGTGGAGAAAGCCGGGCTGTGGAGAAATCGAAACAACCGTCCGCCCGTCGGACAGCAAAATCGGCTGGCGCAGTTGCAGATCCCAATCGCGCAACGTCAGAAGCTGTCCTTTGTATGCCGCAATGCCGAACTCCGGGCTTTTCATGTAGTCAATCAGCTTGCCGGCATCGGTGCTTCCCGTGTGGGACGCTGCCTCGCCGATCATTCTGGCGCCGGTCCAGGCTTGCATGTCGAGCGGCATCATCCGCCGGTTGAACAGCTTGACGAAACGATTTTGCAACTGCGTGCCGCCCCAGGATTCGCTGCTGGCGTCCCAGGTAACCGGCTCCAGCCCGGCCGAACCCGCCACCGGGCGCGGATCCCAGGTGCGATACGGCAGATAACCGGCAAAAACCTGGTTCTCATCGGCGGCCACCAGCACGTCGTAATCCGGAGCGCCTTGCGTCAACACCGGGATCTGCTGCTGCTCCTGCACGACCCCGGAATCGCTCTGCCGCGAGCCGCCGGTATCCTCGCTCACCTTCTCCTGCACGATCTTCGCCCCGAACCGCTTGGCCGATCGGCGGTAGGCATCGGCCAGCAGCTTGTCGGACGGATAGGAACCATAGACCAGCAGCCAGCGGGTCCACTTCTTCCAGACCAAGTACTGCGCCACCGCGTCCGCCAGCATGCTGCGCGTCGGCGCGACATGGATCACATCCGCGCGGCAATCCTGCTGCCGTAACGAATCGTCCGGCGCCGCCAGGTTGAACAGCGTCATTCCCCGCGCCCGCGCCCGATCCGCCAGCAGCAACACGCCGTCGGCGTCCAGGTCGGTCATCACCAGCAGGACGCCCTGATCGGCCAACTGATCAAGCGCCGCCGGCAGGTTGGCGCCCTTGCGCACCGGCACATCGACCAGGTCGAAGCTCTGGCCCATCGTGCTTCCGGTCGTGTTGTTGTCGTCCATTGCCAGCTTGGCACCCGCCAGGCCGGCATCCGGCCCCGGCTGGTCCAGCAGTGAAATCACCGGACGGCGGATCAGCGAGCGGATATAGCCGACGCGCACCACGCTGCCATCGGCGCGGGCGTCATGCGGCAGCACCGCGGCAGCCGCGAGCATAGCCATCACGCCGCGCCGGCTGATGCCGTTTCGCGCACTTCCCATCGGACGTTCCATGCTGACGTTGGTAGTGAATTTACCCGCTCACCACAAGCGGGACGGCCGTCTACCCGACGCCGGACGGCACAGCTCCGGCGGCTTCCAGCTCGGCGACCTCGTCGTCCGTGAACACGCGCGAGCGCGTCAGGAAGCGGACGCCCTCAGGCGCTTCCAACGAAAAGCCGGAGCCGCGTCCCTTCACCACATCGATGATCAATTGCGTGTGCCGCCAATATTCGAACTGCGCCGCGCCCATGAAAAACGAGCAACCGGCGATCTCACCCATCAGCACGTCCTGCGCGCCGGTGCGGAACTCGCCCTTGGCGTAGCACATCGGCGCGCTGCCATCGCAGCACCCGCCGGACTGATGGAACATCAACGGACCATGGACCGCCCGCAGGCGTTCTACCACGGCTTCCGCTTCGGGCGTGATGAGTACTCTTTGAGTCATCGCATCCTCCGCGGTGAATGGGCCGGAACCCCGCGCAGGGTCCCGGCCCGTTGCCGGTTAGAAGAAGCCCAGAGCGTTCGGGCTGTAGCTGACGAGAATATTCTTCGTCTGCTGGTAGTGGTCAAGCATCGACTTGTGGGTCTCACGCCCGATGCCCGACTGCTTGTAGCCGCCGAACGCCGCGTGCGCCGGATACAGATGGTAGCAGTTGGTCCAGACGCGTCCGGCCTGGATCTCGCGGCCGAAGTTGTAGGCGCGCGTGCCGTCGCGGGTCCACACGCCGGCGCCGAGGCCATACAGCGTGTCGTTGGCGATCTCCAGGGCCTCGGCATCGTCCTTGAAGGTGGTGACCGAAACGACCGGCCCGAAGATTTCTTCCTGGAACACCCGCATCTTGTTGTTGCCCAGCAGCACCGTCGGCTCGACGTAATAGCCTTCGGCCAGGTCGCCGGTGAGGATCTTGCGCTTGCCGCCGGCCAGGATCTTCGCACCTTCCTGGTGGGCGATATCGATATAGGACAGGATCTTCTCAAGCTGGTCGTTCGAAGCCTGGGCGCCGATCATGGTGGTGGGATCGAACGGGTTGCCCTGGGTGATGGCGGCGACGCGCTTCAGCGCACGCTCGATGAAGCGCTCGTAGATGCTTTCGTGGATCAGCGCGCGGCTCGGGCAGGTGCAGACTTCGCCCTGGTTCAGCGCGAACATGGTGAAGCCTTCGAGCGCCTTGTCGAAGAACGCGTCGTCTTTGTCCATCACGTCGGCGAAGAAGATGTTCGGCGACTTGCCGCCCAGCTCCAGCGTGACCGGAATGAGATTCTCCGAGGCATACTGCATGATCAGACGGCCAGTGGTCGTCTCACCGGTAAACGCGATTTTGGCGATCCGCTTGTTCTGCGCCAGCGGCTTGCCCGCCTCGACACCGAACCCGTTGACCACGTTCAAAATGCCGGGCGGCAGCAGATCGGCGATCAGCTCGACCAGCACCAGGATGCTGAGCGGGGTCTGTTCGGCCGGCTTCAGCACGACGCAGTTGCCGGCGGCGAGGGCCGGGGCCAGCTTCCACACCGCCATCAGCAGCGGGAAGTTCCACGGAATGATCTGGCCGACAACGCCCAGCGGCTCATGGAAATGATACGCGACCGTTGTGGCGTCGATCTCGGAGATGGTGCCTTCCTGGCCGCGGATTACACCGGCGAAGTAACGGAAATGATCGATCGCCAGCGGAACGTCCGCGAATGTCGTTTCGCGGATCGGCTTGCCGTTGTCCAGCGTCTCGGCCAGCGCCAAGGTCGCCGCCTTTTCTTCCAGCCGATCGGCGATCTTGTTCAGCAACCGCGAGCGATCTGCGGGAGAGGTCTTGCCCCAGGCGTGCTTTGCCTTGTGCGCCGCATCGAGCGCCAGCTCGATGTCTTCGGCGGTCGAACGGGCCACCTGGGCGATGACCTTGCCGTTGACCGGCGAGACGTTGTCGAAATACTGGCCGCGAACCGGCGGGACCCATTCGCCGCCAATGAAGTTGTCGTATTGCCGCTTGATCGAGACGGTGCGGGCAAGTTCAGCAAGGGCTTTATCGACCATATTTCCTCTCCAGTCGGTTCTCGCCGGCACCATGCCGGGCGGTTCGCATCAGCGCAAACTCAATCGGTCTGTATCGTGCTCAGGTAAGCGAAGATTTTCTTGAAGTCGTCTTCACTGAACACTGCGCTCCAGTTCGGCATGCCCTTCGCCGGGCGGCCGTGGGTGACGGTGTCGTGGAACACCGTTGCCGTGTTGTCGCCGTAGCGGTGGTGCAACAGGCGCAGATCGATCTTGCGGACCGATTGCACCGCGTCGGGACCGTGGCAATGCGAGCACGTGCCGTTGAAGATCGCGTGCCCCTCGGCAACGGCCTCGGGATCGGGCGAGGCATCCTTGGCCGGCTCGGCCGTCGCCTGCTGCGTTTGCGCAGGCGGTTCCGGCTCACTGCTGGAGGCCAGGATCATGATGGGCGAAGACGTATCGTCCAGGCTCGCAAGTTCGATCGGCGTCGCCGTCGGCAGCCCGTATTTCGCCGCCAGTTCGGCCACCGCCGGCCGCGCATCGTCAAGCGCCCGGTCGACCTTGTCGCGCAGATCCATATCGGCCCGCATGAAACCGATCTTGACCGGATACTCCATCCCCTCGCCGGCAACCGGGGTCACCTCGTAGGCGCCGCGCAACGACGTCTTGTTGATGTAGCCGGCCACCGGTCCCCAGATGAACGCCACATCGATGTCGTGGCGTTCGAGGGCTTTCACCGCTTCCTCAGGGTTGAGGAACGTTACGGACTTCACGTCGTCCCGTTCCGCCAGGACGATCTGCGGCGGCGTGGAGAACTGCACACCCACCCGCTTGCCGGACAGATCGTCCAGCCGCGCAATATGCTGCCCGGCCGGAGCCATGATCGCATAGCCGATGTGCAGGAACGGTTTCGAATAGACCAGTTGCGGCCCCATGAAACCCTTGATGCCCGGCAACCCGACATAAGCGTCGCAGGTCTTCGCCAGCAGCGTCGTGCGCACCGCCCGCTTGCCGAAATAGCTCAGCGCCCAAACCGGTTCGAACGGCCGTCCCAGCGACTGAGCGATCTGCTGACTGAGTTCGACATAAAGCCCCGGCTGGCCGCCCTGGCTGCTGCTGAACGGCAGGTCATCCGGATCGGCGCATACCCGTAACGGCTGAGCCTGCGGCGTGAGGACTTCCGCCCCGCCCCGGTTCGGCGCCGCAAAAGCGGCGCCGACGGCCAGGGCAGCGGCGAGACGGCTGATACGCAGGCCAAGCCGCATCCTATTACTCCGAGAACACGAAAAGCGTGCCGCCTTCCGGCGTCGCGTCGGTCATCTGCTTGCCGATATCCCCAAGGAAGGCCGGGATCGCGGCGGTCCGGCCAGCAACGACCGCAATATACTGCTTGCCGTCAATGGAGTAGCTGATCGGCCCGGCGCCGACGCCGGTGCCAAGCTGCACCTTCCAAAGCTCGGTGCCGGTCTTGGCGTCAACCGCTTTGAAGTAGCCCAGCAGGTTGCCGTAGAACACCAGATCGCCGCCGGTCGCCAGGGTGCCGCCGTTGAACGGAAGCGGTTCTTTGTTATGCCAGACCGCCTTCTGCGCCACCGGGTCCCAGGCCTGGATATCGCCCAGATAGCCGCCCGGCCCGGGCAGCGCGGTGAAATCCTTGCCGAGGTAGAACACGCCCTTGCGGTATTCGACGTCCTTCAACTCCGACATGTCCTGGCAAATATTGTTCGACGGGATGTAGACCAGCCCTGTCTTCGGGCTGTACGACATCGGCTGCCAGTTCTTGCCGCCAATCAGGTTCGGGCAGATGTTCTTCGCCGGATGGTTCGGTCCCGGCCGCTTGTCGGGGTCTTCCACCGGCCGCGTCGTCACCGGATCGATCTTCGACGCCCAGTTCGTCGGCACGAACTTCTCAGCCGAGATCAGCTTGCCGGTCTCGCGGTTCAGCACGTAGAAGAAGCCGTTGCGGTCGGCCTTCAACCCGACCGGGGTCTCCTTGCCGCCGATTTTCAGGTCGGTCAGCAGCAATTCGTTGACGCCGTCATAGTCCCAGGCGTCAGCCGGCGTGCCCTGATAAGCCCACTTGATCGCGCCGGTATCCGGATCGAGCGACAGAGTGCTGGAGGTATGCAGGTTCGTCAGCTTGCCGTAGTTGCCATCGCCCGTGCTGCGAACGATCGTGGCCCACGGGCCGGGATTGCTCGTGCCCCAATAGACGGAATTCGACTTCGGGTCGTAGGAGCCGATCAGCCAGGCCACGCCGCCGCCGTGCTGGGCGCTGTCGCCCTTCCAGCTATCGCCGCCCGGCTCGTTGGCCAGCGGCACGGTCCAGGTCTTCCAGACTTCCTTGCCGGTGTTGATGTCATAGGCCTGAATGCTGCCGCGCGCGCCATACTCGCCGCCGCCGAAGCCGGTGATGACCTTGTCATGCACCACGACCGGCGGAGACGTAATGACCGAGCCTTGCTTGTAATCGACGACGTCGGTCGTCCAAAGCTCCTTGCCGGTCTTGGCATCGACCGCGGACAGCTTGCCATCCAGGCGGCCGACGAAGATCTTGCCTTCGGCGAAGGTCACGCCGCGGGTGTTGACGTCGCAGCAGGCGTATTGCAGCACATCGTCCGGAATCTCCGGCTCATACTTCCAACGCTGCGCGCCGGTCTTGGCATCGAGCGCATAGACGTATTTCGGCCCCCAGGAGGAAGCCACATACAGCGTGTCGCCGACAACGATCGGCGTTGCCTCATTGGAGCGCAACGATCCGAGCGAGAAGGCATAGGCCAGCCTCAGTTTCGAAACGTTCTTTGCGTTGATCTGATCCAGCGGGCTGTACCGCGTGTTGTCGTAGCCGTGCCCGTAGACGGCCCAGCCATTGGCGTCGGCGGCCTTGCCGGGCGCATCGCCCGCGTTGGCGGTTCCGAACCCTGCCAGCATCGCCCCGAGAATGGCCGCGCTGCCCAACAACCTGAATTTGGATGTCATTGTTTACGTTCCTCCGAGTGTCCGCCGCCGCCGCCGGGATCGCAATCCGGCAATCTTGGCCCCGGTCACTAGCGTTTGACCCTGACAGACGAAATAGCCCAAAGGTCGTATAGGCAGAGTAGTTTGTGCAGTGCAGCATGGGGCGTCGGATTTTTGCACACGGCTGCCAAAAAAGAAATCGTCTCGCCCAGAGAAAAAGCGCTGCGGCGCAAAATAAATCTCCGAGATCGCGCCGGGCGGACGGGATCGTGTTAGAAGACGCGGCGGCGGGCCAGGAGCGGAGCGGGATGCAGACAATTCTGATTATCGACGATCATCCCCTGTTCCGGGCGGCGATCCGCGACATCATCGGACGCCTGTTCGCCGCCAAGGGATGGGATGCGGTGTTTCGCGAAGCCTCCAGCTTCCAGGAGGCTTTCGACCACGCAGCCGCCACGCCGGACCTCGACCTCGTCACTCTTGATATATGCCTGCCGGACTCGAATGACCTGTCGGGCCTGTTGCGCTTCCGCGCCGTCGCGCCGGCGACGCCCATCGTCGTGATCTCCGCGATCGAGGAACGCGACACGATCGTTCGCGCCATGCTGTGCGGCGCCGTGGGCTTCATCCCGAAAGCGTCCCCCATGGATACGATGATCGAGGGGCTACAGGTCGTGCTGGCCGGCGGGGTCTACCTGCCGCCCGGCACCGAGCCGATACGGCGCGACAGCGATCACGCCGGGGGCGAGACGGGGGTGGCGCTGACTCCCCGCCAGGCCGCGGTGCTGGAGAAGCTGGTGGAAGGAAAGTCGAACAAACAGATCGCCCGCGAACTGGCGATCAGCGACATGACGGTCAAGGTGCACGTGACCGCCATCCTGCGCAGCCTCGGGGTGGAAACCCGGGCACAGGCCATCGTCGCGGTCCGCGGCGACGGCCTGGCCGGGCGTCAGGCGGCGGGCGTTTGAGAGCTTTTAGAGCGTTCTCAGGCTGACTGGCATCGTGGCGGAAGCCTTGGCCATGACGGTGTGGCAGTATCGGTCGCCTTTCCACTCAGCCTGAAAATGCCTTAATGCACGCCGTGCCAGATCCGGCGCTTCAGCACGAAGGTGATTCCCGCCATCCCGAGGAAATACGCCACCACGCCGAACCCGATGCGCTTGCGCTGCACCATGTCCGGATGCGCCGCCCAGGCCAGGAAGGTGACGACATCATGCGCATTCTGCGCCACCGTTGACACCGTCCCGTCGGTGTAGGCGATGTCGCCCTCGTTCAGCGGCGGCGGCATGGCGATCTGCTGCCCCGGGAAGTACGGGTTGTAGTTCATTCCATCCGCAAGTTTCAGGTCCGCCGGCGGATCCCGGTACCCGGTCAGCAACGCATAGATATAGTTCGGTCCGTTCGGGAACGAACTGGTGATCAGCGACAGATCGGGCGGCAGCGCCCCGTTCAGCATCGCGCGCGCCGCCTCGTCATTGGGAAACGGAGGCCGGAACGCACTGGCCGGTGTCGCGGGCTTGGTCACGATGTTGCCCTGGTTGTCGAAGCCGGCGGGCACCTCGAACCTGGCCGCGATCTTCTTGATCTGGTCCTCGGTGAAGCCGATGCCGCTCAGGTCGCGGTAATGCAGATACTTCAGCCCGTGGCAGTTGGAGCAGGCATCGGCGTAGATCTGGAAGCCGCGTTGCGCCGCCGCCTGATCGACGGTGCCGAACGGCCCGGCAAAGCTCCAGCTTTGCGAAGGTGGTGTCAGCGTATTGGCCTCCTCCGCCCGGGCCGGCGCGCCGAGCGCAAGACCGGCCAGCGCCATCGTAAGAACCAACCTGTTCATGACCGGATCTCCGCTACGGACGCGCCGCGTGGCAGCGAGTCTTTGTTGATGACCGGGCGGCTGATGCTTTCCGGCAGCGGCAACGGACGTTCGATCCAGCCGAGCAGCGGCATCACCACCAGCATGTGCCCGAAATAATAGATCGTGCCGATACGGCCGAGGAGCACCCAGATGCCTTCCGGCTTGTGCGCGCCGACGGCGCCCAGCAGGACGATCGAGGCCAGCCAGACGAAGAACAGCGGACGGTAAATCGGCCGGAACCGGGCGCTGCGAACAGGGCTTGTATCGAGCCATGGCAGCACCAGCAAAATGGCCATCGCCCCGAACATCAGTGCGACTCCGCCCAGCTTGTTCGGCACCGCGCGCAGGATGGCGTAGAACGGCAGGAAGTACCATTCCGGCTGGATGTCGGCCGGAGTCTGCAACGGATTGGCCGGGATGAAGTTGGTCGGATCGCCCAGCAGGTCCGGCGTGAAGAACACCAGCACCGCGAACAGGGCCAGATAGACGCAGAGCCCGAAACAGTCCTTGATCGTGTAGTAAGGATGGAAAGGCAGCGTGTCCTGCGGCGATTTGACGTCGATGCCGAGCGGGTTGTTCGACCCGACCTTGTGGATGGCCGTGATGTGCAGCATGACCACCGCCACAAGAACGAACGGCAGCAGGTAGTGCAGGCTGTAGAAACGGCTCAGCGTCGGGCTGTCAACGCCGAAACCGCCCCACAGCCAGGTAACGACGTAGTCGCCGATGAACGGGATGGCGGCGAACATGTTGGTAATGACGGTCGCGCCCCAATAGGACATCTGCCCCCAGGGCAGCACATAGCCCATGAAGGCCGTGGACATCATGATCAGCAGCGTGACGACGCCCAGTATCCACAGCAACTCGCGCGGTGACTTGTATGATCCGTAATAGATGCCGCGGAACGTGTGGATATAGGTCGCGATGAAGAACATCGAGGCGCCGTTCTGGTGCAGATAGCGAACCAGCCACCCGTAGTTGACGTCCCGCATGATGTGCTGGACGCTGCCGAAGGCTTCGGCGGCGTTCGGCATGTAGTCCATCGCCAGAACCACGCCGGTGCTGATCATCACCACCATCAGAAGCATCGATATGGCGCCGAAGTTCCAGAAGTAGTTGAAATTCTTCGGCACCGGAAACGTGCCGAACTCCCTCTGCATCAGCGTCACGATCGGCAGGCGGTTATCGATCCACCTGACGAATGGATTGGTGAATTGGCTTTGGCTCGCGCTGGCCATGTCATGCGCCTCCGGGAAATTGGGTCAGCCGATTCGGATTTTTGTATCGCTCTCGAATGTGTAAGGCGGGATCGCAAGGTTGCTCGGCGCGGGTGGCCGCCGAATCCGGCCTGCCGTGTCGAACTGGCTGCCGTGGCAGGGGCAGAACCAGCCGCCGAGGTCGCCGCGCATCTCCGACGGCTTGTTGCCCAACGGGATGCAGCCGAGATGCGTGCAGATGCCGACGACGACGATCCACTGCTCATGACCGGGCTGGACCCGCGCGCTATCGGCTTGCGGGTCGCTCAGTTGATCAAGCGGGGTGTCGCGGGCCTGCTTGATTTCAGCCTCGGTGCGATGCCGCACGAAAATCGGCTTGCCCCGCCAGACGACGGTGATCCCGCTGCCGGGCGGAATGGATTCCAGCGGCACCTCGACGGAGGCAAGTGCAAGCACGTCCTTTGACGGATTCATGAAGTCGATCAACGGCCAGGCATAGCCGGCGACGCCGACGGCTCCTCCGGCCAGGGCCACCAGCGTCAGGATATCCCGTCGCGGCACCGCATCAGCCGGGCCGATGGGCGCAGGTTGCAAGCCGGTCATTCTGGTTCCTGACCCTCCGCGTTATGTTAGATTGAATATATCGCCGCACACGGCGGCACCGGCTGCCCGAAGCAGACCGATGGGCTGCCGCCGTTACGTGAACGAGACGCCGCGCCTCAACAGAAACCGTAATCCGGGACGGCGTTACGGGGTCTGAATGGTACTCAGGTAGGCATAGAGCTTCCGGAACTTGTCCTCGGTGAATACCGAGTTCCAGGCCGGCATTCCCTTCGCCGGCCGGCCTTTGTTGACCGTTTCGTCAAACACCGTCTCCGTCGTTTCACCGTAGCGGTGATGCAACTGGCGCAGATCCAGCCGCCTGACCGATTGGACGGCGTCCGGACCATGGCAGTGCGAGCAGGTGCCGTTGAAGATCTTCTGACCCTCAGCGATCATCTCGAGTTCGGTGTTCTTGGGAACGATCCTGGTTGGTTGCAGCATCGCCTGCTGCGTGTCGGTCTGGTTCCCCGACTGATTCTCCGACGCGGCGAGCGCCGTCGCCGGTGTTGTCGGGTCGGAACCGGGAGCCTGTGCAAAGCTCCCGGCAGGCCACGCGACAGCCGCGCCGAGGACCACGCCCGCGGCGAGACGGCACAAAAGCTGATTATATTGCATGACGTTTACTCCGAGAAAACGAAGAGTGTGCCGCCTTCCGGGGTTGCGTCGGTCATCTGTTTGCCGATGTCTCCCAGGAACGCGGCAATCGAGACAGTCCTTCCAGCGACGACAGCCACGTATTGCTTGCCGTCGATGGAGTAGCTTATCGGCGCGGCGCCGATTCCCGATCCAAGTTGCGTCTTCCACAGTTCGGCGCCGGTGGCGGCGTCAACTGCTTTGAAATAGCCCAGCAGGTTGCCGTAGAAGACGAGGTCGCCGCCGGTCGCCAGGGTGCCGCCGTTGAACGGCAGCGGTTCCCTGTTGTGCCAGACGGCTTTTTGCGCCACCGGGTCCCAGGCCTCGATATCGCCGAGATAGCCGCCGGGGCCGGGCAGCGCGGTAAACTCCTTGCCGAGGTAGAATACACCCTTGCGGTATTCGATGTCCTTCAGCTCGGACATATCCGTGCAAAGATTGTTGGCCGGGATATAGACGAAGCCGGTCTTCGGGCTGAACGCCATCGGCTGCCAGTTCTTGCCGCCGATAAGGTTCGGGCAGATGTTCTTCGCATCATGGTTCGGCCCCGGCCGCTTGTCGGGATCCTCCACCGGCCGCGCCGTCACCGGATCGATCTTCGACGCCCAGTTCGTCGGCACGAAGGTCTCGGCCGAGATCAGCTTCCCGGTTTCCCTGTTCAGGACATAGAAAAATCCGTTGCGATCGGCTTTTAATCCGACCGGCGTCGATACCCCGCCGATTTTCAGGTCGGTCAGCAGCAATTCGTTGACGCCGTCATAGTCCCAGGCGTCGGCCGGCGTGCCCTGATAGGCCCATTTGATTTTCCCGGTGTCGGGATCAAGCGCCAGGGTGCTGGACGTATAAAGATTGGCCAGCTTGCCGTAGTTGCCGTCACCCGTGCTGCGAACGACCGAAGCCCAGGGGCCGGGATTGCTGGTGCCAAAATAGACGGAATTGGACTTCGCGTCATAGGAGCCGATCAGCCAGACCACGCCGCCGCCGTGCACGGCGCTGTCGCCCTTCCAGCTATCGCCCCCCGGCTCGTTCGCCAGGGGCACCGTGTAGGTCTTCCAGACCTGCTTGCCGGTGTTGACGTCATAGGCCTGCAGGCTGCCGCGCACGCCATACTCGCCGCCACCGAAGCCGGTGATGACCTTGTCGCGCACCACCACCGGCGGCGAGGTGATCACCGACCCTTCCTTGTAATCGATGACGTCGGCGACCCAGAGTTCCTTGCCCGTCGCCGCATCCAGCGCGGCCAGCTTGCCGTCCAGCCGCCCGACGAAGACCTTGCCATCGGCATAGGTGACCCCGCGGCTGTTCACGTCGCAGCAGGCGTACTGCATCACATCGTCAGGAATTTCAGGCTCATACTTCCAGCGCTGCGCACCGGTCGCGGCATTCAGCGCATAAACGTATTTCGGGCCCCATGAACTCGAAACATAAAGCGTATCACCAACAACGATCGGCGTCGCTTCATTGGAACGCAGCGATCCGAGCGAGAATGCGTAAGCCAGCTTCAGCGTCGAAACGTTCTTTGTATTGATCCGGTCCAGCGGACTGTAGCGGGTGTTATCGTAACCATGGCCGTAGACCGCCCAGCCATTCGTATCCGCATCGTCCGCGGCGGCGGGAAGTGCCGTTGAAAGCATACCGCCGAAAATTACTGCACTGCACAATAGCTTGTATCTGGAAGTCATTATCTGCCTCCCGTTATTTGTTCTCTGCCGGCATCGTAAGGCCGTATCGCTTGATTGACATAAGATATCTTTACGGCGGCCGCGGATATAACCCAAAGGTCGTATGCCGGGAATATTTACAATAAATCTGCAAACTCAATGCTGTGGCAGCGTCTCGATTTTGTAGAATCGTCATCTCGCAACTGCACAACAAACAGACTAAATCGAAATAAGCGATCGATACCATTGCTTGATTGCATGGCCGGAGGCGCCGTCGCCAGCGGTTATAGCGATACCATCGTCAACAGAAACGCAGATACCGTCTACGGCGTCTCGAAGCTGTACCAGCCGCGCATGAACATCAAAACAGAAACTCGTTTCCTCCGGGGTCCGTGCGCGCGCCGATGTAAAGCGATACCATGACCCGGATTTTCATCTTCCCCGCATCCCGCGGCCGGAAACGGCCAAGCCTCATCGCTGGCTTTCAGCACCCGGCCCGGTCTGTTATTGATCGCCTCAGGCAAGCAACCTTCTAAAACGCGTCGCAGGGGTGGAATGCAGACAATCCTGATCATTGATGACCATCCCCTGTTTCGCGCGGCGATCCGCGACATCATCGCCCGCCTGTTCGCCGCGAAGGGATGGGACGCGCGCTATCGCGAAGCCTCCAGCTTTCGCGAGGCTTTTGAGCACGCGACCGCCGCGCCGGACCTCGACCTCGTCACCCTCGACATTTACCTGCCCGATTCGAACGACCTGTCGTCCTTGCTGCGCTTCCGCGCCAAGCTGCCGGCCACGCCGATCGTGGTGATCTCCGCGATCGAGGAGCGCGAAACGATGACTCGCGCCATGCTGTGCGGCGCCGTCGGGTTCATCCCGAAGGCATCCTCCATGGAGGCGATGATCGAGGGCTTGCAGATGATTCTCGGCGGCGGGGTCTACCTGCCGCCCGGCGCCGTGCCGAACCGGCGAGAGGGCGATCACCCGCCCGCCGAGACATTGACTCCCCGCCAGGCGGCGGTGCTGGAGAAGCTGGTCGAGGGGAAATCCAACAAGCAGATCGCCCGCGAGTTGGCGATCAGCGACATGACGGTCAAGGCGCATGTCACCGCCATCCTGCGCAGCCTCGGCGTCGAAACCCGGGCGCAGGCGATTGTCGCGGTCCGCGGCGAGGGCTTCGCCGCCCGTCAGCCAACCGGACCCTGATCCAGCACGTGGCCGATCATGGCGCGGAGCTTGGCGGGTTGCAGGGGCTTGGAGAGCAGGCCGCATCCGAGGCCGTCGATCTCCTCCCGCAGCGCGGCGTCGCGGTCCTTGCACACGACGATGGCGGGGATCGCCCGGCCAAAGATGCGCCGTATCGCCTGAATCGCCTCGGCGCCCCGGCGGTGCCCGGCAAGTTCGATGTCACACAGGATCAGGTCCGGTCCGCCCGGCTCCGGGGCCAGGCCGTTCAACAAGGCATCCAGGCCGCCGGCGATCACCGGGCGGCAGCCCCAGGATTGCAGCAGCGTCGCCAGGGCCTCGCGCACCGGCGGGTCGGGGTCGAGGCAGGCCACGCGCAGGCCGGCGAACGCCCTCCGCGCTATCGGCGGCAGCGTGGCTTCCGGCTCCGGCGCCGCTTGGGCGGGATGACCGCCGGGCACGCGCAGCGCGAAGCAGGAACCGCCTCCGTCGCGTGAGCGGACCTCGATTTCCAGGCCGAGCAGGCGGACGATCCGTTCGACGATCCCGAGACCCAGGCCGAAGCCCTTCTCGTGACTGCGCGGCGGGGTCGCGACCTGGCGGAAATCGTCGAAGATATAAGGACGCATCGAGTCCGGGATGCCGATGCCGGTGTCCCACACCTCGACGCTGATCCAGCCCTGCCGGCGGCGGCAGCCAATCAGCACCTTGCCGCTGCGGGTGTAGCGGATGGCGTTGCTGACCAGATTGCTCATCGCCCGCTGGAACAGCGCGCGGTCGGTGTGGACGAAGGCGCTGCTGGGAACCACGCGCATCGTCAGCCCGCAGGCGGCCGCCTCCGGCCCGTATTCATCCGCCAGCCGGGTGAGCAGCGGCGCGACCGGGAAGCTCGCGGGCGACACCGCCCAGGCGCCGGTGTCCAGCTTGGAGATGTCCAGCACCGCGTTGATCAGCTCGGTCACGGTATCCAGCGCGGTCTCGACCCGGCCGACAAGCTCCCGCGGGCGCCCGTCGTCCACTTCGTCCCCCAACGCGCCGAGGAACAGCCGCGCCGCATTCAGCGGCTGGCGCAGATCATGGCTGGCCGCCGCCAGGAACAGGGTCTTGCCAAGGTTTGCCTGTTCCGCCTCGGCCTTGGCCTCCAGCAGCGCCCGCTCGGTTTCCCGCCGGACGGAGATTTCGTGCATCAGGCGCTGCGTCAGCCGGGTGAGTTCGTCGGTCCGCTCGGACACCCGGGCTTCGAGGGTGATCGCCGTCTGGAACAGGGAGAAGGCGTCGCCGCCCTGCGCGTCCATGTTCCGTTCGACGCGGTCCATCAGCACCTTGTTGATCTTGCGCAGCTTGCGCAGGTCGTTCTCCAGGTCGTCGCGCGACGGTTCGGACAGCAGCGGCCTCATGCGGCGCCGGTGCTCCCGAACACCAGCGCGGTGAACGTCTGGGTCACGTGCATGGCGCGGTAATGCTCGCCGTAGGTGCAGAAGCCGACGACGTTGTTGGCGCTGAGGATGCGGCCGAGCTTGTGCTTGGTCTGCCGGTGCTCGGCTTCCAGGCTGCGCAGGACGCAGTCGAAGCCGACGACAAGGCCGGGCGAGCCCATTTCGCCGCGGACTTTGTTGAAGAAGGTGTCGAGGTTCTCGACGATGTCCTGGCGGCGGGCCAGGGTCAGCACCACCCCTTCGTCGATGGCGCAGTAGAAGGTCAGGCTGCCGTCGTCGTTCATCCGCTGGATCGACCGGGCGTGGTATTCTCCGCCGACACGGACCATCACCGGGGATTCCGCGAACCGGGCGGGCGTGAGCTGATCGGGGCGCAGCCCGATGATCCGGGCGTACTCCGCGCCTGCCGGTTCGGCGTTGATCTCGCTGACAACGCGGGCGACCGGATCCGCCTCGGTCACGACCATCCTGGTGTCGGAGCCGAAGAAGTGCTGGCAGCGGTAGATGCGGAACGGGCGGGAGGTCTTGATCAGCGTCAGCAGCGCGGCATCCGGGTGAAACCGTCCGTCGTGATAGATGCAGGTGCGTTCATAGTGCATGTCATCGCCGGCCGAACCGCCGAGCATCTGAAGATTCGCCATGCGGCCTTGCAGGGAGGCGATCAGCACTTCCTGGTTGGTGGAAATGCCGTCGCTGAGCAGCATGGCGAAGGTCGTCTCGGGATCGACGGCCTGGCCGCTGCTCCGGGTGAGGGCGTCGATCGCCGCCTCGGCGGCGTCGTGGCCGCGGGACATGTTGAAGTCCGCCAGGCCGGGGATCAGGACGCTCGCCGCGGTGCATTCTTCGGCCGGCAGGCTGAAGCCGGTGATCGAGCCTTCGACGTAGCCGTCAGGGCCGATCTCCCCGGCGGTGGTGCAGCCAATCAGGGGCGTGCCGGCAAAGAGCCGGGCCATTTCGGCGGCCAGCGTGTCGAGCTCGTATGCCGGCGCGCAGAAGAACACCACCAGACCGGCGCCGTCGGGCTGGGAGACGGCGGCGTGGAACTCCCGCGCCGCTTGCACCGGGTCCCGGGCGAGCGAGAAGCCACGCCTGATCTCCTGGTCGGTTGCCATTTTCCGCGCCCCCTCCCGCGGGCTGCCTTGTGCGGCGTTGTTCGGCCAACCGAGGGTGGCGTTTATTCGGTCAGGCCGTGATGACAGATTAGCGCGGGGTTGGAACCATTCACAAGCGGACGGCGCCGCCGGCGGGCCGGCGGCCGGACGCGCTGATTTCGTTAAAGACAATCACAAATAATTGCGGTAACGAGCCGGTCGCGGACAGTATACAGTGTGCCGCCCGCTCAGTTTGACCCGCGGGTCTGTTCGTATAGAACGACCGCATACGTGGCCGTGCTGCGCTATCGCGTGTCAGACCGAAGGATATACCATGCTCAGGATCGTCACCGTGGCTGCCCTTTGCCTTGCATCGCCAATCGGCGCGATCGCGGCTCCGTTCTGTCTGATTATTCCGAACGCCGCGCCGGAATGCATGTACTACGACGGATCGGCCTGCGCGCGCGACGCGGCCCGCCAGAACGGAAGCTGCGGCGTGAACCCGGCGGAGGTGAAGGTCGCCTCCAGCCGGATCGGAGACTACTGCCTGGTGATGCCCAGCGGCTATTCGGTCTGCGGGTACGCGGACGGAACCGTGTGCGCCCGTGACGCACTGCTTCAGAAGGGGGCGTGCTCCCGTGCCGAGGGTGCGCTGCCGCAGCAGCTTCCGAACGCATACGACCCCAACGCCGGGCGTTAAGGGGCGTCCCATCCATCGCCGTCCGGCGAAAGTTTTCATGGCGTCTGCACCCACCCTGATCGTCTACACCGACTTCAAAAGTCCATACGCCTTCCTGGCCAAGGACCGGATTTACGCCTTGGCGGACGAAACCGGGGCGGAGATCGATTGGCGGCCATATGTGCTGAACGTTCCCCTCTACCTTGGCAGCGCGACCGTCGGCGAAGACGGTGGCGTTGTTCAGGCGGACAGGAACCCGCACCAGTGGCGGCGCATCCGCTACATGTTCATGGACTGCCGGCGCCAGGCCAGGAAGCAGGGTCTGGTTCTGCGCAGCACCCGGAAGATCCGGGACTCCCGAGGGGCCGCCGCCGGCATGCTGTTTGCCAAGCGTCATGGCCCGGCCGTGTTCCGGCGCTACCAGGACGCAGTCTTCGAGCGCTTCTGGAAGCGGGAGCTGGATATCGAGGACACCGCGGCGCTTGCCGATGTTCTGACGGAGGCTGGCGCCCTCGGGTTCGAGGCATTCCTGCCCAGCGGCCTTGCCGAGGTGGAGGCCATCGGCCGGGCGGCGGAAGCGGACGGCGTCTTCGGCGTGCCGACATTCATCCTGAACGGCGAGATGTTCTGGGGCGGCGAGCACTTGGCGGATATTCGCGCGTTGCTGCGCGACCGGGACGCACCCGCCGCACTATAGTCCGGGTATGACAGACAGCCACGCCGCCTTCGCCCCCTTCGTCGCCACCCTCGGCCGCGGCCCGGGCCGCTCGCGCGCCCTGACCCGGGAGGAGGCCCGAACCGCCTTCGGCATGGTCCTCCGCGGCGAAGCCGAACCGCATCAGGTTGGCGCATTCCTGATGCTGCTGCGGTTTCGCGGGGAGGATGCGGAGGAGATCACCGGCATGGTCCAGGCGGTCCGTGCCCATTCCGGTTTGGGGCGGCCCGAGCTGATGGTGGATCTCGACTGGCCGTCCTACGGCGCTGGCCGTACGCGCGGGGCGCCTTGGTTCCTGCTGTCGGCACTGGCCCTCGCCCGGTCGGGGGTCAGGGTGCTGATGCACGGGTCGAACGACTTCTCATCCGGCATCAGCGTGGCGGAGGGCATGGCGGCGCTCGGCCTGCAACCGGCTCCCGGCCTGGAGACCGCGCTGGGGACCAACCGCTTCGCCTACCTGCCGCTGGACGTCATGGCGCCGGATTTGGACCGCCTGCTGGAGATGCGCCGGCTGTTCGGGCTGCGCTCCCCGGTCAACACCGCCGCCCGGCTGCTGAACCCGGCGGATGCGCCGTTCGGAGTCGATGGCGTGTTCCATCCGCCTTACATCGATGTGCATCTCGGGGTTGCCGAACGCATGGGCCGTCAGCGCCTGCTGGTGCTGAAGGGCGGCGGCGGAGAGGCGGAGCGGGTGCCGCTGAAGCCGGCGGTTGCCTCGGTCTGGGACCGGACGTCGGGACGGGCCGAGATCGGTCTGCCCGCAATCGACGGGCTGGTGCCACATCCGGCGGCCAGCGATACACCCGAATCGTTTGCCGCCGTCTGGCGCGGGGAAGCCGCGCCGGAGACGCCGGTGGCGACCGTTCGCGCCACCATCGCGCTCGCGCTTTTGGCGCTGGAGCGAGCGGAAAATCCGGATCGTGCCATGGATCAGGCTGCGGCGATCTGGTCGCAGCGGCTGTGACGGCCTAGAAGGCGACGGATGCGCTATATCTCCACCCGCGGGCAGGCGCCCGCTCGCGATTTCGCCGACGTCCTGCTGGCTGGCCTGGCGGAGGACGGCGGCCTGTTCATCCCGGAAACCTGGCCGCATTTCAGCCCCGCCGATTTCCGGGCGATGCGCGGCCTGCCGTACGCGGAGCTGGCCGCGCGGGTGATGCAGCCCTTCACCGGGAACGCGATGCCGTTCGAGGTGCTGCGGACGATCTGCCACGAGGCCTATGCCGGCTTCGGCCACCCGGCCGTCGTGCCGCTGGTGCAGCTCGAGACCGGGCTGTTCGTGCAGGAGCTGTTCCACGGTCCGACACTGGCGTTCAAGGACATGGCGATGCAGGTGCTCGGGCGCCTGTTCGACTACGTGCTGACGCAGCGCGGCAAGCGGGTGACGATCGTCGGCGCGACCTCCGGCGACACCGGTTCGGCGGCGATCGAGGCCTGCGCCGGGCGGGACCGGGTCGACATCATGATCCTGCATCCGCATGGCCGCACCAGCCTGGTGCAGCGCCGGCAGATGACCACGGTGCATGCGGCGAATGTCGGCAATGTCGCGATCGAGGGCACCTTCGACGACTGCCAGGATCTGGTGAAGGCGATGTTCGCCGACACTGGTTTCCGGCAGGAGGTCAGGCTGTCGGCCGTGAACTCCATCAACTGGGCGCGGATCGCGGCGCAGATCCCGTATTATGTGTCCTCCGCCCTGGCTTTGGGCGCACCGGACCGGGAGGTGGCGTTCAGCGTCCCCACCGGCAATTTCGGCAATGTCCTGGCCGCCTGGGCGGCACGGCGGATGGGGCTGCCGGTGGCGCGGCTGATCGTCGGGTCGAACCGCAACGACATCCTGGCGCGGTTCCTTGAGTCGAACGACATGTCGATGGCGCCGGTGGAGCCGTCGCTGTCGCCGAGCATGGACATCCAGGTCAGCTCCAACTTCGAGCGGGTGCTGTTCGAGCTGCTGGACCGCGATGCGGACCTGACCCGGGAGACGATGCTGGACTTCCGCCGGACGGGGCGGATGACCGTGGCGGAGCCGGTGTGGCACCGGGCGCGCGGGCTGTTTCATGGATTCCGGCTGGACGATCCGGGGACCGAGGCGGAAATCCGCCGCCTGCATGCCGCGTCCGGCTACCTGGCTGATCCGCATACGGCTGTAGGCGTTGCGGCGGCGCGGGCGTTGCCATGTGGAGGGGGGGTGCCGATCGTGGCGATGGCGACGGCGCATCCGGCGAAGTTCCCCGATGCGATGGAGCGGGCGACCGGACATCGTCCGGCGCTGCCGGCTCGGATGGCTGATTTGTTCGAGCGGGAGGAGCGGTTTACCGTGCTGCCGAACGATCTGGGCACGGTCGAGGCCGCGGTGCGGGCGCTGGTGGGGCGGAATACAGAGTAGCCAGTGCTCGCGCCCCCAAATTGACCGCGCATCCGGTTTGGCCTACCTATGCGCATGCAGCCTTACGATCCTCATGCTTCGAAGCGACCGGTGAACGTAACCCTCAATAGCGACCTCGTGGCCCGCGCCCGAGCCGAGGGCTTGAATTTGTCCGCGCTCGCTGAGGAAGCGGTGGCCGCAGCGCTGACCCGTATCGCCCGCGAGAAGTTCGCGGCCGAGATCGCTCAGGCTTGCCGCGTTCATGAGCAATACCTGGAAGAGTATGGCAGCCTCGGCGACGCAGTCCGGGCCGCCGCCGATGCCGCTGAGTAGTCCCGGTTGGCTGGACATCGTTCGTCATCGTGTCCGCGGCTTCCGCGTGCAGTACCTGCTTGTCGTCCAGCACCACGCCATTCCGGCGAAAACGCGTCTGGTGGCCCCGGTGTCGCCGTCTTTGCCGCGCGACGTGGACGTTCTGGCCCCGCCGGTGCTGATCGACGGGGCGGAGTTTCGGGTGCGGCTTCTGGACATGACCGCGGTGCCCATCGCTTTGCTCGGAGAGACCGTGCTGTCGCTGGCGGCCGAACGTGACACCGTCCTCGATGCCATCGACGTGATCTTGCACGGCTATCCCGTCGGCCGGCCGCACTGATCGCCAACCGTTGTCCAATCCTCGTTGCGCATGGCACGCTTCCCGCCATGCGCATCCATCTCCAAAACCCTGCCGATGACCCGCTGTTCGATTTCTCCTGCGCGATGTGGGACGCCGCCGCCGCCCGCGCGCCGGACATCGGTCTTGGCCACAGCGTCAGCCTCGGCGCCAGCCCGGCTGATTTCACCACCGCGATGCGGGACGCCGAGGCGCTGGTCACCGACGCGAGCATGATCACGGCGCTGGTTCCCTGCGAGGCGCCTCGGCTGAAGCTGATTTTCCTGACCAACGCTGGCCTCGATCGCCTCGCCCCGTTCACTTGGCTGCCGCCCGGGGTCGTGCTGATGAACAACCGCGGCGCCCACGCGGTGAAATCCGGCGAGTTCGCCATCATGTCCATCCTCATGCTGGTCAACCGGATCCCCGCCATGGTGACGCATCAACGCGCCGGCGTCTGGCGCAAGCTGTGGGGCTCGGCTGCCGGCGGCCGAACCGTAACGATCGTCGGGTTGGGGACGCTTGGGGGCGCTACCGCGGAGCACGCCGTGCGGTTCGGCATGCGGGTCACCGCTGTGCGCGCCAATCCGGCGCCGCATCCGTTCTGCGAGCGGGTCATCGGTCCGGACGCCCTGGACAGCGTGCTGCCGGAGACGGACTTTTTGGTCCTTGCCTGCCCGCTGACCGCCGCGACGCGGGGGCTGATCGATCGCCGCCGGCTGTCGCTGCTGCCGCAGGGGGCGGGGCTGGTGAACATCGGCCGCGGCGGGTTGCTGGACCAGGACGCGCTGTGCGATCTGCTGGATACCGGCCATCTGTCCGGCGCCGTGTTGGACGTGTTCACGCCGGAGCCGATACCGCCCGGCCACCGCTTGTGGTCCACGCCGAATCTGATCATCAGCCCGCATACCGCGGCAGACGATCCGGCGACTTATAACCCGCGCAGCCTGGACATTTTCCTGGACAATCTCCGGGCCTGGCGCGACGGCAAGCCTCTGCCCAACCGGTTCGATATCGGGCGCGGCTACTGATGCTGACATCGCTGGTCGCCCTGCTCGGGGCTGCGACGATCGCGGTGCCGCTGACGCGGCGGTTCGGCCTTGGCAGCGTTCTAGGGTATCTGCTGGCGGGGGTGACCATCGGGCCATCGGCGCTCGGGCTGGTCAGCCAGATCGACCAGATCGAGTCGATCGCCTCGCTCGGCGTGGTCATGCTGCTGTTCCTGATCGGGTTGGAACTGCGGCCGCGGCGGCTTTGGGTGATGCGGCGGGCGGTGTTCCTTCTGGGCGCGGCGCAGGTTGTGGTGAGCGCTGCGGCACTGGCCTTCCTGGCGTATCTCGCGGGCGTGGACTGGGCGGGGGCCGCGGTGCTCGGCGCCGGGCTGGCGCTGTCCTCCACCGCGATCGTCCTGCCGATGCTGGCGGAGAACGGGCTGATGCAAAGCCGGCCGGGGCGCGACGGGTTCGCGGTGCTGCTGTTCCAGGATTTGGCGTTCATTCCGTTGGTGGCCGTAGTGCCGTTGCTGGCGCAGCGGACGCTGCCGGACCATGTGCCGTGGCACGACGTGGCGCGCGCCGCCGTCGCGGTCGCGGTGATCCTTGTCGGCGGACGATTCGCCGTGCCGCCGCTGATCCGGCGCATCGGCGGCGCCCGCACGCCGGAGTTGTTCACCACCGCCGCGCTGCTGATCGTCTGCGGCACGGCCTATATCGCCAGCCTGGCGGGGCTGTCGATGTCGCTCGGGGCGTTCATGGCCGGGGTGCTGCTGTCGCAGTCGGAATACCGGCACGAGCTGCAGGCGGACATCGCGCCGTTCGAGGGTCTGCTGCTCGGGTTTTTCTTCATCTCCGTCGGTATGTCGGCGGACCTGAAGCTGGCCGTGGCGCATCCGGGCCTGCTGGCGGGTGCCACCGCCGCGCTGCTGCTGGCGAAGGTCGCGATCGGCTTCTTGCTGGCGCTGCTGGCGCGGCAGACCGTGCCCGAAGCGATCCGCTTCAGCCTCGCCTTGCCGCAGGCCAGCGAGTTCAGCTTCGTGCTGTTTGGCGCCGCTGTCGGGGTGGGAGCGCTGGCCTCGGGCGACGCGGCGATGGCGACGCTGGTCGCAGCGGTGTCGATGGCGGCGACGCCGGTGCTGTTCGCGCTGTCGGAGCGGTTCCTGATCCCCCGGTTCCAGAAGGAACCGGCGCCGGATTTCGACACCATCGAGGCGGCGGATGCGCCGGTCATCATCTGCGGGTTCGGGCGGTTCGGACAGATCATCGGCCGCGTGCTGCGGATGCGCGGGATCCCATTTACCGCGCTGGAGCGCGACCTCGGGCAGGTGGATGTGGTGCGGCGGTTCGGCAACAAAGTGTATTTCGGCGATTTCACCCGGGCGGAACTGCTGCGCTCGGCCGGGGCGGAGCAGGCGAAAGTGCTTATTGTGGCGCTGGATCATCCCGAGGACGCGCTCCGGGTGGTGGAGGTGGCGAAGCGCACCTTTCCGCAGTTGAAGATTTATGCGCGGGCGCGCAATCGGCGGCATGCGTATCTGCTGATAGACCGGGAGGTGGACGGGCTGGTGAGGGACACGTTTCACTCCAGCCTCAAGATGGCCGGGGATGTGCTTGAAGCCCTGGGCGTTTCGCACGACGACGCGGTGCGGTCGGTTGAGCTGTTCCGTGAGCATGATGAGCGGAACCTGCTGGAATCGCACGCGATCTACCGCGACGAGAAGCAATTGATCCAGAGCGTGCAGCAGGCGACGGAAGAATTGACGACGTTGTTCGAGGCGGATCAGCGAGGGTAAACAGTTCTCGCCGGTGCGGTCGACCCGACGCCGGCTTAGAAAAGGCAGGAGACAAATGCGTATCCTCGTGCTTGGCGCGACCGGACGGGTGGGTACCGAAGTGGCGCGGCGTGCGAGCGAGGCTGGGCACGAGGTCACCGCGTTCGTTCGCGATCCGGCGCGGTTGAAGCTCCGGCCTGCGCACGTCGCGGTGGGCGATATCGCGCGGCAGGAGACGCTGGTCGCGGCGCTCTCCGGCGGGATCGATGCCGTGGTCAACACCGTCGGCGCCGATCCGCTGAAGCCCTCGACGGTCGTCACCGACACGGCGCGCGCGATCGTTGCCGCGATGCAGGCAGGCGGCGTGCGCCGCTATGTCGCGATTTCGGGCACCGCGCAGATGCCGAAAACGCCGCTCGGCGCGGTCTCGATCGCCATTCTGCGTCTGACGCCGGTTGGCAACGCGATCCGCGACCATCAGGGCGCCTTCGCCATCGTCACCGCGTCCGGCCTGGATTGGACCCTTGCCGGCTGTCCGTGGATCAAGGACGGCCCCGCGCGCGGCTATCGCGAGCACGCCAAATTTCCCGGTGGGATGAAATCCATCGCGCCCGCCGATGTCGCCGCGTTTCTCGTCAGCGTGCTCGAGCGGCCTTCGTATAGTCGTCGTATCGTTGGCATCTGGCCCTGAACGGCCGATATGGGGGCTGGCCCGCTCTCGCTGGCTGGAAAGGACGTCCCTGTCTCCAGAGCTGGCGGCCGGTTTGACTTGGTCGATTGCGGTATTCTGACCGTCGCCGGTTGCATACTTTGCCTATAGGCAAAGACAAGGCGACCGAACCCCATCCGGCGCCATCTGGGGGGCACCAATGACGGACTTCGCGGGACGGCGGGCTGACTTCATGATGGTCCTCGCCTATGCTTCGGACCTTGCCACCGGGCATTCCCGCGACTTCGCGCTGCGATCCTGCGTCCTGGCGACGCGGATCGCCGATCTGGCCGGGCTTTCCGAGCAAATTCGGCGGAACGCGTATCACCAGTCGATGCTGCGCTATGTCGGGCTTTAACGCCGACACGCACGTTTTGTCCGCGGCGTTCGGCGATGAGATCGCGCTCTGGCGCGAGCTTGTCGGCCTCGACATGGGCGACCGTGCGGAACTGGGAAAGGCCTTCGTCCAGGCGTTCAAGCGGCATTACTTCGCTCTCGCCCCCGCGGCCCTGGAGCAGGCGATCCAGGAGGGCCTGTCGCAAGCGGTCTCGATCAGCCGCCCGGTCCTGACCGCGCATTGCGAGGTTGCGCAACGCATCGGCGAACGGCTGGGCCTGTCCGAGGAGATCCGCCGCAACCTCGGGCAGATCTATGAGCGTTGGGACGGCAAGGGCCTGCCGCACGGCCTGAAAGGCGACGACGTATTGCCGGCCGTGCGCCTGATCACGCTGGCGCAGGAAGCCATCGCCTTGAGCGACGCCACCGGTGTCGAGGCCATGGCCGAGATCATCGCCAGCCGCGCCGATGGCCCCTATGAAGCCGAATTGGCCCGGCTGGTCTCGGCCAACGCGCCGGCGCTGATGGCGGGCATCGGCGCCACGGTCGACCGTGAGACGATCCTGGCGCTGGAGCCTGATCCTCCGGTGACGCTGGGCGAATCGGAATGCGACGAGGCGTTTTTGGCCATCGCCGACATGATCGACATGCGCATGCCGTACACGCTCGGTCATTCGCGGGCGGTGGCGGACCTCGCCGAGGCCGCGGGCCGGGAGTTCGGACTGCCGGCGGCCGAGGTCCGGGCGCTGCGCTGGGCGGCGCACGTGCATGACATAGGCGAACTGATTTTTCCCGTGGCGACGTGGATGCGCAACGGGCCACTGTCGGTGCGGGAGCGCGATGCGGCGCATCTGCATACCTATTATGTGGAGCGGGCGCTGGCCGCTTTCGGTGGCGCGGGCGATCCGATGGGCGCGCTGGTGCTGCGGCATCACGAACGGCTCGACGGCTCGGGCTACCACCGCAAGGTTGGCGGGTCCGACCTGTCGCCGGCGGCGCGGATTTTGGCCGCGGCCGAGGCGTTCCAGACCGCGCGCGAGGAACGGCCGCATCGTGCGGCGCTGTCGGTGGAGGCCGCAGCGTCGAAGCTGCGCGCGGAGGTCCGGGCGGGGTGCTTGTGCGCTGCCGCGGCCGAGGCGGTGCTGTCGGTCGCCGGACAGCCCTCGCACCGCATGCCGCCGCGTCCGCTGTCGGGGACGACGCCGCGTGAGATCGAGGTGCTGCGCCTGATCGCCGCGGGGCTGACGGCGAAGGAGACGGCGCGCAAGCTGGATATCTCGCCCAAGACCGCCGACCACCACATCCAGGCCATCTACGGCAAGATCGGCGTTACTACGCGGGCGGCGGCGGCGCTTTATGCGGTCGAGCATGGCGTGCTGCGGGCGGGGGAAGCGCCGGCATAGGGAATCCTCCCGATGTTGGGCTGAGACGGGCGTCGCATCGTGTTCCTGTCGGCGGCCAATGGTGGCCGCGACGGACAGGAGGACAGAAGGATGCTTCTCGCAACGACCAAGGTGGCGGACTTGGACCGCTTCATCCGGATCTTCTCGACGAAGGGCGCGGAAAAGCGCGGCTTGCATGGCTCGAAGGGCGCGACCGTGTTTGCCGATCCGAGTGAGGCGGATCGGGTGTGGGTGATCTTCGATTGGGATGCGGCGGGGTGGAAGAACTTCGTTTCGGACCCCGAGGTGCCGGCGATTCTGCAGGAAGCCGGACATGTGGGTAAGCCGCAGGCGGCGGCGTTGCTCGGGCGGTTCGATTCCTAAGGCCGCGCGCTGCTGCGGCCCCCATCGTCATGGTGCGCGTAGGCGTGCCATCCACGCCTTACGGTGTCTGTTGAGGCACAGGCGTGGATGCCGACCTGCGTCGGCATGACGAGGGGCGAGCGGGACTACCACTACGGTATGATAACGGAGGAAATCACATGCAAGCAACACCCATAAAGATCGGTGTCATCGCCGAACTCACCGGCCCCTTGTCCTTCATGGGCATCGCCAACGCGAACCTGATGACCATGCTGGTCGAAGATCTCAACGCCAAAGGCGGCCTGCTTGGCCGACCCGTGGAGCTGATCATCGAGGACGGCGAGACCGTCGACAGCATCGCCAAGACCAGGACCGCGAAACTGATTGACCAGGACAAGGTCGACGTCGTCATCGGCGGCATCTACAGCTCGACCCGCCAGGCGATCAAAAGCGAGGCCGTAACGCGGGGAAAGACGCTTTATCTCTATACCGAGCAATACGAGGGGCAGGAAAGCAATCCGCTGATTTTCTGCACCGGCCCGGTACCGGCGCAGCAGGTCGAGCCGCTGATTCCGTGGCTGATGCAGACCACCGGCGCGAAGACGTTCTACCTGCCGTCGGCCGACTACATCTGGCCGCATCAGTTAAATCAGGGGGTGACCCGGGTCGTCCGGGCGAACGGCGGCGAGATCGTTGGGGAAGAATACTTCCCGCTTGACCACCTAGACTATGCCGGCACGATCGCAAAGATCATGGCGAGCGGCGCGGATGTCGTGTTCAACACGATCGTTCCGCCGGGGCTGACGCCGTTCCTGGATGAACTGCACCGGGCCGGCTTTACCAAACGTGGCGGCAAGATCGTCTGCACCTATTTCGATGAGAACTTCCTCAATCTCGTGCCGGCTGAGCAGGTCGAGGGGTTGTACAGTTGCCTGGATTGGTACCAGGAGCTGACCGATGCGCCGAGCCGGGAGTTGCTACAGCGTTACAACGCGCGCTTCCCGGGCAGCGCCATGCTGACCTCGGGCAGCGGCTGCACCGGCCACTACCGGGCGCTGAAGCTGTGGTAGGCGGCGGTCAGGGAAGCTGGCACGGCCGAGCGCGACGCGGTGATCCGAGCGCTGGATCATGCGCGGATCGCGGACGGCCGGAGGGTTTGGCTGAGATGGTTCCGGGCCAGCACCATGTCCGCATGAATATGTACATCGCTCAGGCGCAGGGCGGACGGTTCCACGTCGTGAAGCATTTGGGCGCCATCGACCCCAACGAGCGCGTCGTTGGTAGTGAGCTGGAGACGGTCGCCGCGGGCTGATCCCGGGCTGCCGGTTGGACTGCGCCGGGGGCAAGAGAAGATTCGACCCCGGCGCGTCAAAGGCCCAGAGAGGATCGACTGTTGTTGCACGGGTCGGCTTGCCTTCGCGGTCGGTAGGATTCGGGTGCATTTCGGACCTCTGCTGTCATTTGAGGCCGGCTATGACGAAATGGGACGCGCGAGCGTACGCCCACACAACAGCGACCGAAACCCGGGCCGCCGCCTGAAGCAAGTATAACGTTTCCGAGAAGCCGATCATATGTGACGGTTCACCGTCTGATGCAGAGTGGTCATGCAAGACTGTATTCTGGACATGCGGTCTTCGCTGCACCATAGTCTCTCAAAACCTGGTGGAGGCGAGTGTCGGCATAGGAGCACGGCTTCGCGACTTCGTATAGCGCAGGGGGGACACATGAGACTCTCAACAAGACTTATAGCGGCGGCGATCGTGGCCTTGGGGACAATTGTCCTGGCGGCACTGGCGCAGGCGCAAACAGCGACGACTAAGGATCAACTGGAGGGAACATGGCGACTGGAGTCGTTTCGGGCGACGAGCGGCGGCAAAGTCAGCTACCCGCTTGGGGAAAAGCCCGGTGGCTTTATCGGATTTGCGTCAAGTCGCTATTGGGTAGTGATCGTCGATTCCGGGCGCAACGCGCCGGCTGCCGCTGCGCTTGCCGACGCTGAAGCGGGCGCTCTTATGAAGTCCAGTATAGCATACACGGGCAAGTTTGATGTTGATCCGGCGCAGACGCCCGACGGGATCAAAATCACTATTCATGTTGATGCCGCAGTAAACCAGGCTATCACCGGAACTAATCGGGTGTTTTTTCTGCGCGTTGATGGGAATAAGTTGTCGTTTAAGTCGCCGGCGGTCGTCGTTCCGACAACCGGATTGACAAGCGTCGTTCAGCTTGAATTGGTGAAGGCAGACTGAATAGCCAGCGAGCCCATGTTTTGTGAAAGGACGATTTGGCGAAAATCAATCTGTTGGCCCGGAAGGGGTAAGCCGCGATTTTTGTGGGCAAAGGCTCGGCGGCTTGTCGAGGACGCGCTGAGCGGCATGCCTGACCCGGGCGACCCGGGACGACTGGGCGCGCACGCATGAGCAGGGTAAGCGGCGGGACACGCCCCACGGCGATGCGGCTGCCGACGTGTCGCCGGCCGTCGCCGCTGTCGCCGCGAGCGCGCTGTCGAAACTTGCTGAAAGCCTTCGATCCGAGATCTTGTCCGCTCCGGCGGATGACGACGAGGTTGTGCAGATGGACAATAGCCTCGCCTATGGGTGCCTGATCGAGAGAATGCTCAGCCAAGGCATTCAGTAGCAACGCAGCTTGTCCGAGCGACGTATTGCGGCACGCGCTCGGGGCGGGACCCGGAACGTTGGCTGGTTAAGGGCCGTGCGGGCGGCATCTTCTACCCGGCCGGCCGCGGGGCCTCCCGGCTGGCGTTCAGTTCGGCCGCGCGGCGCTGAATTCGATCGGCTCGTCGGATCGTCGAGGGCGTCACGCATCGTTGAGCACGCGTTTGATCTCGAGGCGCGGACTGCCGGGTTGAGCAGAAGACAGAGCCGGAGACCGGTTCCCTAGGATAGTTGATGCACGGGGCGCGATGGATGGTATCCAGTGCTGTGACCGCCTTGAGTTCGACAAGGACAGTTTTCTCGACCAGGAGATCGGCTGCGTAGGAGCCGACGGGGACACCGTCATAGTGGATGGTGATGGGATACTGCTGGTCAACGGTCAGGCCGGCTTTGCGCAACTCGTACGCCAAAGCGTTTTCGTAGACCTTTTCGAGAAAACCAACGCCGGGCGTGTTGGATACGGTCAGCACGCAGCCGATGATCTTGTTCGAAAGCTGATCCTCGAAGAGCCTATTTGTGTTCATTCGTGTTTCCGAATCTGCTTGCCCGTCACCGGCGGTGCCAGTTGTGACAAAGCAATGGAAACACAAATGAACACAAGTAAGTTGCTAGCCCTGATCGTGAGGTCTGAGTCTTCTTTGGATCAACCGCGCCATCAGCCGATGATCCTGTTTGATGAAGCCAACGCGCGACGCCTCGTTCCACCGCTTCCTGTCGCGGGAACCAAGTTCGAGATCGAACCCTGCGTGATCCGCCAGCATACGAAGCCAGAAGCGTTGCGTTCGCCCGTTGCCGTCGATGAAGGGATGACACGCGTTTATCTCATTGGCGTATCGTGCTGCCTCAGTGGCGAAATCTTGCTTGCTCCGCCCGATCAGGTAGTCATCACGCGAAAGCTGCCTGAACAGGTCTTCCATCCAACGCCTGATATACTCGGGGACTGCAAACGGCACCGAGCTTCTGCCTGTCGTATAGTTCCTTTCTCGCCCTGCCCACTCGTAAAGGTCGTGAAACAGATGGCGATGAATTAGCTTGAATCCCGCGTAGGTTCTATGATGAGCGCGGGCGGGAAATCCTTCGGCGGCACGGTCTTCGGTCAAGCGGCGTTCGGTTGCCTCAAGAATCTTCTGGTCTCGAATGCCGAGCTTGTTGATGTAGACGTCGCTTTCCTCATAGAAAGTTCGACGATAGATTTCGCGTTCATGCGCAGTCCGAAGATAGCTCACGACCCTCCCGATTTGGGAGTCTGACGCATTTGAACATATGCTTTAAGTTTAGCAATCCGCTGGCCCGGGCCAAGGCCAGCCGTTTCCATGTCGGCGGCAAATCGATCGATTGCGGCGTCACGGTGCAAGCCCTCGATGTCGGCATCAACCCGAGCCTGTTGCGCCCGCCACGCCGCGTCTGCGGGATTCCGGCTGTGCAGGCGATCTATATGCCTGGCAGGGGCGGATCTAACCATCACGCATCCATCTTCAACGCCGCCAGGAACGCAGACTGCGGGATCTCCACCTTCCCGAACTGCCGCATCCGCTTCTTGCCTTCCTTCTGCTTCTCCAGCAGCTTCCGCTTGCGAGAAATATCGCCCCCATAACACTTCGCCGTCACGTCCTTCGACAGCGCGCTGATCGTCTCCCGCGCCACCACCCGGCTGCCGATCGCCGCCTGGATCGCGATCTTGAACAACTGCTTGGGGATCAGATCCTTCAACCGAGCGCAAATCTGCCGCCCGCGAGTCTCTGCCGCCGCCCGGTGCGCGATGAACGACAGCGCGTCCACCAGATCCCCGTTCACCAGGATGGAAATCCGCACCAAATCACTCTCCGCATACCCGTCCATCGCGTAATCGAACGACGCATACCCCCGCGACACCGACTTCAGCCGATCATAGAAATCGAACACCACCTCATTCAGAGGAATGCGGTAGACCGCCATCGCCCGGTTGCCGACATACGTCAGGTCCACCTGCTGCCCCCGCCGCTCCGTGCACAGCCCCAGCACGCTGCCGAGATACTCGTCCGGCACCATGATCGTCGCCTTGATCCACGGCTCCTCGACATGGTCCACCACCGAGCCATCAGGCATGTCCACCGGGTTGTGCAGCTCCTGCATCTCCCCGTTGGTCTTGAAGATATGGTAGACCACGGACGGTGCCGTCGCGATCAGATCCAAATCGAACTCGCGCGTCAGCCGCTCCTGGATGATCTCCAGATGCAGCAGCCCGAGGAAGCCGCAGCGGAACCCGAAACCCAGCGCCGCCGAGGTCTCCGGCTCATAATGGAAGCTGGCGTCGTTCAGCCGCAGCTTGCCCAGGCTGTCGCGCAGCTTCTCGAAATCATCCGCGTCGATCGGGTACAGCCCGCACCACACGACCGGGATCGAGGGCTTGAACCCGGGCAAAGCCTCCGTCGCCGGCAGCCGGTCGTCGGTGATCGTGTCGCCGACATTGCAGTCCGCCACCGTCTTGATCGCCGCGGTGATGAAGCCGATTTCCCCCGGCCCGAGGTCGTCCATCGGCAGCATCTTGGGAGTGAACACGCCGACTTGCTCGACCGAGTGGACGGCGCCGGAGGACATCATGCGGATGCGCTGGCCGCGCTTCAACCGCCCATCCTTGATCCGCACCAGGATCACCACGCCGAGGTACTGGTCGTACCAGCTATCCACCAGCAGCGCCTTCAGCGGCGCGTTTCCATCGCCCTTCGGCGCCGGCAGGCGGGTCACCAGCGCCTCAAGCACGCCCTCGATATTCAGCCCGGTCTTGGCGCTGATCTCCACCGCGTCGGAGGTATCCAGGCCGATGACGTCCTCGATCTGCTGCTTGACCCGTTCCGTCTCCGCCGCCGGCAAATCAATCTTATTCAGGATCGGCACGATCTCATGGTTGGCTTCGATCGCCTGGTAGACATTCGCCAGAGTTTGCGCCTCGACGCCCTGGGAGGCATCGACCACCAGCAGGCTGCCCTCGCACGCCGCCAGGCTGCGGCTGACTTCATAGGCGAAGTCAACATGGCCGGGCGTGTCCATCAGGTTCAGCTCATAGGTCACACCGTCCTTGGCCGTGTAGCTCAGCCGGACGGTCTGCGCCTTGATGGTGATGCCGCGTTCCTTCTCCAGCTCCATGCTGTCCAGCACCTGGCTGGTCATTTCCCGTGCGGTCAGCCCGCCGGTGTGCTGGATCAGCCGATCGGCCAGGGTAGATTTCCCGTGGTCGATATGGGCGATGATAGAGAAGTTGCGGATTCGCTCGATGGGGGTGTCGGTCATGGGCCTGCGCTGTGGACCGGCGGCGGGGACACGGGCCGGAGTTGCCGCACAGATAGAGTGTCCGTCACCCCGTGTCACCCATTCGTAGTTTGCCCGGCCGCGGGAACTTGTCGAGGAACTTGTCCACTCGGGCGCGTATCCGGCGCACGCGGCCGAGGCCGGCCAGCCGCCGATCGAGGAACTCCAGCGTGGCGGCGTCGTCTTCGGACGAATCGCGCAGCCAATAAAGCAGGGTTGTCGTGTAGATCCCCGCCAGGATCGCCCGCTTGGTGTACCAACTGAAATCCGCGGACCGATCGCCGGCCGCGTGCAGGATAGCATCGACCGTCCGGGCGGTGACCGCCGTTGCAGGCTTGGCGTTGCGCGGCAGGGCCAGCACCGCCAAAGCGCGGCGGATGGCTTCCTTGTGCGGCCGGTTCTGCTCGAGCCTTAAAGCAATCACCGCGCGCACCCGCGCCGGCAATCTCGTCTCCCGCACCAACCCCTCCGCCGCCGCTTCCATCCGCCGATCGGCCAGGTCCGAGAAGGTCTCGATCATGTCGACGGCGCCGAGGGGAAACAGCAGATCGGCTTCATCCGCCGGCATGCCGGCATCGCGCACGCCGGCTTTCAGCGCGCGTTTGGTCCAGCCATCGAAGGCGATATGAGGCAGCATCGCCTCGATCGCGGCGTCTCGTTCCGGCAGCCGTTCGGGGGGTGCGATCATCGTTCAGTGTCCTTGCGCCGCTTCGGCGCGGTTGAGTTCCTCGGTGAACCCGAAATAGCGGAAATCGGTCATCCGCATCGTATATAGGATGCCGTCGAGATGATCGTATTCGTGCTGAACGACGCGTGCATGAAATCCGCTGGCCTCGCGTTCGATCACGTTGCCGTCGCAATCGACGCCGCTGTAGCGGATGCGGGCGGCGCGCGGCACGGCGGCGCGCAGGTCGGGGATCGACAGGCAGCCTTCCCAGCCCATCACACGCTCCTCGCCGATAAGTTCGACCGTCGGGTTGATCAGAACGGTGGTGGCGGTCTCGGTATCGTCCGGATCGCGGCTTGCCCGGCCGCCCGGAACGCGGAAGACGAACAGGCGCAGGGGCTGGTAGACCTGGGGCGCGGCGAGGCCGACGCCGGGGGCGTCCTCCATCGTCTCGATCATGTCGGTGACCAGCCGGCGGATCTCCGGCGCCCCGGGTTCGGCCACCGGTGCGCACTTCCGCAACAGGACCGGATGGCCCATTCGGGCGATTTTCAGGATGGACATAGGCTCTCCGCGTGTCTTTCGGCTGAATATGGGCTTGTAAGTCTGGGAAGCCATGTTATAGCGCCGATCCCCGCGCCGGAGTCTCCCGGGCGCGGACCATTTTGCGTACCCGATCGTCGGGTGCGCCCTGAAAAGGAGCAGGCGGCCAAGTGCAAGTCCTCGTGCGTGACAACAACGTCGATCAGGCGCTCAAGGCGCTGAAAAAGAAGATGCAGCGGGAGGGGATTTTCCGCGAGATGAAGCTTCGGCGGCATTACGAGAAGCCGTCCGAGCGCCGCGCCCGCGAAGCCGCGGAAGCCGTGCGCCGGGCCCGAAAGCTGGAGCGTAAGCGTCTGGAGCGTGAGGGCTTCTAAACAGCCCCCGGGCAACTTTGCCGGTTAAACAGCGCGGCGCGGTTGACGGTGGTCCCCTGCCGCGCTTGAGTTGTGTACGGCTGCCGGCTAATGATTGGACTGATCATTAGCCTCGGTTCAAGATGCCCGCACCGGACCAAACCCGCCAAACCGCCGTCTTCGACCATGTTCGCAGCAGCATCCTGACGGGGGTTTTGCCCGCCGGGGGGCGTTTGCCGCCGTCCCGTTCGCTGGCTGTTGAGCTCGGGGTCGGCCGCCAGACCGTCGTGCTGGCGTATGAGCGCCTCGCCGCCGAGGGCTACGTCCGTGGCCGTACCGGCAGCGGCACCTATGTAGCAACCGATCTGCCCGACCAGGCCCCTGTGGCTGCCGAACCACCCCACGGCGCGGCTATCGCCTTGTCCGGGCGCGGTGCCCGGCTGGCCGCAATCCCCGCTACCGCCCGTGCTTCGTCGGCCGGCCTGCTGTTGGCCGGTGGTGTGCCGGCGCCCGACCTGTTTCCCGCTGCGGCGTGGGCGCGCTGCTCCGCCCGGGTGCTGAAATCGGTTGCGGGCGAACTCGCCAGCTATCCGCCGCCGCAGGGCCTGCTGATGTTGCGCGAGCAGATCGCCGCACACCTGGCCGCCACGCGCGGTCTGGTGGCCGACCCCGGCTGCATCGTGGTAACCGCAGGCACGCAGCAGGCGCTGCGCACGGCGGCGGACCTGCTAACCGATCCGGGCGATCCGGTCTGGGTCGAGGACCCGGGTTACATCGCCGGCCGGGGCGCCCTGCTCGCGGCCGGGGCCGAGATCGTGCCAATCCCGACCGACGCCGAGGGCATCGATGTCGCCGCCGGTGAGCGGATGGCGCCATACGCGCGCATGGCGCTGGTGGCGCCGTCGCATGCGACTCCCCTGGGCGGGACGCTGACCATCGGCCGCCGGCTGGCGCTGCTGGACTGGGCGCGGCGGGCGAATGCCCGGGTGCTGGAGGACGATTGCGACTCGGAGTTCCGCTGGGAGGGCAAGCCGCTGCCGCCTCTGGCGACGCTGGATAAGGCCGGCCACGTGATCTACTGCGGCACCTTCAGCAAAATCCTCGCGCCCGCCCTGCGGATCGGCTTTGCCGTCGTCCCGGCGCCGCTGGTGCCGGCATTCGTGCGGCTGCGGACGCTGACCGACCGCGGCACCGATGCGTTCACCCAGGCGATCCTGGCCGAGTTCATGCGGGAGGGGCTGCTGGCCCCGCATATCAGGCGGATGCGCACGGAGTATGCGCGGCGGCGGAAGGCGCTGCTGGAGGCGATGGGGCGGTTCGTCGCTCGGGCGACTCCGCTGGCCGCGCCGGGCGGCCTGCACATGGTGGTGCGGCTGGAGGATGGCACGGACGAGGGCGGCGTCGTGCGCGCCTGCGCCGCGCGCGATTTGTCGGTGGCGCCATTGCGGGCCTACTACGCCGGAACGCCACGCATGAATGGGCTGGTGATCGGCTTTGCCGCCACCCCCGCGGGGTTGGCGAACGATGTGGCGAAGCGGCTGGAGGCGCGATCGGGGCGGCCGGACGGGGTTAAGGCGGTCGCGTCGCAGGCAGGAGGGCGATATCTTGGACGAACCGATCCAGAGCTTTCATAACGTTTGGGATGCGCTGGAGGAAACCCCGGAAGAGGCCGCGAGCATGACCCTGCGGTCGGGTCTGATGACAGCCGTGCGAAACGTCGTGGAGAGTTGGCAAACGACCCGGGAGCAAGCTGCCATCCGGCTGGGGTTTACCCAACCGCGGCTGAACGATTTGCTCCGAGGACGGATCAACCGGTTCAGCCTGGATGCGCTGATCGGGTTGGCACAGCGGGCGGGGCTGACGGTCCATCTGGAGATCGAGCGGCCGGCAGCCTGAACCCCTTCGCTTTGCAGCCTCGCTGAAAATCCGGCATCGTCCGCGTCAACGGCGATCAAGCCGATGATGCGGAGGCAGACGGATGGAGGAACTCCCACACCTGGTCGCGCGCGCCCTCACGCTGCATCCCCTGCTCAGCCGGGACGGCGACGAGATCGATCGGCGCCGCGAACTAACTCCCGGTGTCGTGGCCGCCCTCAAGGAGGGCGGGTTCTTCCGCATGCTGCAACCCCGCTCCATCGGCGGGCTGGAGATGAAACCATCCGATTTCTCCCGCGTCACCGAAGCGCTCGCCAGCGCCGACGGGTCTACCGCCTGGGTGGTCTGCCAGAGCAACGGCTGCGCGATGTCCGCAGCCTACCTCGATCCCGGGGTGGCGCGGCAGATGTTCGGACCGGTGGACGGCATCCTGGCCTGGGGACCGCCGGGCGCTCCGTTCGAGGCTGAACCGGTCCCCGGAGGCTACCGCATCTCCGGCACCTGGCGCTTCGCCAGCGGCTGCCAGAACGCCATCTGGCTCGGCGCCCACATGAAGGTCGCGGGGACAAAGGAAATCCGCACGCTGCTGTTCCCCAAATCCAGCGCCCGGATGACCGACATCTGGCACACGCTCGGCCTTCGCGGCACCGCCAGCAACGAATACACCGTCGAGGACCTGTTTGTCCCGGCGGAACAGACGATGCTGCGCGACCAGGCGATCGACCGGCGCGAACCGGGATCGCTGTATCGTTTCACCAGCAACCAGCTCTACGCGTCGGGTTTTGCCGGCGTCGGCCTGGGCATCGCGCGCGGGCTGATCGATGCCTTCCTGGCGCTGCCCGCCACCAAGACGTCGCGGGGCGCCGGAAGGCCGCTACGGGAAAATAACGTCGTCCAGTCGCAACTGGCACAGTCGGAGGCGAAATGGCACTCCGCCCGCGCCTTCCTGCACACCACGCTGGATGAGATCTACGACCACGTCGTCCGCCACGGCGAAATGACGGAGCAGCAGGGGGCGATGATCCGCCTCGCCTCCACCTGGGCTATCAACCAGTCGCGGGAGGCGGTGACCGCTCTCTTCCACTGCGCCGGTTCAGCGGCGGTGTTCGAGGACCAGCCGTTCGAGCGCCGGCTGCGCGACATCCATACCGTCAACCAGCAAGCCCAGGGCCGGCAGCTTCATTACGAGTCCGTGGGGCAGATCATGCTCGGGATGCCGCCGGAGAATCAGTTCTGAACAAGAACATCCGCTAACAGTCCGCGCGGCTGAGCGTTTTCAGGCTGACTGGAATCGTCGCGGCGACCTTTGTCGTCATGGCCCGGCTCATCCGGGCCACCTATACAAGTACGCCGCCGCGATAGGTGGCCCGGACAAGCCGGGCCATGACGATGTGGCAGCGTCCGTAGCCTTTCCAGTCGGCGTGAACTGCTCTAGTCCACGCGGGGCCTGCGCGGCCAAATCGTAACCGTCCCGATCGCTGCCGCACACGGAACCAGCATGCCGAGCGCGCCAAGGTATCCATTCGTATCAAACCCGAACCATGCAAAGTCAAGAGCGGCCAGGCCAATATAGCTACCCGTAACCATCGCCGCGGACGATCCGGTGCTCCACCGGCCGGCCACGCGACACAGATAGGCGCCCCCGAACAAGAGGCCCCAAACGGCAACAACTGCCAGAGTCACGCCGGACAGATTTGCCAAAGCCTGGAACGGTGTCACGTCATGCGCTCCGAGATCAGCGAAGAAACACATAGGCAAATTTAGCAAACGGGCAAGTGTCCGCCGAGGCCGACCGCGCACCCGGGTCGTTTGTTACGGCCTGCCGGCTTCCGCCACGTCTGCTCCAAAATGCCGGGCGGCGGCATCGCCGTGAAGCTTATGCCTTCGTTACGCTCCCTGCAGGCGGGTGTTTTCATCAGCAGATATCTACACCACGCCGTGAGCGACGGCCAGCATGTGGCCTTGTTCACAGTCCATTCCCGGCAGGTGCAATAGGAATTTCGGCGCCGGCAGCACCGGTCTTGTCCAGTTCCCTGCCTGACGCCGGAAGAAACGAAAGTCGATGCTTCCTGACGGAAGTTGAAGCGCGACTTCATGAACGAAAGGCACCGCCATGTTCGCGCATTACTTTCAGGATGGTCTCGGCAAGGTCCGTGACGACAGCGTCAAACTTCAGGCGAGGTCCGGCCGGGCGACGCCCATCGGCCGCTTGGTCCCGATAACCAGCGCCCTGGTGCGGCTTTACCGCACCTGGAAAAGCCGGGACCGCGATCGAAGCGAACTGGCTCGCATGTCGGATCGGGAACTGCGGGATATTTCGATGACCCGGTGCGACGCGATTTGCGAAGTCAATAAACCATTCTGGAAGCCCTGAACGCTTTAGGCGGCGCCAGGAACCGCCGCTTCGGTTTGTTTCCGAACGGTCAAGGTCGCTGCGCATGCCCGTGAACCGTCACCAACGCCATCACCCGCAAGACCGAGGCCAACGGCGAATCGGCGCCGCGGGCCGCGTCGGCCGCCGCGATCAACGCCGACAGGCTCTCACCGCGCCGCTCCGCAAGCCGCGCCAACGCGTCCCAGAACTCCGGTTCCAGCGCCACGCTCGTCCGGTGGCCTGCCAACGTGAAGCTGCGCTTGATCAGCCCGCTCAAGCGCCGCCTCCGCCCGGACCGGCCAGCGTCCGCACATCGATCCGCCGATCGGCCGCCCGCACCGAAACCTCGAAGTGATCGCACTGCGTCACGGACTGGATCATACGAGGCCGATACGCGACCACGTTGATCCCGCCGGCATGGCGGATGCTGTCATACAGAATTCCCGCCCCGCCCGATGCCCGGACCGACTCGCCGAAAACCTGCCCTGCCGCGTAATCGCCCGGGTCATACACATCCGCCAGCGCCGCTTGCCGCCCGCTTATATCGAGATACGATCCCTCAAGCACGCAGCTATACTGCCGATACGTCCGTTCCGCAGCAGAAACGCCGCGCGCCACTGCCTCCCGCCGCAGGTGGTGCGCCACCTCCGCCACCGCCGTCCTGACCGCCGCCGCCGCGTACCAGGCCCCGAGATCGGCTTTGTTGAACCGCATCCCTCCCGGTGCAACGTGGAGAAACGACGCCATGATAATGCTGGCGTTTGCCCGCCCATACACCCACTCATCCCGCGGCAGCCGATCGATACGTTCGGCCACGAGACGGTCGTTGGTCCAGCCGGCGAGTTCCATCACCGCCGCCAGGTCCGCCGCCGTGGCAACCGTATCGAACAGGCCAATGGGCGGGAATTGGGAGGGGATCAGGCGATGCGCGGGTAACGGCGCCGGCGCGAAACGATCTGTCAAGTAAAGACAATGTCCGCGTCGGTGTAAGGGCGAAAGCCGGCATCGATCTCGTTCGGCGGCATATACTGTCCGCCGCGCGCGGCATCGAGAAAGCGCCGGACTGTCAGCAGCCCATCCTGGGTGCCGCCGGTCACCAGGTCCATCGGCGGCCGGCCGGCGAAAACCGGCGCGCGGTGCGGTCCGCGCAGCCAGGCGATGCCCGCCGCCTCCGCCGGGTTCAGCACGCCCAATGCCTGGTGGATGCCCAGCACGGCCGAAATGCGGGTCAGCACATCGACGTCCAGCGTCAGCTCCTGATGCTCCCGCGCCATTTTCACCCAGTTCTGGTAGGTGGAGCGCGACGGAAACCCCAGGATCAGCCGCCGTTCGGTTTCGTTCAGCCCCCACAGATCAGCGATGGCGAGAAAGCTGCGCAGTCCCGGCGCGCTCAGCCGCCGCCGGTTGACCGGGGCGAGCCGGTCGACATCCAGACGGTTCGGCCCTGCTTCGATCGCCCTGACTTGTGCATCTTGCGACATGTTTATGGACATAGTCCAAATTTGGACAATTGCAAGGCCCTACAGGTAACCCGCCCCCGCTTCCTCCGCGAATCGTCCCGGATCGCCCTCCCAGACAATCCGCGAATGCTCGATCACATACACCCGATCGGCATGTGGCAGGGCGAAGGTCACGTTCTGCTCGCCCAGTAGCACGGTGATGTCGGTGGTCTGCCGCATCGTCTCCAGCGCCTTCGACAACTGCTCCAGGATGACCGGCGCCAGCCCCAGCGTCGGCTCGTCCAAAATCAGCAGCTTCGGCTTCATCATCAGCGCCCGGGCAATCGCCAACATCTGCTGCTCGCCGCCCGACAGAGTGCGCGCGGCCTGCCCCTGGCGCGACTTCAGGATCGGGAACAGCGCGAACAGCCAGTCCAACTGCCGCTCCGCCTCCGCCACTGTGTGGTGCTGGCCACCGAGGTCGAGGTTCTCCCGCACCGACATGTCGCCGAACAATTCCCGCGATTCCGGGCACTGCACGATGCCGCCGCGGGCAATCGCGCCCGGCGTGCGCCCGCTCAGCGTTTCGCCGCGCCAGTTGATCGTCCCGCTGAACGGCACGAGGCCGGAGATCGCGTTGAACAGCGTCGTCTTGCCCGCCCCGTTCAGGCCAACGACCGAGACGAACTCGCCCTCACCCACATGGATCGAGACATCCTCCAGCGCCGTCGCTTTGCCGTACAGCACGCCGAGATTGCGGACCTCCAGCAGCGGCGTGCGGTCCTTGCCCGCGCGTTCGGGCCGGGCGGAGGTTTCGATCTTGCCGCCGAGATAGACCCGCCGGACGGTCTCATTGCGCATCACCTCTTCGGCGGTGCCTTCCGCGACCTGCTCGCCCAGATACATCGCCAATACGCGGTCCACCAGCGCGGCGACGCCCTTGACGTTGTGGTCCACCAGCAGAACGGCGTGGCCCTCGGCGCGGAAGCTGGCGATCAGGTCGGAGAAATCGGCGACCTCACCCGATGTCAACCCGGCGAACGGTTCGTCCACCAGCACCACTTTCGGATTGCGCGCAATCGCCTTGGCCAGTTCCAGCCGCCGCAAATCGGCGAACGGCAGGGTGCGCGGCAGGCGGTGCATCACCCGGGACAAACCGACCCGGGCGGCGATTTCCTCCGCCCGGCGGACCAGAGCGTGGTTGGTCCGCAGCATGAACAGATTGTCCGGCAGCAGCGCGAGCTGGATATGCTCCAGGATTGTCTGCCGGTGCAGCGGCCTGGCGTGCTGGAAGACGATGCCGACCCCGTGCCGCGCGATGCGGTGGGTCGGCCAGCCGGCGACATCGACGCCGTCCAGCTTCACCTCCCCGGCGTTGGGCCTTTCGATCCCCATGATGCACTTCATGACGGTGGACTTGCCCGATCCGTTCGGGCCAATCAGGCCGAGGATCTCGCCAGGCGCGATGGAGAAGCTGATCTCGCGCACGGCGACCAGGCCGCCGAAGCGCTTGGTGAGGCCGTAGACTTCCAGCAGCGCGGTCACTCGCGGCCCTCCGCCTGTAGCAGCCGCCCCATGAAGCCGCCGGGGAAGAACAGGATCACCACCAGCGCGACGGCGGACACCACGAAGGTGGACAACTGTCCGAGCGGGCGGAGGATTTCCCCCGCCCCGATCAAAAAGATCGCGCCGACGGCGCCGCCGATGATGGTGCGCCGCCCGCCGAGCACGGCGGCGATGATCACGTTCACCCCGACGGCGATATCCACCACCGTGCCGACCGACGCCGTACCCAGGTAGAAGATCAGCATCGCCCCCGCCAACCCGGAGAAGAACGCGCTGATGCAGAACGCCGTCAGCTTGTGTTTGGCGACGTTGAAGCCGAGCGCTGCCGCCTCGATCGCGTCCTGCCCGCTGGCCTGCAGGATCAAGCCGACAGGGGAGCGCGACAGGCCGAACAGGATGCCGCCGCTGACCGTCATGAAGGCCAGCGCGTAGTAGTAATTGGTCGTGTCGTCGATCGCGAGCACATCGGGCAGGTCAAGGCCGATCTCCCCGCCGGTGATCCCGGCGAACAGCACGAGCACGTTCTGTAGCAGCAGCACCGCGACCAGCGTTACCAGCCCAAAATACGGACCGGTCAGCCGCAGCGCCGGAACCGCCAGCACCGCCCCCGCCACCACCGCGGCCACCGCACCCGCCGCCAGGCAAAGCGGGATTGGCCACAGCCAGTAATGGTTCAGCAGCGCCGCGGTATAGGCGCCGACTCCGATCAGGAAACTGGGGCCGAAATTGACTTCGCCGGCAAAGCCGAACAGCAGGTCCCAGGACATCGCAAAGACGGCGTAGTAGTAGCCGAGCGTCAGAAGTCCCAGGATGTAGCCGCCGACGCCGAGCGGCAGCAGCGCCATGATCAGCAGGACGGGGACGACAATCAGCAGGACGCGGGTCATCGTCTATCTCCGCCCCAGCAGGCCCTGCGGCCGCACATAGACCACCGCCACCAGCAGCAGCAAAACCGGCACCGTGCGGATCGACGGGTTGACCAGATAGGCCGTCATCGTCTCCAGATAGCCAACGACATAGGCGGCGATCAGCGAACCGGAGACGCTGCCAAGCCCGCCCAGCACGACGATCGAGAACGCGCTGGCGGTCAGCACGCCGGCATTGTCGGAACTGACGCCGAGGAAGGCTCCCAGCAGGACCCCGGCGATGCCCGCCAGCACGCCGTAGATCGCCCAGACCAGAACGTAGATGTTGGACAGTTCGAACCCGAGCAGGGTCAGGCCGCGCGGGTTCATGGATGCCGCGAGCAATGATTTCCCGGTCCGCGTGCGGTTGACCAGCAGATACAGCAAGCCGATCACCGTCCAGGACAGCACAGCCGTCAGGATTTCATTCAGCGGGGTGCGGACGCCGAGGATCATCACGACCCCCTCGACCAGCGGACGCACGGTCTTGGGGTTGTTGGTGAAGAAGTAGGCGACCGCCCCCTGCAGCATGATGCCCCACAGTAGAGTGGCGGTGAGGACGAAGATCTCCTTTTCCTCCCGAGGGATCGCTCGCGAGTTCTGTATCGGCCGGACGATGACGCGGTAGGTAAAGAACGCGCAGACGAGGCTGGCCGCGACGCCCGCCAGGGCACCGAGATAAGGGCCGGCGACGAAGCCGCCCACCCACCACGCGATGACCGCAGCGACCACCATGATCGCGCCGTGGGACAGGTTCAGCACGCCGGACACGCCGAAAATCAGCGTGAAGCCGATGGCGCCGAGAGCGTAGAGGCTGCTGATCGCGAAGCCGTCGATCAGGATTTGCAGGGCGAGCATGGAACTCCGTCCGTCGGGGGCGGTGACGCAACTGCCAAACACGTCATGGTGGCCGCAGGGCCACCATCCACGCCTTTGCCTCCACCACGACCGCAAGGCGTGGATGGCGGGCCTTCGCCCGCCAAGGCGGGAAGCCGCACTACTGCGGCAGCTTGATGAACTCCGGGAACGCCATCTTCCCGGTCGCCACATTGGCCGGCCAGACGGTGACCGGGTTGCCCTTTTGCCACTGCACCATCAGTCCGGTGATGTAGCCGGGGCCGATCCGCATGCCGTGAGCGAAGGTGTTGTCCTTGGGCAGGAATTCGATGTGCCCGATGGTGCCGACATACTCGGTCTTTTCCATCGCTTCGACGATCTTGTCCGGATCGGTTGAACCGGCCTTCCGGATGGCATCGGCCCACATGTAGACGTCGTCATACGACGTGTAGGCCGCATAGCCCGGCAGGTTGCCGTATTTCGCCTGATACGCCTTGGCGAACGGGATGGTCTTCGGCGTGACCGCGACGTCGGGGGCCGAGAACATGTTGAAGATCACGCCATCGGTCGCGCCGTTGGTGTCCTTCCAGAACGTGCTGTTTGTCGCCTGACTCGACACGCCGTACATCGGTATTGGCACCTGCTGCTGCTGCCACTGCACCGTGGGCTGCACGCCGACATGGCTGATCCCGGTCACGATGACGTCCGGCTTCTCGCCTTCGATCTTGTCGAATATCGGCGTGAAGTCGGTGGTGTCGGGCGACAGGCGGATATGGTCCAGCACTTTCAGGCCGGCCGCCGGGAGGCATTTGAGGTATTCCTCATCCAGCGGGATCGTCCAGGCGGCATCCTCGCTCATGATCACCGAAGTCTTTGCGTGCAGATCGGCGACCATCAGAGTTTTCGCGGCTTCACAGACCACGTCGGCGATCTGAGTGGACGCCAGATAGCCATGGAAGACGTATTTCAGGTGGTCGTAGTCGTCATGCACCCGTTTGGTGATCTCGTTGCTGGCGGCGCCCGGGGTGATCAGCGGCATGTGCAGCCGCCCGGCCCAGGGTTCCAGCGCCAGCACCACCTCGCTGATGTAGCTGGCGATCACCGCGGCGACCTTGTCCTGCTGGGCGGCGCGCTGGAACGCCCGGACCGCATCGACGGCGGAGTTGTGGTCGTCGTAGTCGACGATCTCGATCTGCCGGCCGTTGACGCCGCCGGCCGCGTTGATCTCCTCGGCGGCCATCTTGGCGGCGTTGGGAATGCCGACACCGCTGATCGCCGAGGTTTCCGCGATGACGCCGATTTTGATCGGATCCGCCGCAAAGGCGGCAGGCGCGGCGAGCGCTAACCCGAGCACGATTGCCCCGCACGAAATTCGCATGGTCCGTTTCCCTTCCATACAATCTGCCGCCACGTTCATTGGGCCACTGGACGCACCATGCTGGAACCGCGGTGTTTGCGCAACGTCGCTTCACCGCGCCACCATCAAATGCGGGCGCACTCGCCAGACGTCCGTATTGCAACGACGCCCGGCGGCTTCGGTTGCGCGGACGTTGAGGCGGCTTTGTGCGCCGTGCAGGAGGAGTTGGTTCCCGGCAGCTTGACGCGCTGCCTGCCGGGTTACCCGGCGAGGAGGGGGTCGCTCGCGCCTGGCGCCGGTGCAGCCGAAGGCGTGTGGACCGCACCCGCACAGGAGTGCAGACGATGGCGTTTGACGTCCGTGATCCGGCGACTGATGCGGCTGTGCGCAAACTCGCGCGCCTCACGGGAAAGACGCTGACCGAGACGATCCGGGAGTCTGTGGAGCGCGAGTATGCGTCGCTCAGCGCCATCCCGCCGCTGACCGAGCGGTTGCGGGCGGTTCAGGCGCAGTTCCAGTCCATGCAGCAGGTCGGCGGGCAGGCGGCCGATAAGGCGTTCTTCGATGAGCTGGCCGGGCATTCGTGATGTTCCCGGGCGCCTCGGCGATCATCGGCATCATCGCGATGGACGAGGATTCCCGGCAGCCTGGCCGGGCGGTTGTCGCAGGCGCGGTGCCCGCGTATCTCCGCCGTGGCGATCTTCGAGGCGGCAACGGGTCTGGCGGGATCGCCAATACGCCGGTTGCGGACGCTTTGGCCCTGGTCGGCCGGTTTCTGAAGGAGATCGATGCCATGGCCGTCGCGATCGACGGCGATACCGCGATCAGCGCGGTTGCCGCGTTTGACCGGTTCGGCAAGGGGCGTCATCCGGCTGCTTTGAATATGGGCGATTGCTTTGCGTATGCCTGTGCCCGGCAGGGCGACGTGAAGCTGCTGTGCAAGGGGAACGATTTCCCCGGACTGATATTACGCTGGGCTGAGAGATCGGGTCGGGCAAACTGTGAGATTGCCACATCGGCGAGGCGTGGTTACCTTATTAGGTAACATCATCTCTCAGGTACGGTCCCATGGACATCACCAAAGACATCCAGCCGATGACCACCTTCCGCAACCACTCGGCGGAAATCATGCAGCACCTCAAGGACACCGGGCGCCCGGTGATCCTGACCGTGAACGGCAGGGCGGCGGCGGTCATTCAGGATGCGGAAGCCTATCAGCACCTGCTCGACCTCGCAGCGGAGGCCAGCGCCGCCGAAGGTATCCGGCAGGGGCTTGAGGATCTCAGGATTGGCCGGGTCCGGCCGGCCGGCGCGGTGTTCGACGAAATCCGCGCCGATCATGGCATACCGCGTTGACCTGACCGAGCGGGCGGCCTGGGATCTCAGACGCATCTTCATGGCTATCAACGCCGCGGATTCCACGCAGGCCAGCGCGTGGTTCAACGGGCTTGAGAAGACGATTTTGAGCCTCGGCCAACTCCCGGCCCGAGGCGCGGCCATTCCCGAGGGCGGCGATCTTCGCCAACTGCTCTATGGGCGCAAGGGAGTCGCTACCGGATCATCTACGCGATTGACGAGGGCAACCGCGTCGTCACGGTGCTGCATATCCGTCACGGTTCGCGCAATGCGTTCAAGCCGGGCGAAGAGGCGTAGTGGGGGAAGATCACCACGTCCCGGGCCAGTCGAACCTTCGAGTTTGCAGCAAGGCGCGGGGAGGGGGGGAAGAAATTTCGGGCAAGGTGGTTGGAGGCCCGGTTTGGAATCGTAGAGGCGTAGGTGTGCGGCTTCGGCGATGTTGGACCTTCCCTTTTCTGCGCTGTTAGCGTAGTATCTGCGCATGCGCTTTGACTGGGACCCGGCAAAGGACGAATGGAACCGCCAGGAGCGCGGTTTTGGTTTCGACTTCGCCGCTCTGATCTTCGAAGGCGATACGATCGAGTGGCCGGACCATCGGCGCGATTATGGCGAGACGCGCGTGCGGGCCATCGGCGAGGCGGACGGCCTTGTGCTGCATGTCGTCTTCACTGACCGGGACGATGTGCGCAGGATCATCTCGGCCCGGATAGCAAACAGAAAGGAACGGACCCAATGGCTCGCGAGCCGATGACGCTGCAGGAGATCAGGGCAAGCCGACCGGCTGTGGATCGCGCCAAGATCGCGGCGACGACCGAGGACGACATCAGGCGGCAGCAAATCGAGGACGGCGAGGACCCGGACGCGCCGCTTCCTCCCTTTCGCCCGGTGCCGAATGTGCGGGCGATCCGGACCCGGCTTCAGATGACGCAGGAGGCGTTCGCCGCGGCGATCGGGGTGCCGGTGGCGACGGTGCGGAATTGGGAGCAGTCCCGCACCGGCATGGACCCGGCGGTCCGGTCGTTGCTGCGGGTGGTGGAGCGGGAGCCGGAGGCGGCGTTGCGGGCGTTGGCGGGATGAGGTGAGCACCGCGGACGGCGGCTCGGACCCGCACTCCGTCGGCGCGCCCCAAATGGCCGAATCAAAAGCACGGGCGAAATGCTGTTCGGGCTAACCCAGCCACCTCCTAGCAGATCATGACGCGTACAACCGCTTTTCAAACAGCCCGCGAACTATCGGCCCGTGACGCCGAAAAATTGACATAGAGTGATTAGTGGCAGGTTATTGTATCTTCCGTTCCAGAGCGGAGAGCCGGTCTTCGATGGTCAGCGTGCGCCGGCCCATCACGATAGAGTCCTCGAGCAGGAAGCCCTTGGTGTTCTGGAAGTCTGTTTTGAGCGTGCTGATCTCGTTGAGCACGCGCTCGAACCCGTCGTTCATACGGGCCGTCATTTCGGCGAACGCCGCCTTGGTTTCGTCATCCATGTTGGAACCTCTACGTCGAGTATAACAGCGGATGGGCCGGGAGGGATATAGTCAGGTCTCAAAAGCCATGCTCCGCCGGGATTCGATGGGCTCAAGGATATGGTCCGCGTAGGCGTGCGCGCCGCTGTCAAAGCACCAGCGCATGGCGACCGAGTTATCGAGAACGAAGCTGCTCACGCGCGCCCGTGAACCATCAGCTCGCGGATGCTGACAGCTTCCGGCAGGGGGGTGTGCGGGCGCGCCGCGCGGAGGCGATCCGCTGCTTCCTGCGGCGAAGGGTCGGAAACATGACCGGGAACGGCGCGCTAGCCGTCCTCGGCGGCGCGTAACACCACTTCCAGGGCCGTTTGCTCCAGACGTGCGGGATCGGCTGCGCGCGCGGTCGGCAAGTTCATCGGGAATGCGCACGGTCAGATTCATAGGATTGTCCCACAACGCGCCGGGTGATGGTGGCAAGTGAATGTATGATAACGCACATCGTCACGCGCACAACCGTTTTCAAACTGGAACCAGCCGGGAGACGCCAAAAGGCCACTGTGTCAGTCCAGTGGGCAGCGGCTATCGAGGGTGACTCGATTGTGATCGGGCAGGGCAAGCCGCCCGTTTATGAATCGAGCCAAAATCGCGGTGACGTCCGAGGACCACGTCAGGCGGCAGCAAATCGAGGACGGTGAGGATCCGGACGCTCCGCTTCCTCCCTTTCGTCCGGTGCCGAATGTGCGGGCGATTCGGACCCGGCTTCAGATGACGCAGGAGGCGTTCGCCAAGGCCATCGGGGTGCCGGTGGCGACGGTGCGGAATTGGGAGCAGTCCCGCACCGGCATGGACCCGGCGGTCCGGTCGTTGCTGCGGGTGGTGGAGCGGGAGCCGGAGGCGGCGCTGCGGGCGTTGGCTGACTCAGGTCCGCGAAGCGGCTCTTGAACCAAAGCGGTCCTTCATAAAACAAAGTCCAAACGGTTGTGCTTGGCTGTGTCGCCCTTTTCTGTGCGACACAAAGCTTACAGAAGGACGATCAGATCTCATCAATAGGCTCGAGACCGGATCGATCGCTTGGTAGCATGGCGTTCCGAGTAAGCGCGTCCGACAGTCTGATCGTGTAGGAGCGATTTGACAAAGCAAAATCACGGGTAGACAGACGTTTAGATGGTATGCCGACCGAGAGCGTACCATTTTGAAAGAGATCGACTACAGGCTTGAAGCCGTGCAATGGGATCGCCTGTTCGTAGCGACGGTCTATCACTGCGCTATAGAAGTTAAGCGCCGCAAACACTGCCGACCCGTAAATCTCATTAATAGCAGCTTCAGCATCTGGTGGACAGGTTAACCCGTCCCAGGTGTAGCTTCCCTCAAGCCCCGAAGTAAGCACGCCATCAGAGTAAACAGCGATAGTGAAGCGCGAGTAACTTGAATTTTTATGGTAGCGTGCCTGATGCAGCACATAAAGCAGATGGCGCTTGTCGCTCGCATGCATATCGACCCGGACATCGCCCCGAAGGTTCTGCAGAAAAGCCTTTGCGCGAATATGCCACACGGGCTCGAAGGAAATGAACGCCAGAAACGAGTCGACAGCTTTGCGCCACGAGCTCTCGATGCGAGGGGACGCACTGGCTTGAAAATCGTGTCGGTTTGGTCGCTCTGAACCGCCCAGCGGCGAAACGGATAGTAGCTGCTGAAGAATATGAGCATCGTCGTTGATATATTCGAGGCGAGGCCAATCACCGACCCGTTCAACCCTTCTTAATAAAAAACGATCGAGCAACGCTAGCACCGTTTCGGCCCGCGCGTGCCCCCAACCATCGGCCACCTCTGGGAAACTTGCATGTTCGACATCCATGATCCAGTTCTTTGCATCGCTCTCTGCTTCCCAGCCTGGCGCGGCATATGGGTACTCGCTACCGATCGGCATGCCAATTGTCTGTTCAATAGCAGGGTCATAACGCTCGGCAATCCGCCAGACAGCTGCAATCATGCCGAACGGCATGTGGCGCCCGGTGAGGGGACCTTTAGCGTCGAATAGGAGTAGCGCTATACGAACAAAAGGCAGCTCCGCTGCGCGCTCGCGAATGACGCAGACATATCGGTCACGCGTGAGCGCATCCACAAACCAGTTCTGATCAAAATCTGGGTTGAGTTGCGGGAGGAAGCGCAGGGGTTTGAGCAACTGCGGCGACAGTATCAAGCGGCCTTCGACTACATGCGCAACGAATGCGCTGACATCCACTCCACCCGAAATCGCGAAGTAGGATAGCGGCAGCAGCAGTTCATGCCAGTCGGTCGATATAACTACGCATCGAATCATTTCTCGTGGCACACGATCTCGCTCAACAAGTAGCGTTACATACTTGCTGAGCTCGTTCAGAGTTTCGCGGGCGCTATGATCGTTGCGCTTGATCTCTATGCATACCACGTGATCAAGAGCGTCGCGCGCGAGTATATCAACCCTGCCGCCCGCGCCATCGGGATTATCAAGGCCGTACTCGACCTTCAGCCGCGTTAAATCCGGCTCAATCACATTAAGATTGTTTGCCAGATAATTTCTAAATTCGTTTTCGTTCGAAAAAAGGCCCAATACTGCCTTATTCTTCTTCGAGTTCGATTGGCTCATCGGCGTCTTTTACACCCCATTTCATTTGACATGTTTGATCGTTAGTTTCCACGAAGTCCGTTGTATAGTACTAAGTGATCTGGATCAATTAGTAGTCGTCCGCTCCTGAGTGGCTAAAGGCAATGGAAATGGCCAAAGGCAGATCAAAGCGGACGTTCCCTGCTGAGCGTGGTCTACGCTAGGCTCAAACCCCCACCCCATACTCATTCTTTGAGTGCGATCCGTTCGGCGTGCCTCGCTAACCCCCAGCCCTCACCTCCGGCATCCCCCCGAATCCAGCCGCCGTCTCAATCGCCCCCGCCACCGCGAACAGCGTCTCCTCATCAAACGGCCTGCCGATAACCTGCAACCCCAGCGGCAGCCCGTTCGCATCCAGCCCGGCCGGCACCGACACCGCCGGCACCCCCGCCAAATTCGCCGGCACGGTGAACACATCGTTCAGATACATCTTGATCGGATCATCCATATTCTCGCCCTGAGCGAACGCCGCACTCGGCGCCGTCGGAGTCAGCAGCGCATCCACCTTAGCGAACGCCTCGGTGAAATCCTTCAGGATCAGCGCGCGAATCTTCTGCGCCCGCAGGTAATACGCATCGTAATACCCGGCCGACAGCACATACGTGCCGATCAGCACCCGCCGCCGGACCTCGCCGCCGAAACCCTCCGCCCGGGTGCGTTCATACAAATCCCGCAGATCCTCGCCATCATGCCGCAACCCGAACCGCACGCCATCGTACCGGGCCAAATTCGACGACGCCTCCGCCGGAGCGACAATATAATACGTCGCCAATCCGTACCGCGTATGCGGCAGCGACACATCCACCACCTCCGCCCCCGCCGCGCGCAGCCAGTCCAGCCCCTGCTGCCACAGCGCCTCGATCTCCGACGGCATCCCCTCCGCCCGGTACTCCCGAGGCACGCCGATGCGCAGGCCGGCAACACCGCGCGCGCAGGCCGCCTCGAAATCCGGCACCGGCACACAAGCCGAGGTCGAATCCTTCGGATCATGCCCCGCCATCGACCCCAGCAGGATCGCCGTATCCCGCACCGTCCGGGCGAACGGTCCCGGGTGGTCCAGCGACGACGCGAACGCCACCACCCCCCAGCGCGAGCACCGCCCGTATGTCGGCTTCATCCCCACCAGCCCGCAATACGACGCCGGCTGGCGGATCGATCCGCCGGTATCCGTCCCGGTCGCCCCCATGGCCAGCCGCGCCGACACCGCCGCGGCGGACCCGCCGGAGGACCCGCCCGGCACCAGTACCGCCGCCTGGTCCTGCCGCCGCTTCCACGGGCTCTCCACCGGACCATACGCCGACGTCATATTCGACGACCCCATGGCGAACTCGTCCAAATTCGCCTTGCCGAGGAACACCGCACCGTCGCGCAGCAACTGCGCGGTGACCGTGCTTTCATACGGCGGCACGAACGGCCCGAGGATCTTGCTGCCGGCCGTGGTGCGCACGCCCTCGGTGCAGAACAGGTCTTTGATGGCCAGCGGGATGCCGGTCAGCGCCCGCTGCGTCCCGGCGGCCAGCGCGGCATCGGCCCGCCGCGCCTGCTCCAGCGCGACGGCGTGGCTGACGGTGATGTAGGCGTTCAGCCGCGGGTTCAGCGCGTCGATCGCATCCAGATGCGCCGTCGTCAGCTCGACAGCGGAGAAATCCTTCGCGCGCAGCCCCTCGCGGGCTTCGGCGATCGTCAGATCGGTCAGCATCACTCGACCACCTTCGGCACGGCGTAGAAATCGCCGATACGCTCCGGCGCGTTGGCGAGGATTTTCTCCACATACCCGCCGTCGGTGACGACATCCGCCCGCATCGCCAGCGCCATGTTGGCCGCACCGGTCAGCGGCGCGATGCCGGTGATATCGACCTCGTTCAACTGCTCGATCCAGCCCAGGATGCCGTTGAGTTCGGTGCGCAGCGTCTCGACCTCATGCTCCTCCACCCGGATGCGGGCGAGCGAGGCGATGCGGCGGACGGTCGCGTGATCGAGCGACATGGGAATTCCTTGGCTGGATGAAACGCCGGGACCATAACGACGGGCATGGCGGTATTCAACCTGAGGGATTTGCTGGCCTCGCTCGGCCCCGGTCAGCGGGTGCTGGGGATCGACCCCGGCAGCAAGACCATCGGCATAGCGCTGTCCGACGTGGGGCGGCGGCTGGCGACGCCGTACGGCAGCCTGAAGCGGGGGAAGCTGAAGGCGAACGCCACCGAGATCGCGGCGATCGCACTGAAGGAAGGCGCCTACGGCCTGGTCGTCGGTCTGCCGCTGTCGATGGACGGTACTGCCGGCCCTGCGGCTCAGGCGGCACGCGACTGGACGCACGCGCTGTCCGCCGCCATCGGCCTGCCCGCCGCGCTGTGGGACGAACGGCTGTCGAGCGCCGCGGTGAACCGGTTCCTGATCAATGAAGCCGATTTGACGCGAGCGAAGCGGGCGGAGGCGGTGGACCGGGCGGCAGCCGCCTGGATGCTGCAGGCCGCGCTGGATGCCGGTTCTCAGCAATCTGCCGGGCCGTAGAAACTGCGGGGGAGCACGGTGTTCTCCCCATTCGTCATGGCCCGGACCATGACGAGGAGAGAACGACGCCTCGGTCAAACTCTTCCCTCGCTGCGCCTCAACCCTGACGGCCAGGGGGACACGCCGGGCTATGACGGTAAGCAGCGGCGGCCGGTATCACACGACCCGGAAATTCCGGAACTGCCACGCATCGTCCGTATCCACGTCCTCCGGAAACAGCCGCCCGCGATCCAGCAGCGGAGTCCAGTCGCTGTACGCCCCTGCCATCTCGCCAAGGTAAGGTTCCGCCACCGCCAGCACCCGGGCGTGATCCAGATGGTCCGCCTCCAGGATCCCCGCCCGAGGGTTCTCCATCGCCCAGACCAGACCGCCCAGCACCGCCGCCGTGACCTGCAACGACGTCGCATTGTTGTGCGGCGCCAGCGCCCGCGCTTGCTCGATCGACAGCCGCGACCCGTACCAATACGCACCGCGAGCATGCCCCATCAGCAGCACGCCCAGCTCATCGATGCCGGACGTGATCTCCTGCATCATCAGCCGCTGCGTCTTCTGCTGCTGCCAGTTCCGCCCCGCCAACTCATGCACCGACAGCACCGCGTCGTCGCACGGGTGATACGCGTAGTGCACCGTCGGCCGATACGAAACCGCCCCGCCCTCGGCCACCGAGTAGTAATCGGCGATCGAGATGGCTTCGTTATGCGTAATGAGAAAGCCGTGCAGCGGTCCGGCCAGCGGCGTCCAGGTCCGCACCCGCGTTGAAGCCCCCGGCCGCATCAGATAGATCGCCGCGTCGCAGCCGAAATCGTGCCGCCGCCCGTCGGCCGGCAGCGCCTTCTCATGCGTGCCCCAGCCGAGTTCGGCCGGCTGGCAGCCCTCGCCCACGAAGCCGTCGATCGACCAGGTGTTGACGAACTCGCCCGGCTGCTTCGGGAACGACGCAAGCTGAGTATCGCGCTCGGCGATATGGATCACCTTGACGCCGAGCTGCCGCGACAGCGCCGCCCAGCCCGCGCGGGTCGCCGGCACGTCCGTCTCGACACCCGTATCGCGCGCCACATTCAGCAGCGCCGCCTTGACGAAATGCGACACCAGCCCCGGGTTGGCGCCATGCGTCAGCACCGCCGTCGGACCCTCGCCGCCGCCGAGCGCCAGCGCGCTCTCCCGCAGCGCATAGTTCGACCGCTGCGACGGCGTCAGCGACGGATCGGTGTAGCCGCCCGCCCAGGGCTCGATGCAAGTGTCGAGGTATAGCGCGCCCTGCTCCCGGGCAAAGCCGATCAGCGCGACCGAGGAGACGTCGACGCTGAGATTCAGCAAGAAGTCGCCCGGGCCAATCAGCGGCGTCAGCACGTCGCGATAGTTCCCCCGCGCCAGCGGCAGGATCGTGAACGGCACGCCATACTCGGCCGCGATGTCCTGACCGCGGGTGTCACCGGACAGGATGGAGATCCGGTCGCGCGGGATGTCGATATGACGCAGGATCAGCGGCAGGACTCCCTGGCCGATGCTGCCAAAGCCGAGCATGACCAGACGGCCGCCGAAAGCGACGTGTTTCATCGGTCGATTTTCCTTCTATCCAGAGCAGTCAGGCAGCGATGCGAAGCGACTCCGCCCCGAAATCCGGGGAACCAGCCATCGCCTTATCAGCCACTTCCACGATCTTTGCCCTGTCAAAGCCATTAAATGCGGTGCGAAGGCAAGCGCCGTACGCGCCAAGCTGGCCGATTTCGATCCAGTCGCCCTCCGCGATGTCCGCCGGCAGCACGAACGGCCCGCGCATCACGTCGGCGCTGTCGCAAGTCGGCCCGAACAGCGAGAACGCCATCATGTCCTCCGCCGCGCCGCCCTCAGGCCGCACCAACCGCACCGGATAGCGGAACCCGAGCACGCCGGCATCCGACAGGCTGCCATACACGCCGTCATTCACATACAGCATCTCGCCGCGGCGCGCCTGCACCTGCACCACCACCGAGGCGCCCGCCGCCACCAGCGCGCGGCCCGGCTCCGCCCACAGCCGCGCCCGCGGCAGCCCGAGACGATCGAAACCGTCCTCGATCTCCGCGAAGAAAGCGCCCAAGGCCGGGGGCTCCTGGTCCGGATAGGCCACGGGGAACCCGCCGCCGACATCGACCACGTCGATCGCCACATCAGCCGCCCGGATCACCTGCCCAGCCAGGTCAAGCGCATCGCGCCAGGCCAGCGGATCGAGGCACTGCGAGCCGACATGGAAGCTGACCCCCAGCGTCTTCGCGCACCCCCGCGCCGCCCGCAGCAGATCGGCCGCAACGTCCGCTTCGGCGCCGAATTTGCCGGATAGGTCCAGCTTCGCGCCACCCCGCGGCAACGCGATGCGCACGATCAGGCCGAGCGCCCCGGGCACCCCGGTGGCGGCGATCTCGTTACGAATCTTCGCCAGCTCCTCGGCGCTGTCGAGCACGAAGTCGCGCACGCCGTGCCGCTCCCACGCCTCGCGGATGGCGCCGCGCGCCTTGACCGGGTGCATGAAATGGATCGCCGCATCGGGGAACATGTCGCGGACGAGGCGGATTTCCGGCAGGGAGGCGCAGTCGAAATGCCGCACCCCGCCGTCGCGCAGCGCGCGCAGCACCGCCGGATCGGGGTTGCACTTCACGGCGTACAGCACGTCGCCGGGGAACGCCTCGACGAAGGCGCGCGCGGTCTCGGCGATGAGGCCGGGACGCAGGCAGTGGACGGGCTCCTCCGGACGCGCGGCCGCGATCACCTGATCGACGGTCGGGCGGCGCACGGGCCAGGCGGAAACCTCGCGGCGGAGGGGAGACACGGCGGCGCGCGGGCGCGCGCCCGGGGAGCGGACAACAACAGGCATCGCGATAATCCTCGCGGGCAAGACGGACGCGCGCGAACGCGCCCGGGATGAAACGGGGATGCAGCCGGAACCGCGCGCAGAAGCGCCGCGGCTCGGGTCAGACGATGCTGGTGGTACTTCGCATCGCGCTGGTGCGGTCGGACATAGGCGTGTTCCTAAACGACCCCGGCCCACGGTTGGCCGGGACTATCGAAAAGGACGCGTTTACGTCGTTGCTGTGCTCAGGGCCGGGATTTTTCACCGGCCAGGGCTCGCGGCACGTGCGGATGCGTCACCGCCCCGGTTAAGAGGCGAGGACGGCGATATAGGGTCCATGGTCCCGAAGCTGGTATGCGTTTTTAGGGCACAGCCCCGCGTTCAGCGCATGCCGTGGAGCGCAAGATACTCCCAGACCATTGTCGCGGCGGCCAGCGCGGTGATCTCCGACACGTCGAATGCGGGGGAAACCTCCACCACGTCCATGCCGGCGAAACGAACCGGCTTCAGGCGCCGGATTATGGCCTGCGCCTGCCACGACGCCAGGCCGCCGATTTCCGGCGTGCCGGTGCCCGGGGCGAAGGCCGGGTCGAGCGCGTCGATATCGAAGCTGAGATAAGCCGGGGCATCGCCCACGATCTCGATGACCCGGGCGGCGATGGCGGCCGGGGAGGACTCATGGACGTCCTGCGCGGATACCACTGCCACGCCTTGCGACAGGGTCCAGTCCATGACATCCGTCTGGACGGGGGAACGAATGCCGATTTGGATCATGCGGCGGGGATCGACGAGGCGTTCGTTGATGGCGTGGTAGAACGGGGAGCCATGGGCGTAGGCCTGCCCGAAATTGTCCGGCCATGTGTCCACGTGCGCGTCGAAATGCACCAGCGCGACCGGCTGGCCGAGCCGCTGCGTCAGCGCGCGCAGCAGCGGCAGGGTGATGCTGTGCTCTCCGCCCAGGGCGATGAGATGATCGATCGGTTCGGCTTGGGTCAGTATCGCGCTCAGGCTGCCCTGGATGTCGCCGAGGGCCAGGGCGAAATCGCCGATATCGGAGACATTCATGCGGGCGGGTTCGACCCGGTGCTCGGGATGATCGCCATCGGTCAGCATGCGGCTGGCGCGGCGGATCGCAGCGGGGCCGTCGCGCGTGCCGGAGCGGTTGGTCGTCCCGATATCCATCGGAATGCCGGCAACCACGAAATCCGCGTCCCGATCGGCGCGGGAGATGCCGAGGAAGCTCGGGGGAACGGCGTATGTGGGCGTGCCGGCCATGGCGGTCGAGCCTTCAGGTTTCAGGCCCCCCGTTATAGGCAGAGGATTGGCCGGGCGCCACAAGGCTCGGGCGTTTCCGCCCCGCTCCGGCATTGAAATCAAACCGGAGCCTGCCAGACCGACAAGCTTGCGACCGCGCCGCGCTGGGAGAACAGGCAGCGGAAGGCTTGTCATCCGGCAGCCATTGAAGTGTCATCGATCGATCATCACTGCCGCGTATCAGCATCGGATCATGGTGGCCCTGACTCGCCTTGTTGCCCGGCCTTTGATCGTGCCCGCGATCCGCAAGCGCCGCCCCGCGCTTGCGGTGCTGACGCCTTATCTGCTGCTGGCCCCCTCCGCCCTGTTCCTGCTGACCTTCACCTACTGGCCGGTCATCCAGGTCATCCGCAGTTCGCTGACCGTCCGAGGGTTTCGCGGCGCGGCGCATTGGGGCCTGGAGAACTACTCCCGGCTGTTCGGCGACGCGCATTTCACCACCGCCGTTGTGAATACGCTGATCTATGCCGCGGGCACGATCGTTCCCAGTCTGGTGCTGGCGCTGCTGTTCGCGCTCGCCCTGACGGAGACCACCAGGCTGACCGGCACGCTGCGCACCGTGGTGGCGTTGCCGATGCTGATCCCGCTGGTCGCGGCGGCATCGCTTTTCGCCTTCATCTTCCTGCCCAACGCCGGCCTGCTCGACCATTACCTCGCCGTCTTCGGCGTTGCCGAGACCAACTGGCTGGGCGATCCGTCGCTGGCCCTCGGCTCGATCATCGCCATCACCGTGTGGAAGAACTGCGGCTACTACATGCTGTTCTTTCTCGCCGGACTGGCGGCCATCCCGCGCGACCTGCTGGACGCGGCGAAGATCGACGGCGCCGGGCCGGTGCAGCGCTTCTTCCGCATCACCCTGCCGCTGCTGGGGCCGACTCTGGTGTTCGTGCTGGTCATCGCCACGCTGAACGCAATGACTCAGATTGACCACGTGATCGTCCTGACGCAGGGCGGTCCGTCGGACGCCACCTCGATGATCCTGTTCTACATCTATCAGCAGGCGCAGCAGAATTTCGACATCGGCCGCGCCTCCGCCGCGACCGTGGTCAGCGTCGGCGTGCTGTTCGCGCTGTCGATGGTCTCGCTGCGCAGCCTGGAGCGGGGGATCCACTATGAGACGTGACACGCCCCTGATCGCCCTGGCGCTGGCGAGTGCCGCCGCGCTGCTTTGGTTCATCCCGTTCGCCTGGATGGCGGTGGCCAGCATCCGGGAGGCCGGCGCGGGAGCAGCCGATCTGGCGTCGCTATGGCCTTCGGGGCCGTTCGGCTGGGGGAATTTCGCGGATGCCTGGTCGTCGGGGCATTTCCCGCTGTGGTACCTCAACACCGTGGCGGTTTGCGGCGGCATCCTGATTGTCCAGTGCGTGACCGTCAGCCTCGCAGGCTACGCCTTCGCTCGCATGCGCTTTCCGGGCCAGAACACGCTGTTCGCTTTGTTTCTGCTGCAACTGCTGCTGGTGCCACCGATACTGGTGGTGCCCAATCTCAGCACGTTGGTCGCGCTGCATTTGTACGACACGCTGCCGGGGATCATGGCGCCTTACTGCGCCTCGGCATTTGGCGTCTTCCTGATGCGGCAGACCTTCCGCACCATCCCGCGCGACTATGAGGAAGCCGCAGTGCTCGACGGCGCGACCCGGTTGCAGATTATCGTCCACGTGCTGCTGCCGCTGTCCCGCCCGGGACTCGCCGCCTTCGCCATCGTCTCGGTCACCACGCATTGGAACGAGTTCCTGTGGCCGCTGATGGCGACGTCCTCTCCGTCCAACCAGGTCCTTACCGTCGGCCTGGCCACTTTCACCGCCGGGGCTGAAGCAGGGTCGGAGTGGGGCGTCATCGCCGCCGGCACCTTCCTGGTCGCGGCGCCCTTGCTGGCGGCGTTCGTGCTGTTTCAGCGCCGTTTCGTCTCTTCCTTCACCCTTTCCGGTATCAAGTAACAGGGGAAACCACACCGATGCGCCTTTACCTTGCCGCCGCCCTGGCGGCGTGCCTGACCGCGGGTTCGGCCCGCGCCGCCACCGAGATCGATCTGTTTTTCCCCGTTCCGGTCCAGGGCAAGCTGGCGACCGAAATGCAGCGGCTGGTCGAGGTCTTCAACAAGGACCATGGCGCCATTCACGTCACCCCGGTCTATTCCGGCAGCTACGACGACACCAACCTGAAAACCCACGCCGCGATCCAGGCCGGCAAGCCGCCGGCCGCGGTGATCATGAGCGCCAATTTCGTCCGCGAATACGTCATCAACGACGAAATCGTCCAACTCGATCGTCTGATCGAGAAGGACGGCATGACCGAAGCCGCCTTCATGGACCAGTTCTGGCCGGCGCTGCGGCTGAACGCGACCGAAAACGGCCATGCCTATGGCGTGCCGTTCCACAACTCGACACCGCTGCTTTACTACAGCGTCGATGCCTTCAACGATGCCGGGCTGGACCCGGAGCATCCGCCGGTCACCTGGCAGGACTGGTTCGACGCCGCGAAGAAGCTGGCGAAGCACGAAGGCGCCACGACAACGCGGTGGGGCCTGATGATGCCGGGCACCTATGACTACTGCGGCTGGATCACCTCGGGCCTCGCGATGTCGAACGGCGGCCAGTTCTACAATCCGGATTACGGCGGGGAGGTTTACTACACCCAGCCCAGCACCATCGGCGCGGTGCGCTTCCTCGACACGCTGGTGCACAAGGCGAAGGCGATGCCGGAGGGCGTGACCGACGCCAATGCGGTGACGACGGCGTTCTTCCAGGGCCGCACCGGCATGATGATCCTGTCCACCGGCTCGCTGTCCTTCGTGCGCGACAACATGAAGACGCCGTATCGCGTCGCCTTCCTGCCGCGCAACCTCGACAACGCCGTGCCCATCGGCGGCGCCAGCCTGATCCTGCCGAAGGGCAACTCGCCGGAACGCGAGGCCGCCGCCTGGACCCTGGTCAAGTGGCTCACCAGCCCGGAGATTTCCGGCGGCTGGAGCCGCTTCACCGGCTATTTCGCGCCGCGCATCGCCGCCTATGACCTGCCGGAGATGAAGGCATTCATCGCCGCGCACCCGGACGCGAAGGTGGCGCTGGACCAGCTCGCCTATGCCCGCGGCTGGTTCTCCACCTACAACGTCGTCGGCGTGCGCAAGGCGCTGGAGGACGGGGTCCAGGCGGTGCTGTCCGGCAAGGCGACCCCGGAGGCCGCGATGGCGAAGGCGCAGCAGGAAGCCGACGCGCTGATGCGCCCCTACGTAGAGCAGACGGCGCTGAAGCTGCCGGAGTAAGCGCCCGCCCGATAGATTTAACGACAAGGGCCGCGCGGATCTCCCCGGTCGTCGTGGCCCGGCTTGTCCGGGCCAGGGGTGATACCAGTCCGCCTTGGGATTGACACATGCGCACGGCCGCCGCCCCGTCGTGGCGGGCGCAGGCCACATGGGCGTTAAATTAACAAGAGATTGGCTGCCGCCCCCAATCGTCATGACGGGCGAAGGCCCGCCATCCACGCCTTTCGGCGCCCGTTGAGCAAAAGGCGTGGATGCCGACCTCCGTCGGCATGACGAGGCGGCGCGGTCGGAGAGTCGCAGTCACGGCGGACTGGTATATGTGATACAACGACTATCGACTTGCCCCGTCTCTCGCGAGCACTCCCGGATGTGACCCCCTCGCCGAACCGGCTTGGCGTAAGGTTAGCGATAACCCCGCAAAAAAGGGGTGAGCCAAGAACAATGGCCATACAGGGAGAGCCAAATGTCAAAACCATGGACTGTCACGCGCCGCCGAGCCGTCAAGCTGGGGGCGGCCGCCGCCGCGCTGCCGCTGGTGCATATCCGCACCGCGGGCGCCGCCGGCAAGCTCAATGTCGGGTTCTGGGACCACTGGGTTCCCGGCGCCAACGCCGTGATGCAAAAGCAGGTCGATGCCTGGGCCGCGAAGAACAAGGTCGAGGTGACCGCCGACTTCATCACCTCCACCGGCGGCAAGCTGCAGCTTACCCCGGCCGCGGAAACCCAGGCGAAGGCCGGGCACGACGTGATGACCTTCATCACCTGGGACGTCCAGAACTACGCCGACTCGCTCGAACCCGTCGATGACGTGATGAAAAGCCTGATCGGCGTCAATGGCGATGTGAACAGCGTCGGCACCTATCTGGCGAAGTACAAGGGCCACTGGGCAGCCGTCCCGGCGAGCAACGGCACCCAGACCAAGCCGCCCTGCGCCCGGATAAGCTGGTTCAAGCAGCATGGCCTCGACATCCAGGCGATGTATCCGGCAAGGGTCGAGAAAAACGCCCTGCAGGACGCCTGGACCTGGGAAGCCTTCCTGAAATACGCCGAACTCGCCGTGAAGGACAACATGACCTTCGGCATGGGCATGGGCGGCGGCCTGAACACCGACGCCACCGATACGCATGGCGCGATCTTTGCGGCGTTCGGGGGCACCTTGATCGACGCCGAGGGCAAGTCCCAGCTTCAGTCCGACGGCACCCGCCAGGCCCTGGAATACGCCCAGCGGCTGGTGAAGTTCTACCCGGCGGACGCGGTCAGCTATGACGACGCGTCGAACAACCGCGCGCTGATCTCCGGCAAGTCCGCCTTGATCTTCAACCCGCCCTCGGCCTGGGCGGTCGCCAAACGCGACAACATCGCGGTCGCCTCGGATTGCTGGACCTTCCCGGCGCCGTCCGGTCCCAAGGGCCGCTTCGTGCCGGCGCAAAGCTATTTCTGGGGCGTTTATAATTTCAGCGACAACAAAACCGCCGCGAAGGATCTGCTGGAGTTCCTGATGCAGCGAGAGAATGTGGAGGCGCGCGATGTCGCCAGCGACGGCTACGACCTGCCGCCCTACGCCAAACTGACCGACTTCAAGATATGGGAGGAGGTCGGGCCGCCGAAGGGCACGGTCTTCAACTACCCGATCCGGCCATCCAGCGGGGAGAAGCCATCGCTGACGGGATCCGAGGCCGCGCCCGAGGTCGCTGTGCAGATCTACAACCGCGCCGTCCACAACCAGATGTTCGCCCGGTTGCGCGAGGGCCAGACGATCCCGCAGGTGACATCCTGGGCGGAGGACGAAATCGCCGGCTACACGCGGTAGCGATGGCGCGGCCCCTCGGGGCCGCCCTTGCGCCTATTGCTGGCTGAGCAGGTAGGCGATGACGTTCTGCCGATCTTTCTCCTTGGGCAGGCCCTTGAAGAACATCTGCGCGCCATGCACGTCCGCGCGGGGCTTTTCCAGGTAGGCGTTAAGCTCCTCCACCGTCCAGTCGCGGTGCAGGTTCTTCAGCGCATCGGAATACATGTAGCCCTGCTGGGTCGCGCTCGGACGCCCGACGATATGCCAGAGGCTCGGCCCCACCTCATTCACACCGACCGCCAGGGAATGGCAGTTGCGGCAGGTTGAGTCGAAGATGGCCTTGCCGGCGGCGACATCGGCGGCTTGCGCAACCGGCGCGATACAGAGCGCGGCGAGGGCGAGGAACGGAACGGCGAAGCGCATAAGACGATCCCGGGATGGTTACGCGGCGGCTTAGAGCGGAAAGTTTACCGCCTCGCCTTGATCTGGCGCAACACGCCGGCGGACCGTGGCCCGCCGCCATGCGTCACGACCGGCCCATCGGGGCGCGCCCGAAGGCATGCTTGCGCCGGTCATCCGGGACTTTGCAGTATCGAGCACCGCAAGCCGTCGATGGCCGGACAAAGCCCGGCCATGACCGATGCGCACAGGTCGTCGCGGCGGACCCCGCGGCTTAGTACGATACTTACAACGGCACCACGAAGCGGAAGTTGAAGAAGTTCCCGGCGACATCGTTCCTTGCGTAGATATTGTGATTCCATTCGGCGATTACACCGATGCCGCCGAACTGATAGCCGACCAGCGGGCCAAGGCCGAAGTTGGTGACGATGCTGTTCGGCACAGACGCGCCATTCAGGGTATCGGCATTGAACTGATTCTCCTGATGCGCCCCCACCCCGAACGTCCACTTCCCGAACGTCTTGGCGACCGTGTAGTCGGCGGCGAACTCGTTGCCGGAATGGTAGCTGCCGGCCGCGGTGTTGCTGGAACTGACCGGGAAGGCAAAATGCAAATCGGCGCTGATATTCCAGCCGTCATGCAGCCAACTGAAAGCCAGATCGGGCTGCACCGCCCAGAAGTCGTTGCCGGAAGGCAGGCCGCCTCGCCAGTTGCTGGTGTTCACCGTGGACGAGGCAGTGGGAAGATAGACCTCAAGCCCGGTCTTGATGTGATAATCGCCGAACGTCCAGGCCAACTGACCCGGAACGAGGATCGTATTGAACGTTCCCCAGTTCCCTTGCCCGGGGGGATGGCCATATCCCGAATCGACCGAGGTGTAATCGAACGGCTGCGCAACGGCAACCGCAAAGTCCGCGCCCAGGATTTTCACGCCGGTCGACCACAGAACGATCGGCACCCCGACAAACGCGGTCAGGCCGGTGTTCGGCGCCTGTTTGTTGCCCGGACTGTACAAGTTATATTCGGCCAGGTAGTTGTCCAAAACGAAGTAGACGCCCTGGGGCGGCAGCGCGCCGGCCGCGAGGCCTTCGTTGACGCCGCGCAGATACGGGTCCCACAATTGTTCCGCCGATGCCTGACCGGCAAACGTCGCCGCTCCCGCCATAACAATGGCAGATAATAGCTTTCTCACGACGCAATATCCCCCTTAGTTTTGCTACTTGGCGTTAATTGTCTTGCACGGCAAACCCTGGCGATCAACCCGCCTTTGTAGTGAGTCCGTCATTTTTCCACTCTCTACGACCTTTGGCGTAGTAACCGGCCGGTTCGTTGCAATTGCGCCACAGCAGCCCGCTGGCGGAGGCTCCGGTTGTCGTAATGCCGGTGTATCGGGTACGCTTGGACGCGGCGGCCACTTTGCGGAACAGCACTCAGGCCCCCGGGGGAGGAGATACGATGTCGTTGCGCGTCAGGCTGGTCCTGTGGCTCGGTTGCGTGCTTGCCGTCACCCTCGCCATCGGCTGCGCCCTGGCCGGGTGGCACGCCGGCGCTTCCGTGCGAGCCGAATTGCAGGCCGCCCTGGCGGCTGGACAGCAATCCGTGGCCAACGGCATCGCCGAACTGTCCGCATCATCGGACGCAACGAGCGAACTTCAACACTTGGTCGCAACCTTCGATGGCAACCGCCATGTCAGAGCCACTCTCCGTAATGGCACGGGCGAGGTCGTCGCGGTCTCCTCCCTTCAGCCTTCCGCCCACCCGGTTCCCGGTTGGTTCCTGCGGCTCATCGGCCCCCGCCTGCCGCCCGCCGTCATCGCGGTTCCGGGCCGGACGGACGCCTCGATCACGCTGACCGCCGAACCGGCGAACGAGGTGGGCGAAGTGTGGGACCAGGCAGCCGATGCCCTGCGCACGCTGACGGTCTTCTTCGCGCTGAGCGTCCTGTTGATTTACTGGACGGTTGGCCGCGCCCTCGGCCCGCTGGAACGCTTGATCGCTGGCTTCGCGCGGATCGGGGCGGGCGATTATGCGGCGCGGATCAGCCCGGAGGGACCGCCCGAACTCGCCCGGCTTGCCGGCGGGTTCAACGCGATGGCCCAACAACTCGGCCTGGCCGAGTCGCAGAACCGCATGCTGCGCGAGCAGCTTCTGTCCCTGCAGGAGGAGGAGCGCGCCGATCTCGCCCGCGATCTGCACGACGAAGTCGGCCCGTTCCTGTTCGCTGCCGCGATCGACGCGGCCAGCATTCCGGGGCTACTCGCGGCTGGCCAAACCCGGGAGGCTGAGGAGCGTGCCGAGTCCATCGGCGACGCGGTCGCGCACATGCAAGGGCACATACGTTCGATCCTTGGACGCCTGCGGCCCCTGAGTTTCGGCTCGATCGGCCTTGCCGAGGCCATCGACAACATCGTAACGTTTTGGCGCGCCCGCCATCCTGATACGTCGATCGCAGCCGAGGTGTCGGCCGACGATGACATGCCGGACGAGGCCGTTCGTGAAACAGTGTGCCGGGTGGTGCAGGAGAGCATCTGCAACGCGTTGCGTCACGGATCGCCCCAGCGCATCGACATCAGCGTGGCCCGCGACGCGGACGATTGGGTGGTTCGGGTTTGCGATGACGGCACAGGTCCGGGGGAGCAAGGCTTGATGCCGGGATTTGGTCTGGTGGGAATGCGCGAACGGGTGCAGGCGCAGGCCGGGACCTTGGCGATCGGCGTGCTGGACGGCGGACGCGGGTTGGCGGTGACGGCGCGCCTGCCCGCGGAGGCGGCGGCATGAAGGCGCTGCTGATCGACGACCATGCGATCGTGCGGAGCGGGCTGCGCCGGCTGTTTGCCGCGCTGCCGCAATGGGACATCCTGGAGGCGGCGAACGGGCGGGACGCCTTGGGCCTGGTGCAGGCCGAGCGGCCGGATCTGGTGGTGCTGGACCTGAATTTGCCCGGCATCGGCGGGTTCGAATTGCTGCGGCGCATCCTGGCTGAGCATGCGGCCGCACGCGTCCTCGTGCTCAGCATGCATACCGAGACGCGCTACGCCAGCCGCGCCATCCAGGCCGGTGCACGGGGATACATCAGCAAGAATGCGGCGCCGGCGGAGCTGCTGAAGGCGCTGCGGGTGGTGGGCGAGGGGGGCCGGTATATCGAGACCGAGATCGCCCGCGACATGGCGTTGCAGACCGCAACGGCCGGCGACCCGCGCGCCGCCTTGACCGAGCGGGACCTGGAGATTGTGCGCCTGCTCGGGGCGGGTCGATCGCTGAGCGAGATCGCGGGGGCGCTGGGGATCGGATACAAGACGGTGGCCAATAGCTGCACGCAGATCAAAGCCAAGCTGGGCGTCAGCCGGACCGCTGAACTGATCCGCCTGGGGGCGGTGGCGGGCGATCCGGGGTAGGCCGTCCTCTCCCCGTCATGGCCCGGCTTGTCCGGGCGACCTCTCGCGGCACTGTGCTGGAATAGGTGGCCCGGACAAGCCGGGCCATGAGGTTACTACAGGGAGTGGGTATCAGACCCGCGCCACCGCCGCTCTGCCTCATCCCAGGCCGCAAGAGGCTGAAGGTCGGGCACCCATGCGAGACCCGACTTGCCGTCGGACGAAACCGCGTCGCTGGTCACGACCACATCGAGAAGCGCCGGGCGGTGCGCCAGCGCGCGGTCGATCGCCGGCTTCAGTTGCGCCTCGGTCTCCACCCGTTCCGCGTGCAAGCCGAACGCGCGCGCCATCGCCGCATAATCGCTGTGTTGCAGTCGCGTTCCCACGACCTTGCCGTGGGTGACCGCCTGGTCATGCACCTCAATCTGCCACGCCCCGTTGTTGGCAACGACAAAAAGCACCGGAGCCCGGTGCCTGACCGCGGTATCGATCTCCATTGCGTTGAACCCGAACGCGCCATCTCCGGTCGCGACGACGACGGGGCGGTCCGGAAAGGCCAGGCTCGCGGCCACGCCGTACGGCACCCCGACGCCGATGCAGCCGAACGGCCCGGGGTCGAGCATGTCCGGCGCATTCAGGCCGACACGGCCGAACGCCAGGAAGTCGCCTCCGTCGTTGATCACGATGGCATCGCTGCCGATGGCGTCCTGAAGCGCTGCCAGCACACGGTTCGGATGCAGCCGCCCGTCCGCACCGGCCGGTGTAGACGCCATGGTCCGCCGCAACTTTCGGGCCCTGTCCTCGTGCCCTTGCCGCAGCTTCGCCGCCCACTCTCTGTCCACGTCCGAGGTCCGGTTACCGGCGGCTTCGACGATGGCGCGCAGTGCCTCGGCCGGGCTGGCGACGAGTTCGACGACACCCCGGCGGTTGTCGCGGACTTCCCCCGGGACGTCGCCGATGCGGACGAATTGGGCAGCCCCAAAGACCGCGGGAGATCCGAAGGCAAGCTGGAAGTCGAGCCTACGGCCGACGGTCAACACCACATCGGCGTCCCCCATCACCGCACCGCGCATGGCCCCGACCACGGAGGGGTGCGCATCCGGAACCAGGCCGCGGCTTTCGCCTGTATCCAGATAGACTGCCCCAAGGCGATCGAGCAATGAGACAAGTTCCGGCCCCGCGCCCCGTGCGCCGCGTCCGGAAATCACAAGCACTCGGCGTGCGGACCAGAGAACGTCCACCACTTCGGCGACGCGGGTGGCATCCGGTCGTGTAACGACCCGGGGTTTGGCGCGAAGATGCTCTTCCAACTGAAGTGGCTTCGGAACGACGGCGCGCAACGTATCGGTCGGGAAATCGATGAACGACGGCCCCGGCTCGCCGCAATCGCCGAAAGCGCAGGCAATCGCCGCGTCGAGCTCGGCCAGCGCCAGGCTCGGTTCCCGCACGGTCCGGGCGTAGCGGGTGATCGGGCGGACCAGTTGGGTGTGATCGAGGTCCTGGAGGCCGCCGCGATTCTCCTGCGGCCGCGGGGCGGCGCCCGACAAGACCAGCACCGGCGCACGCGACACATGCGCGTTGGCGATGCCGGTGATGGCGTTGGTCAGGCCCGGTCCGGCGGTGACCAGCGCGACGCCCAGTTCGCCGGTCAGCTCCGCGTGCGCCTGTGCCATGTGCACCGCCGCGCGTTCATCGCGCACGTCGATGATCCGGATGCCCTCGGCGTCCAGACGCATCCATATCGGCATGATGTGCCCGCCGCAGAGCGCGAACACGCGCCTCACGCCGCGCCGCTGCAACAGCCGGGCAACCAGGCCGGCGACGCTATCGGGGGAAATTGTCATGCTGCGCCTCCAGCCTGTTGCAGGAATTTTGCCTTCAGTTCGCGATAGAGCAACTTGCCCAGTCCGTTGCGCGGCAGTTCCTCTTCCGACACGAAGGCGTAGGACCGAGGCCGCTTGTATCCAGCCACCCGCTCCTTCGACCATTCGGCAAGATCGGCTTCGGTCAACACCGCTCCGTCACGCGGCACCACGACTGCATGCACGCGCTCGCCCCATTTTTCGTCCGGCAAACCGATCACGGCGATTTCCCTGACCAGCGGATGGGCGCCGATAAGCGCCTCCACTTCCGAAGGATAGACATTTTCCCCGCCGGAAATGATCATGTTGCTCTTGCGATCGACGAGTTGGATGAAACCGTCCGGGTCGCGCCGCGCCATGTCGCCGACGGTGCAGTAATCGCCGCGAAAAGCCTGCTGCGTTTTCTCCGGCAATTTCCAGTAGCCGCCGAACGTGTAGGGGGTGCAGGAATACAGTTCGCCGGTTGCTCCATCGGGAACTTCCTGTCCGCTTTCATCCAGCAGCTTGATTGGGGCCGAACCGATGCATTCCCGGCCGACGGAGCCGAGTTTCGCGAATTGCTCATACGGATGCAACATCGTTACCCACCCGGTCTCCGTCGAGCCATAGAATTCGAACAAACCGGAATGGGGGAACATCTCCATCACCGCGCTCTTGGTGTCCGGGCGCGCCGGTGCGGAAGAAATGAGCAGCTTCGTGATTTTATCCAGGTTCTGCTGCGCCCGTACGGCATCCGGCAGGCCGAGCATCGTGACGTAGTGCGTCGGCACCAGCGATGTGAACGTCGAGCCGGTTTCGGCGAGCGTCCGCACGCAATGTTCCGGATCGAAACTCTTGCGCGAATAGATCGTGGTGACCGCGCCGCAATAGGCGAAGGCGCCAAAGCAGTAGAGCGAGTTTGCATGGCACATTGGCATGACCAGCAAGGCACCGTCGTCACGGGTGAAGCCGAACTCGATATCGCCGATAAGCGACAGCATGGTCGCTCCGTGATGGGTGCGTATAGCGCCCTTCGGATGCCCGGTCGTTCCGGAGGTGTAGAGCAACGCCGAGGGGTCGGCTGGCAGAACGTCCTGATTCGGTTCGCTGTCGCGCGCAGCCTCGATGACGCTTTCGTAGTCGCGGTAGCCCGCCGGACAGCCGGACTTGCCGAAATGGATGAAACGATCCGCCGGGACGGGCAGGTCCCTGCGGACCTCTTCGATGACGCCGATGAGCTCGTCCTGGACGATCACCGCGCCGGCTTCGGCGTTTTCGATGATGAACTGAGCCTCTCGCCCGACCAGGCGAAAATTAATCGGCACCGCAACCAAACCCGCCTTCGCCGCCGCGGCATAAATCTCGGCCCATTCGACGCAATTATAAGCAAGGATTGCCACCCTGTCGCCCTTCGCCAGGCCAAGCCCGAGCAAGCCATTGGCGAGGCGGCAGGCACGCCGGTTCCATTGCGCGAAAGTCATGGTGCGGTCCAGATCGCGGGCGCCGGTGCGGCCCGGCGACAATCGCGCGTGGACCGACAGCATCTGGCCTAGATTCAGGGGATTTTTCATGAATGGTTTACTCCTTTCAGCGATTTGCGAGTCGGTGTTGAGAGCGATTCTCACGGCCGTGCCGCCGTCGTCATGCCGACGGCGGCCGGCATCCACGCCCTGCGGTGCCGCTTGCGACGAAGGCGTGGACGGTGGCCCGCCATGACGTCGGAAGCGACTGTGCCCATTGGCCCACCCCGGTGATGACCGGTAATACTTGTTACTTGTTCACAAGACGCCCGGGGATCGCCAGGATCAATAATCCCCCGGCGGCGAGCAGTCCGGCGAAGAGATACAGGCTGGCCGAGGTGCTGTGCGTCAGGTCGGTCATCCAGCCAACCAGGAACGTGCTCGCGAACCCGGCGATGTTGCCCAGTGAGTTGACCAGCGCGATGCCGGCGGCGGCGGCGGCTCCGCCCAGGAAAGCGGCGGGCAGGCTCCAGAAGGCGGCCTGCGCGCTCGATGCTCCGGCGGTCGCCAGGATCAGCCCGATCATGGCAAGCAACGTGTTGCTGCCGGCCAGCGCGGTCACCGCAAGGCCCGTCGCGGTCACCATGCACGGGACCAGCGTATGCCACCTGCGCTCCCGCAGCCGATCGGCGCTGCTGGTCACAAGGATCATGGCGACGATGGCGGCGGTATAGGGCACCGCCGTCAGCAGCCCGATCTCGAGCGGGTCTGCCACGCCGGTCTGCTTGATGATGGTCGGCAACCAGAAACTGATGATGTAGATGCCGCTGGCGACGCAGAAGTAGATCAACCCGAGCAGCCAGACCCGGCCCGTTTTGAAGGCGGCGGAAAGATGCGAGTGCGACTCCTTCTGCTTGTCTTCATGCGCGATGTTCTCGGCAATGATGCGTTTCTCGTCAGCGTCCAGCCACTTGGCCGAGGCGACGCGATTGTCGAGATAGAACAGCGTGACGACACCCAGGACCAGCGAGGGAATAGTCTCCAGCAGGAACAGCCACTGCCAGCCGGAAAGGCCCCGCGCGCCGCTGACCGCGTTCAGGATCCAGCCGGACAGCGGGCCGCCGAAGATGCTGGCCATCGGAATCGCGGTCAGGAACAGCGCGGTGATCCGGCCGCGCCGATTGGCCGGGTACCAGTAGGTCAAATAGAGCAGAATGCCAGGAATGAAGCCGGCCTCCGCGACGCCCAGCAGGAAGCGCAGCAGATAGAAACTGAACGGCGTGCGCACGAAGATCATGAGGCCGGAGATCAATCCCCATGTCAGCATGATCCGCGCGATCCAAAGCCGTCCGCCGACACGGTGCATGATCACGTTGCTGGGTACTTCGAAAAGCACGTAACCGAGGAAGAAGATGCCGGCGCCGAAGCCGTACACGGTCTCGCTGAAGTTCAGCTCATGCAGCATTTGCAGCTTGGCGAAGCCGACATTGACGCGGTCGAGATAGGCTGCGAGGTAGCAGAGGAACAGAAATGGCACGATGCGCATCGTGACCTTGCGGTATGTTCGCTCTTCCGTTTCCTGCGCCGACGCCTGGCTGAACGGTGTGGATGCAATTTCCGACATCCCTGATTGCTCCCTGTTTTCTTGTGATTTGGATGCGCGGTAGCCCGGCGCACCGATTGACCTCGCATCTCGTTTCGTTGGCGCCGCGAAGCGCCGGTCCAGCCTTACCTGCGCCGCCGTTTTCGTCCAGTGTCTTGCCGCGATCCTGCCGCCCTCTGGTGCCTCGCGGCCGCTGCACCCATAATGAATTGATCGATGACGGAGGGGCGCCCATGGCAAATCAGCCGAAGCTTCAACACCGCTCGCTTGGTAAAGGCGGGCTGACAGTCTCGGCCATCGGCCTTGGCTGCATGTCGCTCTCGGGCATTTATGGGGCGGCCGACGACGCTGTGTCGGAAGACCTGATCCGTCACGCCATCGACCGCGGGGTCGATCACTTCGACTCGTCCGACATGTATGGCTGGGGCCATAACGAACGCGTGCTCGGCCACGCGTTGAAGGGCCGGCGCGATCAGGTCGTATTGGCGACCAAATTCGGCCAGGTCGAACGCCCCGGCCAGTCCAACGGCGTCAACGGGCGCCCGGAGTATGTGATGGAGGCGTGCGAGGCGAGCCTGAAGCGCCTCGGAGTCGATGTCATCGATCTTTATTATCAGCACCGCGCCGATCCGTCGGTGCCGGTGGAGGAGACCGTGGGGGCGATGGCGAAGCTGGTGGCGCAGGGCAAGGTTCGCTTCCTCGGCCTGTCCGAGGCCGCGCCGGACCGCATCCGCCGTGCCCATGCGGTGCATCCGATCGCCGCGGTGCAGACCGAATACTCCCTGCTGTACCGTCAGGAGGCGGAGGAAACCCGCCAAACCACCATCGAGCTCGGGATCAGCTTTGTCGCCTATTCGCCGTTGGGGCGCGGGTTCCTGACCGGGGCGCTCAAGAGCCTCGCCGACATCGACGGGCGCCGCGCCGCGCATCCGCGGTTCCAGGAGGCCAATTTCGACAGGAACCGGGCGCTGGTTGCCAAAATCGAGGAGATTGCCGCGGAGAAGGGCTGCACCCCGTCCCGGGTGACGCTGGCATGGCTGCTGGCGCAAGGGCCGGATGTGGTGGCGATCCCCGGCACCCGTCATGCGAACCGCCTGGACGAGAACATCGGCGCGCTTGACGTGGCTTTAACGGCCGAGGAGGTCGAACGGATGTCCGCCGCCGTGCCCGCCGGCGCCGCTGCCGGAACCCGCTATCCCGCGGGAGGCATGTCCGCGGTTTACATCTGAATCTGACCGGTCAACTTTGGTTCGTCATGGCCCGGCTTGTCCGGGCCACCTATGCCAGCACCCTGCCGCGATAGTTGGCGCGGACAAGCCGGGCCATGACGATGTTGGGGCCAAAGTGCCGGGCGCCGCTTCGCCATCGTTGACCATGGGGCATCGGAGTCTTATCTGAACGCCGTGCGGCCGGCTCTCTGTAGCCCGGCCGTTTTTGGAAGGTTCGCATGCTCGGCTCAATCGCTCGCGCCATATTCGGCTCCGCCAACGACCGGTCCCTGAAAGGGTACCAGAAGCGCGTGCCGCGCATCAATGAGCTTGAACCCGAAATAAAGGCGCTGTCCGACGGCGCCCTGGCCGCCAAAACCGTCGAGTTCCGCAAGCGCCTTGCGGACGGCGCAACCCTGGACGAGCTGTTGCCCGAAGCTTTCGCGGTGGTGCGGGAGGCCGCGTGGCGCACCCTGGGGCAGCGGCATTTCGACGTGCAGCTCGTTGGCGGCATGGTGCTGCACGACGGCAAGATCTCCGAGATGAAGACCGGTGAAGGCAAGACCCTGGTCGCCACCCTGCCGGTCTACCTGAATGCGCTCGCCGGCAAGGGCGTCCACGTCGTGACCGTGAACGACTATCTGGCCCGCCGCGACGGCGAGTGGATGGGGCAGATCTATCAGTTCCTCGGCATGAGCGTGGGCGTCATCGTGCATGGCCAGGACGAGGAAACCAAGCGGGCGCAATACAACGCCGACATCACCTACGGCACCAACAACGAATTCGGCTTCGACTACCTGCGCGACAACATGAAGTACCGCTTGGAGGATATGGTCCACCGGGACTTCTTTTACGCGATCGTCGATGAGGTCGACAGCATCCTGATCGACGAGGCCCGCACCCCGCTGATCATCTCCGGCCCGGCCGAGGACAGCTCCGACCTGTATCGCAGCGTCGATATCGTGGTGAAGGAACTGGTCAAGGACCCGACCACCTACGAGAAGGACGAAAAGCAGCGAACGGTGTCGCTGACCGAAGAGGGCAGCGAGACGGTCGAGGAGATGCTGAAAAAAGCCGGCGTGATGACCGAGGGCAATCTTTACGACATTTTCAATGTCTCGGTTATCCATCACGTGTCCCAGTCGCTGCGCGCGCACACCCTGTTCGCCCGCGACGTGGATTATATCGTCCGTGACGACCAGATCATCCTGATCGACGAGTTCACCGGCCGCATGATGCACGGCCGCCGCTACTCCGAGGGTCTGCACCAGGCGCTGGAGGCGAAGGAGCACGTCACCGTCCAGGCGGAAAACCAGACGCTGGCGTCCATCACCTTCCAGAACTATTTCCGGCTCTATCCGAAGCTGGCCGGCATGACCGGCACGGCGATGACCGAAGCCGACGAATTCGCGGAAATCTACCGGCTGGACGTCGTGGAGATCCCGACCAACGTCCCGGTGACCCGCAAGGACGAGGACGATGAGGTCTACCGCACCGCGCCGGAAAAATACGAGGCCGTGGCCCGCCTGATCGCCGATGCCCGGGAGCGCGGACAGCCGGTGCTCGTCGGCACCACCTCGATCGAGAAAAGCGAGACGATCAGCGAGCTGTTGAAAGGCAAGAAGGTCCCGCACGCGGTGCTGAACGCACGCTTCCACGAGAAGGAAGCCGAAATCGTGGCCATGGCCGGCGCGCCCGGCTCGGTTACCATCGCAACGAACATGGCCGGCCGCGGCACTGACATCAAGCTCGGCGGCAACCTTGAGGTCCGGCTCAAGCAGGAACTGGCCACGATCTACGACGAGGAGAAGCGGGCCGCGAAGGAGGCCGAAATCCGCGAGGAGATCGCCATCGCGCATCAAAAAGTGAAGGATGCCGGCGGCCTGTTCGTTGTCGGCACCGAGCGGCATGAAAGCCGCCGCGTGGACAACCAGTTGCGCGGCCGATCGGGGCGGCAGGGCGATCCGGGGCGCTCAAGGTTCTTCCTGTCGCTGGAAGACGATCTGATGCGCATCTTCGGCTCCGACCGGATGGGCGGCATGCTTCAGCGCCTCGGCCTGAAGGAGGGCGAGGCGATCGTGCATCCCTGGATCAACAAGGCCCTGGAGAAGGCGCAGAAGAAGGTCGAGGCGCGCAACTTCGACATGCGCAAGAACGTGCTGAAATACGACGACGTCATGAACGCCCAGCGCAAGGAAGTCTACGCCCAGCGCAAGGAGTACATGAAGGCGGCCGACGTGTCGGAGATCGTCGAGGACATGCGCGCCGAAGTGCTTGCCAACATGGTCGCCGCGCGCGTGCCGGAGAAGGCATTCTCCGAGCAATGGGAACTTGCGGAACTCTCGGCCGACGTGACCCGCGTGTTCAAGCTTGACCTGCCGGTGGAGGACTGGGGCCGCGAGGAGGGGATCGACGAAACCCATCTGCGGGAACGCATTCAGCGCGCGGTCGATGAGATGATGGCGGCGAAGGCGGCCAATCTCGGCCCCGACCTGATGCGGTTCATCGAAAAAAGTCTGCTGATCCAGACGCTTGATGCCGTCTGGAAGGAGCATCTCTACGCCCTGGACCATCTGCGCCAGGGGATCGGCCTACGGGCGTATGGCCAGCGCGACCCGCTGAACGAATATAAGTCGGAAGCCTTTGCGCTGTTCAATACGCTGCTGGACGAGCTGAAGGAGCGGATTACCACGTTGCTGGCGCGGGTCGAAATCGCGCCCGACGGACAGCTCGCGCAGCAGCAGCCGGCGGCGCGGCAGATGGTGGAGAGCCATGCGGAACCTGTTTCGGTCCTGTCCGGCGGCGGTGCGGATGGCGATGCCGCCCGCGCCCTTGCGGGGGTGCAGGTGATCAACCGGACCCCGGCGGTCGATCCGAATGACCAGAGCACCTGGGCGGGGACGCCCCGGAATGCGGCGTGCCCGTGTGGGTCCGGGAAGAAGTACAAGCACTGTCACGGACGTTTGGCTTAGGCTTTTGCACTCCGGCAGAGCACGGCACGCTTCTTAATCGTCATGGCCCGGCTTGTCCGGGCCACCTATGTCAGCACGCGCCGCGACAGGTGGCCCCGACAATCCGGGCCGTGACGCGGGGAGCACGACGCAAATGCTGTTTGATCCGGCCAGGACCCGAGGCGCGCAGCCCCGACATCTGCTGTCCGCAATGATGATCGCGTGACAACGCGCGTGAAAAACGCCACAATTGTCCTGTGAACATCCTTACGCCACCGAAGGCCAGGCTGAAGATCGAGATTGTCCATGATCTCGTCTGTCCCTGGTGCTACCTTGGCATCCGCAGGTTGCTCCGGACGCTGCGCCGCCGCCCGGATATCGCGTTCGAGTTGATCTGGCGTCCGTTCCTGCTGAACCCCGATATGCCCCGCCTGGGCATGGCCCGTCCCGACTACGTCGTCCGCAAATTCGGCGGCGAGGACCGCGCCCGCCGGCTGTACGCGACGATCACCGATGTCGGCAGGCAGGAAGGCCTGACGTTTCGCTTCGACCGCATCCGCCGCACGCCATCATCCATCGATGCCCACCGGCTGGTGCGCTTCGCGGCTGGCTATGGCGTCGCCGACAATCTGGTGGAGGCGTTATTCGCTGCGCATTTCTCTAACGGCTACGACATCGGCGAGCACGCCGTTCTTGCCGCCATCGCTGCGGCCTGTGGGATGGACGGGCATCTCGTTCGCGCCTTCCTGGCCTCCGACGACGAAGCCGAGGCCGTGCATGCCGACAACCTGCGTGCTCACCGCCTGGGGATCAACGGCGTGCCATGCTTTGTCGTCGATGGCTTGCACGCAATCGCCGGCGCGCAGGAACCCGAGGTGATCGAACGGTTGCTGGACATCGCCACGGTGGACTCGATGCGTTTCTGATCAGGGAGCGATCCCGCATGCGTCTCCTGATGCTTGCCTTGATCTGTGCCGCTGCAACGGTCCCGTGCGCGCCTTGCCGATCGGCGGAGGCCCCGTCTACCATCCCGGATCGAACAAACCCGGGAACCGTCGCCATGCCAAAGGAAGTCGTCGCCCAACTCGCGCCGCATGGCGTGCTGCGCGCCGGGATCAACATGTCCAACTTCCTGCTGGTCAGCGGCCGCACCGCCTCCGGCGATCCGGACGGCGTCTCCCCTTCCCTTGCCCGCGCCATAGCCGATCGGCTGGGGGTGCCGGTGCGGTATGTGATGTTCCCGAAGCCGGGGGAGCTGGCGGATGAGGCCGGGAAGGATGTCTGGGACATCGGGCTTATCGGCGCCGAACCGGCACGCGCCGAGAAAATCGCATTTACCGCCGCCTATGCGGAGATCGAGGCGACCTATCTGGTCCCGGCCGGCTCCCCCATCCGCTCGATCGCCGAAGTGGATCGGCCGGGCGTGCGGATCGCGGTAACCGACCGCAGCGCCTACGGCCTCTGGTTGGACCGCAACATCAGGCAGGCGACGCTGGTCCGCTCGGCCAGCCTGGATTCCGCGTTCGATCAGTTCGCCGCCGAGAAGCTGGATGCACTGGCGGGGTTGCGTCCCCGGCTGCTGAGCGACGTTCAGAAGTTGCCGGGGGCGACGATCCTGCCGGGGCAATTCACCGCCGTCCAGCAGGCCGTCGGCACGGCTCGCGCGAACAGCGAAGCCGCCATCTGGCTGTGGGCGTTCGTCGAAGAAGCCAAGGCGTCCGGCCTGATCGCGCGGCTGATCGAGCAGTACAAAGTCAGCGGGCTGTCGGTCGCCCCGCCGGGGTGAAGCGGCGGCATGCCCGGGACGATAGGACCGGCTACTCCGCCGCCTTCGCCTTGCGCTCCGCCCACTCCGCGACGCTGATCCGCGGCAGGTCAAACCGGTCCGTCACCCGGGAATACCACCCGCCGCCATGCATGCGGCCAATCAGGTCGAGCTTCGGCGTGTCGATGTAGCAGCGGTCCTTGTCCAGGACGCAATCGTCGCGCACGTAGATGGCCAGCACCTTGCCGAGTATCACCGAGCGGTCGATCCCGACATCGACGATCACCAGCCGCTCGCATTCCATCGAGACGGGCGCTTCGGCGATCCGCGGCGGCTTGATGTGCAGCGACGGCTCGGTGGTCAGGCCGGCTTCCTTGAGTTCGTCGACGCCCTTGGGAAAATCGATGGCGGTGATGTTCATCGGCTCCGCCAGCGCGAAGCTGACGAGGTTGACGACGAACTGCCCGGTGCGGCGAATGTTGCCGCCCGTGTCCTTCGCGTCCCCCGGCGCCCGGCCACCGATACCGATGGCAACGACGGGAGGATCACCCGAGACCGCGTTGAAGAAGGAGAACGGCGCGGCATTGATCGTCCCGTCGATGTCCTGCGTTGTCACCCAGGCGATCGGCCGCGGACCGATGGTCGCGACGAGCAGTTTGTAGATGTCCTTGCCGGTGGCGGAAGCGAAGTCGAACAGCATGAGAGGGCCTCGGATGAGTGTTGCCCGTCAGCGTGGCGGAAGGGTGCAGTGTCTGTCCAGGCCGGGCGTTGGGCAGCCGGTATTTCCTCGGTATCCGGTCCCGTTTGATCTATTGATTTCACAACTTAACCGAGTTTTCGAATCATTGCCCGCTATGGTCACTACGCCCGATTACCAGCCGGGATCAGACGACGACGCTGATCTGCTGCTGCGGCTCAGCGCCATTCTCGTTGCCGGTAAGACGCTGACAACACAGGTGCGGTGGGTTGATACCCACGGCGATCTGCGATTTACCGCGACGCTCGACAGCGAAGGCGTGACGGTCGAGGGTCTGACCTTGTTCGGTCGAGCCTCAGCCAGCCTACCGGGCACAGCCGTCACGTTCGGATTGCGTTGGGCGAAAACACCGGGCCGATACGACCATTTCGATCGCCTCGACTGGAAGCCATCGCACGTTCACAACAACAAAGGTCTCGGCGCCCCGGAATGGCGCTTCCGTCCGTTTCAGACCTCCCATCACCACAGCTTGGTTTTGAATGCGGCGACCGAGGTTGGGTTACTGAACGCCATGGCCGATAATCTGCCGGTCGCGGAGCCTGTGATCCCGGAACCCGCGAACTGGGAAGCCATCCTCGCCCTCGTTGGCGAACGGTGGAACATCACGGACTTGATTAACGTACCATATCCGCCGTGGCAGTATGACATCCTCCAACGGCCCGGTGCCGCGAGCCGGAGGGGAGAGGTGAAGGAGCGGCCGTCATGAACGTGATACACAAACGGCAGGGCCTCGCGGAAACCGCTGATGAGATCGCGCAGGGTCTGGGCACCGCATCGGTCATGGGCGACAGGGCGTTCATTCGGACCCCGATCCTGTTTCCATCCGGGACCAGCGTCGTGGTGGTTCTGCGCAAGGACCGCAACGGACGCTTCCGCCTGTCCGACCTCGGCCAGGGTCATGAGGAAGCCCGGGACCTCGGTATCACCGAAACGTTCCTCGCTCAGGCCACCGAAGTCGCAAGCCGAGGCGGGATCGGCTTCGATGGTCATGCCTTCGCGGTCGCGGATCTTTCCAAAGACCAGTTGGTGGGTGCGACGATCGCTATCGCCAATGCCTCAAGCCGTGCGTTGGAGCGCGCGCTCGAACGTGCCGATATCCGGCCAGCGGATGCTGCCGTAGCCGGGTTTGCCGGCCGCCTTGGGCAGCTTTTTCCCGCTGCCACGATCGCGCGGGAATGGGAGGTTCGTGGCGAGTCGACCCATGTGTGGCAGGTCGATGTCTTGTTCGAAACGCCTGGCCGCCGCGCGATCTTTGATTTCGTCTCCGGCCATCCCGCTTCCATCGCGCTGTCCGCCTGCAAGTTCGCCGACATCGCGCGGTTGGATGATCCGCCGGCCCGTTTTGCCGTAACGCGGTGCAAGGCCGATATCGGCGACCTGTTGCCCGTGATCGGGCAGTCAGCCTCTGTCATCCAGGACGACATCGGCGATGCAGCGCTACAGCGGGTGGTTTTCGCCTGATCGGCTCATCCGCACCAGAGAGGGGTGGCTTCAGCCGTAAACAAGGCCGTACGGTTCGCTACGCCGCCTTCACCCCCCCGATGAAGGCGCCGACCTCGCCGCGGAGCTGTTCGGCTTGGCGCGACAGGGCGCCAGCGGCTTCCAGCACCTGGTTCGCCGCCGCGCCGGTATCGTTGGCGCCCCGGCTGACCCCGACGATATTGGACGAAACCTCCTGCGTCCCGGCTGCGGCCTGCTGCACGTTGCGGGCGATCTCCTGCGTGGCGGACCCTTGCTCCTCCACCGCGGCGGCGATGGCGGCGGCGATTTCGCTGATCTCGCCGATGGTGGTGCCGATACCCCGGATGGAGTCCACCGCATCCTTGGTTGCGGTCTGGATTTGCGCGATCTGGTGCGCGATGTCCTCGGTCGCCTTCGCGGTCTGGGTGGCGAGGCTCTTCACCTCCGACGCGACTACCGCGAAACCCTTGCCGGCATCGCCCGCCCGTGCCGCCTCGATCGTCGCATTCAGCGCCAGCAGGTTGGTCTGGCCGGCGATGTTGCTGATCAGCCCGACGACCTCGCCGATTTTCTGCGCGCCCTCCGACAGCGCCTGCACGACCCCGTCCGTGCGCCGTGCATCATCCCGCGCCTTGCCGGCGACTTTCGCCGACTGCGCGACCTGGCGGGAGATTTCCGTGATCGAGGACGCCAGTTCTTCCGCCGCCGCCGCGACGGTCTGCACGTTGACGCTGGCTTCCTCGGCCGCCGCGGCGACGTTGGTCGCCTGATGCAGCGCCTCGCCGGCCGTGCCGGTCATCGACCGGGCGGTGGATTGCAGTTCGTTGGCCGCTGTGGAAACCTTCCCGACCAGTTCGCCGGCTTTCGACTCGAATGCCTTGGCGAGCGAGTCGATCGACTTCGAGCGCTGCTCCGCCGCCTCGATCAGGCGTTCCTGATACACCGATATGGCGACGCTCATATCCAGCATGACGGCGGCGAGCACCGCGTCCATCACCTGCCGCGCGCGGGTCGGGGAGAAGCGATGCACACGCCCGGACAGACGGTTGAGCTGGGCCAGCACGAAGTTGTAGCTGCCGATATACCACGCCGGCTCCAGGCCGATGCGGGCATGCACCAGGCCGACGGTGCGCACGCTTTCGAAATAGGCGTTGTCGAAGCGCCCGGAGAACAGGCGTTCCCAGTGTGTGGCCTGCACACCCTTCAAACGCGCCGTCTGGTTGCCGATCATCTTGGCGAGATGCGGCTCCGTGCCGGCGTGGCGGTAGAAACCGTCGAGGATTTCCGGCAAGGCCGCCTGCACATGCGGCCAGAAGCCGGACAGCGTCCGTGCCGTATCCGGCGTGATCTGCATGAAGGCGAGACGCGAGCGTGTATCGGTGACAGTATCGAGGGGGCGAGGGTCAATCCGCATCAGTATCGGCCTCAAATGATTTCAGGGTGGCGCGGCGAAGAAATTATGGAACCCGGCCGCCGCCAACCGGGAAGCCAAAGCCACACGCCACCGCGGACGCGTCAGGGATCTCCTCAAAAGGTTGTTCGGACGCGCACCGTTCGCGCGACCGCCTGTTGCGGATACTGACAGCGGTTTATTTCCAGAAGGTTAACGCGGAGGACTTTTTTGAGCGGCTGCCTGGCGGGAACGTCAACCGGTTCGGCGAGCCGGCCGTGTGCTCGCCGGCAACAGCGGTAGAGTGAAAATCATTGGAGCCTGTGACACCATGACAGAACTGACCGACAATATTTCTCTACACCGCTTCGAGATGAATCTCGGCGGCGCCATTGCCTTCATCGATTACAGGATCGACGCCGATCGGCTCGTGCTGGTTCACACCGAGGTGCCGGAGATTTTGTCGGGCAGGGGTGTCGGCTCCGCCATCGCGCGCGCCGTCCTGGACAACGCGCGGGCGCGGGGCTTACGTGTGGTGCCTGAGTGCGAGTTCGTCGCCGGCTTTATCCGCCGGCATCCGGACTACGCAGCGTTGGTGGCCCGGCCGTAGCCGGGCGGCGCAATCGATCCTAGTTTTACTGCGTCATAAATTCAGCCCTTGTTCCGTGATCCGTGCCCCTCCGCAGCACGGGCATCGCGGCAGATGAGCGACCAGAGCGGCGATAAGCTGTCGTCTCAACGTAGCGATGGAGTTCGGGACATGCCGCTCGGGACGTATTGGCGGC
>Ga0326727_10000590_pt1 | contig 147844 bp, 146 predicted proteins | sample MB2enrmetagenome_FD_207643 | JGI IMG/M metagenome (GOLD analysis project Ga0326727, IMG submission 207643) | Lab enriched peat soil microbial communities from McLean, Ithaca, NY, United States - MB29MY | ecosystem: Environmental > Terrestrial > Soil > Wetlands > Peat | place: USA: New York... | reverse complement strand
GCGGAGGAGGGAGATGAAGAACCGGAGGGAGCGGCGGTCTCCTCCGGTCGCGGGGGCGGGTCACCTGCAGGTGCAGGACGGAGCAGGTATGCGTTCACCGGGATGCGACCTATGACCCAGGAGTCCGTGGAGTCCCGGCAAGGGGGGGCAGCACCCCGCGAACTCCCGCGGCAGGGAAACCAACCGTCCAGGGCAGGTTCTGGTGACAGTGGCATTGAGTTTATTCCCGATGCAGATTCCCCCCGGCAGAATCTTCCCCGCGAACCACCGTCCCGGCCGAGCAGGGACATCCCGTTCGATGAACGCCGGAACCGCAACGGGCGCAGGGAAGAGCCGGTGTCGCCGGGAGGGAGTGCCGAGATCCCTCTTGAAGAACGGTTCGAGAATGCCCGAAGCCAGCGGGAAAAACTCTCCCGCGGGAAGAGCGCCGAGATCTCCTTTGAGGAGCGTCGGCAGGGGAGAAAATCCTGAAAAAGTATTCCTCTTTTTGTATCGTCCCCATTCAGCAGATAAAAATTGTGTGTTTCGTGAGATCGACACGACTTTTTCAGATGCTCTTGGGGGGTTCTGTTGCATCACGGTTGGTCGCGCACACACCCAATAGCGCACGCTCCATACGCTCGGGAGCGTGAGTGATGGCTCCTGAGAGAGGCCTCTCTAATAAAGTAGCAAATGCCGGTTATTATCTATCAAGCTTTGGAGTGATCGGGATATTATTATCTCTTTTTCTTGGTCTTATCTTTTGAAAGAATATTGAATCTTTTGGCATTTTGTTGTTGTACATTAGTGCTTCTGGTTTGCTCATCGGAAGTATTGTCTTCTCGTTGTTTTACAGGTAATTGGAAAATCACATAATCAATACCAGAAATTAGAGTAAATATAAACAGAACAATCGTTAATGCTGTTTGTATTCTCGAATAATTTTCCTGTCGAATTACATCCGAACTTGCCACATACACTTTATAATCAGAATATGGAACAGTAATTGTCTGATATACTCCTGATGAATAACAAGGAATTTCTAGGTATGGAGAATAATCTCCTTGAGTTTCCCAAGTAATTGTATATGAGACAGGTAATTTCTCCGATGAACTCTGATTAGCAAGAACTACATCTTTCCCTCCAATTTGTAATTTAGTAGGTAATTCTGCTTTTCCGGTTCCAAAAAAATCATAAGATCCATTTGGGATTATTGCTCCTTCAAAACCAGTAGTTATGGTATATGGATATATGACATTCGTATTTTTATCAATTAGACCCGTAACAAAACCATAGCCTTTCGGATATATTGAACCAAGAACTGTAACATTTACTGGTGTTCCTTCGGCTAATGTCCCATCATATTGCAATAAAATATTAACTGAGAAATTCTCGGTATCTCCAATATCACCAGATATAGGATAATATTGCTGTAACGGCATAGAATTTGTTACTGGACTTGGGGGATAAAAAAGTGTAATTACTTGACTATGGTGTTGTTCTGAAGGATTTATGGAAAAGAAATCAACTTTCCAATCAATAATATTCGCTACGGCGACTACTGACATGTAGACAATTAATATCGCCAGAACAACTTGCAATATTCGAATTGAAATTGCCACGAACCTATTTTCCTGATAAGAAATAATAAAGATTATTGAATGAAATTATGGTTATTTTGATCTTGCCAGCCCAATCATCGTTTCCCATCGGTTTCCTAAAAGGTTGATTGGGATATTTGCCATCTGTGCTGGTATTAATCCACCGATTCCCTGATGGGGTCTGATGTAATTGTAATACGTCTGCATCCCAGCGGCAAACTCCTCAGCACCAACCGGATTGTCAAAACTCCTGAGTTCCTTGGTGCGTTCCCTAAACGTGCCATTTAACCGTTCAAGGATATTGTAGTTCGGCTTTGTTTCAAAACCCCTCAGCCGGACGCGATGCATCGTATCATGCGTTTTTGTTGACGGCTCTATTTACCATCACAATCAATCCGGCAGGATTAATTTGCATCTTTGTCGGGTAAAATCATCCCGCATTTCTCGCAGTACTGCCACGATATTGCAATCCAAGCCTGCTTGCCATCCTTCATGATCTTGATGTGGCACCGGTGCATGGCTCCATGATTGTTCGGACACTGCTTGGATGAACGTTTCATGCAGGATGGTATACCAAAAACAACTTAATAATTATTTTCCTGCGTCCGATTGAAGCCTTTAAAAGAGTTTGATTGTTATAGACCCTACTAATCAAAAAGGACTACCGGGCTAGGCCACTCTGCCGGTAATCTGCGCCCGGTGTCAGGATGGTAGAGCGTTGCCTGCATCGTGTACATGTTCCGTTCCGTGTATCCTTGTAATAATCCTTGGGCATATTGTAAACGATCGCATTTTCAGTATGGCAGACGGGACAGGTATACCGGATCATATAGCCGGACCTTGTTCCCATAATCACGGGTTTCAAAGATTCTTTTGTCATGGTATCTGTCGTTATAATGATTTTTTCCGGATAAAAAACCGGTTCAATCCGGATTTTTCTTCTGTCATGGCTGGGATCTTTTCACGGGGGGGTAGTATGGGAGATTACCCGTTCACTTCAGATCCAAAAGAAGCGACCGTATGGCCAACATCCTGTGTGGTTACCCTAGTATTAGCGTTCCCTGCGTATAGTATGGTAGTATGATAGGGTGGTGGCGGTTCCCTGTACCTGCGGGTTGTGACGTAACCCACGGAAAAGACCGGATTTTTGCCTCTGGATAGCCCAGCACGCTCAAAAACGGCAGTCACCTCCGCATCGCGATAGTCTGCCCAAAAGGTTTATTATGGAAATTAGACGGGAACTTTACCCTCTCTAAAAAAAAAAGATCTCTGCAGCCACGGTGAAACAAGACATCCACAGCGGTGCACGCCCGTGGCAGTATTGGGTGCCACCCAAATGGTCGGCTGATTAATCGCACCGGAGTTTCCCTGCTTTCCCGATATCCTCAGGCTCGTGCTCCTCGATCATGATGGTGACAAGGTCTTTCCTGACTCCGGTCGTCCTGACCAGTGTCTCCGTGAATTCCCTGACAATCCTTCGTTTCTGTTCGCGTGACAATCCTTTCTTCTGTTTGAGAATGACGACCGGCAAAAGAACCTCCCACGAATATAAGCGGACAGGGTATTTAGCACCCCACGATCCTGCCCGGAACCTCCATCATCCCTGCCAATTCGTAGCGGATATTCCGTGAAAGCCCGTCTCTTAGTGCCGCGAAAATAAACCTCATTAATACCATCCGCCCATTGGTACACCACACCAGTCATGAAGGATATCATCATCAAAGGTGCCCGCCAGCACAACCTCAAAAACATCAATGTCACCATCCCGCGGGACAAGCTCGTAGTGATCACCGGTGTCTCCGGCTCCGGCAAGTCCACGCTCGCGTTCGATACCCTCTACGCGGAGGGGCAGCGACGATATGTCGAATCGCTCTCTACCTATGCCCGCCAGTTCCTCGGCCTCATGCATAAGCCTGACGTGGACAGTATCGAGGGCCTCTCCCCCGCCATCTCGATCGAACAGAAGACCACATCCAAAAATCCCCGTTCGACCGTCGGGACCACTACCGAGATCTACGATTACCTCCGGCTCCTCTTTGCCCGGATCGGCACGCCCTACTGTCCCGAGCACAACATCCCGATCGCTTCCCAGACCCCCGACCGGATCGCCGACCAGATTGCGGCCGAGCACCCCGGGATGGTCACAGTCCTCTCCCCCATCGTGCGGCAGAAGAAGGGCACGTACCAGCAGCTCCTCCGCGACCTGAACAAGGAGGGCTACGCCCGGGTCCGGGTGAACAGGAAGATCATCCGGACCGACGAGGAGATCAGCCTCGAACGCTACAAGAAGCAGGACATCGAGGTCGTGATCGACCGGCTTGAGACTGCCGACCGCTCGCGCCTGACCGAGGCGGTGGAGAACGCGCTCAAAAAGTCCGAAGGGCTCGTACTTGTTGTTGACGAACAGGAAAAGGAGTCCCTGTACTCTTCGCTGATGGCCTGCCCGGTCTGCGGGCTCGCGTTCGAGGAGCTCCAGCCGAGGATGTTCTCTTTCAACAGCCCGTTCGGAGCCTGCGAGGACTGCCATGGGCTCGGGGTAAAGATGGAGTTTGACGCCGACCTGATCATCCCGGACAAGGACCGGTGCATCGCGGACGGGGCGGTGGCGCCGTACCGGAACCCGATGGACGGATTCCGGGGTCATTATCTTGCGACAGTCGCAAAACACTTCGGCTTTTCCGTGCTCACGCCGATAAAGGATCTGACCAGAGAACAGTATGATGCGCTGATGCATGGTTCGCCGGAACGGATGCACTTTTCGATGAGCATGAAAAACGGCGACGCCCACTGGTCGCATACCGGCGAATGGGAAGGGCTCCTCCCCCAGACCGCTCGGCTCTATGCCCAGACGCAGTCCGAATGGCGGAAGCGCGAGCTCGAGGGTTACATGCGGGTTTTCCCCTGTCCAACCTGCAAGGGGAAGCGGCTCAAGGAGAAGGTGCTCGCGGTCCGGATCAACGGCCGGTCGATCATCGATGTGACCGATCTCCCGGTGAGCGGGTGTGTCAGGTTCTTCTCGGAGCTCAGGCTCACGCCAAAAGAAGAGGAGATCGCGCGGCAGATCATAAAAGAGATCCGTTCCCGTCTGGACTTTCTGGAGAAAGTGGGTCTCGGGTACCTCACGCTCTCCCGGAACGCCGGCACGCTCTCTGGCGGCGAGGCACAGCGGATACGCCTTGCGACCCAGATCGGGTCGAACCTTATGGGCGTGCTGTACGTGCTGGATGAGCCGTCTATCGGGTTGCACCAGCGGGACAACCGGAAGCTGATTGGCACCCTGCGGACACTCCGCGATCTCGGGAACACGCTGATCGTGGTGGAGCACGATGAGGACATGATCCGTTCCGCCGACCACGTGATCGATATGGGGCCTGGCGCCGGGCTCCATGGCGGTGCGGTGGTGGCCGAGGGGACCCCGGAACAGATCGAGACGACCGCAAAATCCCTGACCGGCCAGTACCTCGCCGGCGCCAGACAGATCGTGGTGCCGGCCCGGCGCCGGACGAGCGACCGGTTCATCACGGTGAAGGGCTGCCGCGAGAACAACTTAAAAAACATCGATGCGAAGATCCCGATCGGCCTCTTTACTGTGATAACCGGGGTCTCAGGCAGCGGGAAGTCGACGCTGGTCTACGAGACGCTCTACAAGGGCATGATGCAGAAGCTCCACGGTTCGCGGGAGCAGGCCGGCCTTCACTCCGGCATCACCTGCGATACGGCGATCGACAAGGTGATCGTAATCGACCAGTCGCCGATCGGAAAAACGCCGCGATCGAACCCCGCGACCTACACCAAGGTCTTTGATGAGATCCGCACGGTCTTTGCCGAGACGAAGGAGGCAAAGATGCGTGGGTTCCGGCCGGGCCGGTTCTCCTTCAACCTCAAGGGAGGGCGGTGCGAGGCGTGCCAGGGCGACGGGCTCATCCGGATCGAGATGAACTTTTTGCCGGACGTGTACATCGAGTGCGAGGAGTGCAAGGGCAAACGGTACAACCGCGAGACGCTCGAAGTGAAATACAAGAGCAAGTCGATTGCCGATGTGCTGGACATGAGCGTGGAGGAGGCCGGAAAAATCTTTGGGAACATCCCCTCAATCCGGGCAAAGCTCGAAACTCTCTCCCGCGTCGGTCTCGATTACATCAAGCTCGGCCAGAGCTCGACCACGCTCTCCGGGGGCGAGGCGCAGCGGATCAAGCTGACACGGGAGCTCGCGAAAAGGGCGACCGGAAAGACCCTGTACCTGCTCGATGAACCCACGACCGGCCTCCATTTCGATGACACGAAGAAGCTGATCAAGGTGCTTGACGATCTCGTCGCCAAGGGCAACACGGTGGTCGTGATCGAGCACAACCTCGACGTGATCAAGTCTGCCGACCACATCATCGATATCGGGCCCGAAGGCGGTGATGCCGGCGGCGAGATCGTGGCAACCGGCGCTCCGGAGGCGGTCGTGAAGGTCGCCGAGAGTTATACCGGTCAGTTCCTGAAACCGATACTGGAGCGGGGATAGAAGTATCCGTTTTTGGTGTGGAGGATGACGTAGGTATCCTTCTTTCGCTGAGATTTTTGTCTGCCGCTCACGATAATTGAAGGACGGGTCGCAGGCAGTGAAGCCTGATGCCTTTTGGTTATCGGGTCTGCGGCCCCAGCCATCTGAAGCCCAACTATTTTTTTGCAACTTCTTTCGGTTCGAAAAAAATAAATTATTCCGGTTATCGATCAATTTAAAAAAAAGTACACCAACGTTCTCAAAAATTTTCAAAAGCGCCCGGGAGGTTTTCCGGTATATCAAAGAAAATACCTTTCGATCATTCAATCCGAAAGGAGTAGTATCAGGATGATCGCGTAGGGATAAGGTATTTGCCATGTTTTCCATCGTATACTGTCCCATCGGTTCCTGCCCCCCCCCATTGGGCTGCCCGCTCCTTAACCAGACTTCACCCAAAATCCGGGCTCAATTCAGCCCCGGATTACCCGGATCCGATCCCGGAAACGCCCGTAAAACGCCCGGATTTTTCCATGAACATAAAACCCGCTAAAATCGTCCTGATTGCCAGAATACGTGATTAAAATGGCGAAAAAAGACCCTTAAGATCTGGGTGAGTTTCCGTTTCTATTATCGATGGCACGATAATCCCAAGAGCGACCACAGAAAGAGCAATATTGACGTCCGCCATGCGTTTCTGTGGACTGATAATCCGGAAAACGATGTAAATCATATCTCAAAAAGAGGTGGCCGTAAAACGCTGCTATTTTGCAGGATCAGATCCCCTGCAAAACACGTATTCCTCCAAAAGAGGCGATTTTCAGAGACTTTTCCGTCGGCGTGGACATCGCTTCCACTCCAGCCGGAAATGGGGATCGTTTGTTTGGCAATCCGGGCATTTTACGGGGTTATTTTTCCACGGGATCTGGAAGCTGAACCCGGGCCTGGCATAGGGAGATTTCCGGTTCATATAGGGAAATACTACCATACGATATCCGCAGCGGATCTTCTAAAAGTTTCTCGCGAATGCCTGCAATTTAAAAAAAAATCGCAAATGGTTTTGGAATTTTCTTAAATAACGAACAGTTGACTGTTGAGTCATTAAAAAAGATGATTTCATGTTTAGCGTTCTAAAGTCTGCTTGAATGCCTGCTTAGCCATGGCAACTCTCTGCTCCAGGTCAGGTCCTTCAATGTCTTCAACAACAGATTCGAGAACCGTTGGGATATCGATATGCTGGGGACATTTCTCAACACATTCCCCGCACTTCACGCAGAGGGATGCGAACTCGGGTTTCCCGGTACCGACAGCGCCACCCACCCGTGCAGCGTACATAAACTTCTCCATCTCAGCATTGCCGGTCAGGTACAGGTTATTGTACTCCTCAAAGCAGAGGGGGATGTTCACGCCGTTCGGGCAGGGCATACAATACTGGCAGCCGGTACAACCAACCTTCATCAGCTCGCGGTATTTCTTCTCGACACTGTGCACCATCTGCAGTTCCGTCTTTGTCAGGGAATTGGGATAGGCCTGACCTGCAATCCGGAGGTTCTCCCGAATATGCGCCTCGTTGTTCATCCCCGATAAGACAACCGTGACCTCCGGGTGGTTCCAGACCCAGCGGAGGGCCCACTCGGCAGGGGATCTCTTGATCGCAGCCTCGTCCCAGATCTTCTGCACCGCCGGGGGTACATTCCGTGTCAGGTTCCCTCCCCGGAGAGGCTCCATGATGACGATACCTAGCCCTTTTTTTGCAGCATATTTCAGGCCCTTGGTCCCTGCCTGGTTCCTCTCATCGAGGAAGTTATACTGGATCTGGCAAAAATCCCAGTTGTAAGCGTCCACGATCCGTTTGAAATCCTCGCTTGCACCATGGAAGGAGAACCCGGCATTCTTTATCCGGCCGTCTGCCTTGGCCTTGTCAAGGAATTCCTTCACGCCATGCTTTCCAACAGTGTCCCACAAGTCGCCGACAAGAGCGTGGACCAGGTAATAATCAATATGATCTGTCTTGAGTTTCTCCAGCTGGGCAGCGAGGTACGTATCCATGTCCTCCCGCTTTTCAATAAGCCATGAGGGGAGTTTTGTCGCGAGTCTGACCTTCTCGCGGTACCCGCCGGCAAGGGCGCGGCCCACGAACGGTTCGCTCTGCCCGCCGTGGTACGGCCATGCAGTGTCAACATAGTTCACTCCCTGATCGATGGCAAAGCGCAACTGCTTTGCCGCCCGTTCCTCATCAATAGATCCATCCGCCTTTGATGCAAGGCGCATGCACCCGAACCCAAGGACGGAAAGTTTGTCCCCGGACTTTGGCATTTTCCTGTACAGCATCTTCATTCACCTCGTGTTTCTCCTGTTCTGATCACCAACGGTACTTTTCCGGGAGGACACAACGGTCACTTTTTCGCTGTCATCCCCAGTTCCCCGAGCCATTGCGCCACTTCACTCCGTGCATTTTTCACGTCTCCGCCCCGGATGGCAATGCCGTCCAGGACGGTTGAGTGCGGGCACGATTTTTTGATATCCGTAATACTATGCCCAAAAGCACTTCCCTCGTGCGTGCAGAATGGTGCAATGGTTTTGCCGGAGAAGTCGTATCCCTCCACAAAGGTGAACACCGGCATCGGTATCGTGCTCCACCATATGGGGTAGCCGAGGAAGATCACTTCATAGGAAGCCACACTTTCCAGATGGCCGGTGAGCTTCGGCCGGGCATTCGTGCGCAGTTCCTGCTGTGCCACCTCGGTGGTCTCTGTGTAATCCCCGGGATACGCCTTCACCGCTTCAATACGGAACAGGTCGCCGCCAGACAGGTCTTGGATCATCTTTGCCACGACCTCAGTGTTGCCGACAGGTAGGTTCACGATTGTTCCACCGACATAGTTGTTGCCGGGTCGCGAAAAATACGCGATCAGACATTTTGAATCATTCACGTTCATGTTCTTCACTTCATGTGATTTCTTCCATAGAGGGTCTCAATCTGCCATGCATAAACCGTCGCCGTACTATCCGGATTCTACCTGCTTGTTGTAAAATACAAGGTAGACGATGCTATCCCAGGCGTTATGAATGCCGATGAATAGCAGCAGCAGCGCCACAGCTCCAACGCCAAACAGAGCTTCTGTCATATGTGCTGGAATCATAAATGCCGATAGCGCGAGCATTGCGTATGCCGCCAAAGGCAGCAGAGCATAATGCAACCCAGTCGCCGAACTCTGGTTTATATGTTGTTTGTACTCTCATTCTCCTCGCCACGATGATGATATACACTACTCCGCTCATGCCCATGAGACCCACAATAGCTGCGACGGACGCGGCCTCTTGCCATGGAGCGCATAGAACTGCTGCCAGGAGCAACACGGCACCAAAGTGGACGATTGTCGGTGTCGCAAATGCGGGGCCAGCCTCTGCCGCACGTGGTGGAGATCTCTCGGCAATGAGTGTCATGACGACGAACTGCAATCCCGTCAGTGCGCCCGCAGATGAGCCTACAATGACATAAAAGCTGTTCCATGCTGCAAGATCTGCCATATCGATTACTTTTCTGCAATTAGCAGTTTTTATTTGATAATTCTATTTTCCACGTCGCTCAACATGGTAGGAAGTTCCGGGCCTTCCTCTCTATCGTAGTCGGCTGTTCGTTGCTCAAGGCCCTGCAAATAATCTACACTTCTATACCAATCACCGGGTGCGGTACATAAGGTTCTTCCAGCAACGCAATTTCTTCGGGAGTTAATTTAATTGAAAGAGCAGCTACCGCATCTTCGACATGAGATATGTTCGTAGGACCGACAATGGGAATAATAACCGGTTCCTTCTGGAGCAACCAGGCAAGTGCAATCTGAGCATGGGGTACCCCTCGTTTTTTCGCTACTTCCACGAGTCGTTCGACGACTTTCCGGTCTGGCCCGGCTGTTGCCGCGAACAGATTTTTGCCGATTTCATCTATTTTCGAACGAGCAGTTGATGCCCCCCAGTTACGAGCCAGTCTTCCTGATGCAAGCGGGGCCCACGGAACCACAGCGATTTTTTCTTCTTTTGCAGAGCGGCAGCATCTCCCTCTCCTCCTCTCGATACATGAGGTTGTAAAGATTTTGCATCGCGACAAACTTTGTCCACCCGTTTTTCTCCGCTATCTGGTTCGCCTTCAGAAACTGCCATGCATACACGGAAGAGGCACCGATGTATCTCGCTTTACCGGTCTTCACGACATCATGCAATGCTTCCATTGTCACTTCGATGGGAGTATGGTGATCCCAGCGGTGGATATAATAGAGATCCACGTAATCGGTTCCCAGTCTCTTGAGGCTCTTGTCAATTTCACTCAAAATTGCCTTTCGGGAAAGCCCGGCACCATTTGGACTCTGACGCATCGGAAAAAAAACCTTCGATGCAAGGACAATTTCATCCCTGTCTGCATAATCCTTCAGGGCTCGCCCGACAATTTCTTCGCTCCTTCCGTCGGAATACATATTCGCCGTATCAAAAAAATTGATACCCAAATCAAGAGCTTTTTTCATAATCGGGCGACTGCTCTTTTCATCAAGCGCCCAAGGAAATAATCCCTTTCCTTCCCCGCCAAAGCTCATACAGCCAAGACAAATCCGGGATACATCCATGCCGGTATTTCCAAGTTTCACATAGTCCATTTCATTACACCTCCTTCCTACTTTCATGTCATTTTAAAGTGGTATATTCTTCATCTGATACTGGGTCCATCCATTCAGCATCTCCCCGTTGTGCATTCGTACTGATCGCGATATGGGCAAGCCAGCTGTCAGGTGCAGCACCGTGCCAATGTTTCACATCGGGACGAATTTTTACTACATCCCCTTCACGGATCACCTGTGCCTTCCTGCCCTCTTCCTGGTAATATCCTCTGCCGCCGGTCACAAGCAGGATCTGGCCGCCGGGATGCTTGTGCCAGTTGTTTCGTGCGCCGGGTTCAAATGTTACGTTGAATACCGGGCAATGGAACATACTGTCATCGGGGACCAGCGTGTAGAGACATGCGGTCCCGATGAAATGGTCGTTTGCAATTTTCTCCCCTTTGGGGAAGATTACCCCTTCTGGTATCCTATCCAAAGTATCCATCACCCATTGTCCTCCTTAATCTGATCTCAAACCCTGTTCTTCCGGCAGACAATTCACTCCCGGATAAAGTTCGTGAAAACGGTTTTTTCCCGCACCGGGAGCTGTACACCGGCCTTAAGCCCTGCTTCCTTGCATTTCAGGAAGAATGCCATGTTCCGTGCAAGGATACGCATAGTCTGCAGTCCTTCTTTGTCCTGTTTCACATCTTCCGGCTTTGCCCCGTGAACCATGTTCCAGTACCGGGACGAGATAACGGGCATCTCCGAGATGGTGAAATACTTGTTAAGCTGGTCGAAGGTGGAAGTTGTCCCTGCCCGGCGTGCGGAGACAACTGCGGCCGCTGGCTTCAGGTAGAACGTCTGCCTGCCGGACTGAAAGTCCGTGTAAAATACGCGGTCCATGAACGAGGTGATCGCACCGGATGCTGCAGCGAAATGTACTGGCGATCCGAAGATGAAGCCGTCCGCATCTTTTGCGATGTCAAGAAACTCGTTGACCGTATCTTCAAACACGCAGCGGCCGTTTTTTGCACACGTCTTGCAGGCAGTACAACCGGCAAGCGGCTTGATTCCGATCCAGAAAATTTCAGCCTCGATACCTTCTTTTTTGAGAGTTGTTGCTATTTCTGCCAGAGCAGTATGCGTGCACCCTTTCTTGTGAGGACTTCCGTTTACTAGTAATACCTTCATTCCCTACCTCCTGATAGTTCAGATTCTTTGGTATCGCCCATGATACTTTAGTATATATCAAATATATATGACATATATAGTGCGTACAAACATACATGTTACATACTTACAGGATTGATACTAATGGAGACCACACCGAAAAAATACAAATATAGCTGGCCAATCGAAGCAACCCTAGACGTGATTGGGGGCAAATGGAAACCTCTGGTCATCTACCAGCTCAAGGACGGGACGTTGCGTTTCAACCAGATTGTAAGCAGGGTTCAGCCCCGGATCACCCAGAGGATGCTGACAAAAGAGCTTCGCGAACTTGAGAAAGATGGGCTCGTTATCAGAAAGGTGTACCCGCAGGTTCCGCCGAAAGTGGAATATTCGCTCACGGAAACAGGACAATCCCTCATCCCGATTCTCGACGAGCTCTGTGACTGGGGATCCGAACATATGGGGGACGATATTGAGTTCAAATGTGAAGAAGAAACGGCAGGCAACGAGACCTTCAAGACCTAATATTTCTGGTGAAACGGTTTTACTACATCAGCGGTAGATCTCTAATTTTTTATGTCGTAAAAAATTCCTTTTCAAATGGCACCTTATCAGAACTGTGTATGAAAAAGATTATTTCTGCGGGTGTAGTAATACCTCAGTAAATCGGAGAAAATGTCATGAAAGACCGTTTAAACCAAGATTTGACCTCCGGGCCGGGACTCTCATCCCTCCGCACTAAGATTCTGGGTTACAAGCCACTGGCTTCTGAAGCTAAACTGGAGTCTGTCAAGTTGTCGGGAGGTAACATATATTTCTTCTATGTAATTTTTCCATAACTCCCGCAGAGTTTACAGAACCCTAAAATGTGCGGTTGTTCACGGTGATTTCGGTTCCACGTCAGATTTTCCAGGAGATTCTTTTATGGCGAAAGACCGGAGAGCGTCACCATGGCAGCGCTTGCCGCGGGAAGGGCGACCCGGATCTCGCCGTTGTGCACTGCGAGGGATTCGATAACCTGGGGATTCCAGGAGCCGTCCGGAGCAACCTCTGCACCCCCGAGCGTCATTCCGGAGGCGGCGGTCACTGACGGCGCACTCAGGCGCATGACCGATGCTGTCCCAACGCCATTCACCGGAATGACGACCGTCATTGGTTGAGACAGGTCCCGGTTGATCAACGCCACGTGGAGGGTACCGTCATCATCCAGCACACTGTGGATACTGATGCCGGCAGTGGGGTCTGCTGTCACCGGGATCGGATGACCGGTACCGGCCTGGTGGAAGAAGAGCATGCCATAATATTCAGCTGCAGGGCGGTATTCTTCCCCATCAAAGTACAGCGGCGTGAACCCTCCGCGGGTAAAGCCACCGTGGAAATTCGCCCCGACCACACCTTCATCGGCCAGAATAAAGAGATAATCCGCAGACCAGAGCGATGTTGCGAACGTCGGGCTCACGTTGTCCACGATACCGGTCCCGGCCCGTGCTCCCGTGGCGGTGTTGGTCTCTGCAAACCTGAGCGGGATATGGTAGCGTGCGGCATCTGCAACAAACTGCCCGACCGTAGTTTTCTCCCATTCACAGGTTGTATCGGAAAGGAGGTGATCAATGGTGGCATACCGCGGGTTGGACGGGGACATATCCGGGTTAAAACTGAGGGCGTAGAGATGCGTTGATGCAAACGTGACGTTCTGGTTCTCGTTCTGGAGAAAATGCGAGAAAAAGTTATAATCGTATGCGGTCACCGGCCCGTCAATCGGGACACCCGGGTCTTGGGCAAGGATTGCCATGCGGTACGCATCAAATTCCTGGTTGAAATCATTATAATTCCAGTCCGCGGGACGCAGGCCGTTTCTCATGAAGAGGTCCGGCTCATTGCCGATTTCAAACGCGAGCAGGCTGCCATTGTTGTTGGCGCTGGCATAGGCTGCCTCGTCCGCGGCCATCTGTGGATCATAATGGCCGAGGTTCAGGCCAAGGATGACCTTCCACCCCGCGTCACTTGCAAACGAGAAGACACGATTGAGATCGGCAGGTTGGATGATGTCTTTTGCTCCTTCATTAGCGTCCGACCCGTTATCAATATAATAGGTGAACTCAACCGAGTTTCCCCCGAAACGTAGTACGCCGGGGCCGAGATTCCGGAGTAACTGGATATACGATGTCACGTTGGGATAGAATGCCCGGTTGTTTATCTGGGGCGCTTCGTAACTGAGGCCGAGAAAATCATCCGGGATCTCTGTGCCGGGATGGCTGGTATCGAATCTCACATACACCGTCCGGGCCGCGGGATCCGGAGCCAGCGCTGGGATGATCGTGGGCTGCGATGTTGGTGTCATCGGTTGAAGAGTGAGGTTTGCTTGGCCGGTATTTTTCAGAGGGCTGATGCAACCGGCAAGCAAAGAAATATGGAAGATCAGGATTACGAGCAGGAACAATCCTATCAGCGGCAAATTGGATCCATCGAAGCAACGGTTTTTCATCGAAGGTCTCACTCAGGTGAAATTTTAATCTCCTGTTGATACATCTCTGCTGATTTTACACAATATCTTCCGGGGGGTTATATAAGAAGTGGACGCCGGCATTTTGACGATTACCCAAAAGAGTTTCACGGTTATAAGAAGTTGTGGGGATAGGGTGCTGTTGCATTTACAGGTTCTGGTGCTTTATCGGGAATTAAAAAAATGACTTCGTCAATATCGACACCAGTCCAGTATTTAAAGAGTCCCGAAGATGCACCAGAACCTGGCACTCTGTCAAAATAGAAAAAAGGAAGTGGGGGTCGGCCCTCTCATTTCCCGGATAGTGCCGGTCAGGGAGTGATGTCCCCGAAGTCCGTAGTGTCAGGTGTCATGTTCAGGGCCGCCGCACCTGTCGAGGTATCGACCGGTGTGTCAGGCGCGAGTGTCACCTGGCTCTGGTTCTGGCTTGGCACATTTCCCGAATCGTCAATGAATGCGCCATTGTTTGTGCCCGATGATCCCGGTCCTGCTGTCGCGGGAGTGACGGTCACCTGCGGGTTTTCCGTGGATGCAGTAGTCTGCGGCTGGTTCGATCCTCCGACCTGCGATGCGCACCCGGCGATCAGGAGGAATGCCACAAGGCACAGGGCACAAGTGGCTGTTCCAATTTTGAGAAGTTTCATCGTCTTTTTCCTCCATACTTTTTTTCTGGAATGATCTCCTCAGATCACGTGTCCGACCGCACCCGATGAGGAACGGTTCTGGTTCCAGTTATTTGGACTTGGGTACTGCGTACCTGTACCATTGCCAAGTGGGTGCTCGTACTGGTGGATCAGAGCCTCAAGCTGAGATTCAAGGGCCGTGAGCTGTGCATTGATGCTGTCAAGAGCGTCGCTGTCCTGATTCTCGTAGGCGGTCTGGAGCGGGCCCCGTTCAGCACTTATCTGGTCGAGGATCCCTTGGGCCTGGCTTACATCAACGCCATGGGCCTTAAGATCGTTCAAGGTTGACTGCCACGAGGCGACGTTCTTGTCAAACTCCGCGAGCCGCCGTGTCTCCTGCGCCTGCCACCCGTTGATGGCCTTGATGGCGGCAGTATACTGGGCGTCGAGTGACTTGAGCTGGCTGTTGACACTGGCAAGGGCATTGCTGTCCTCGTTGTCGTAGGCTGCCTTTAAGGGGGCACGCTCTGCGAGGATCTGGTCGAGAATGCTCTCTGCCTGGGATGTATCCTCACCTTTTGCGGTAAGGTTCTGGACCTGGGCCTGCATCCTTGCGGTGGTGTTATCGAACTGCGCGAGCGCCTTTGTTTCGTGCACCTGCCACCAGAGTTCCCCATGGGTCAATTCGTAGAACTGCTTGGAGAGCGCGTTGAGCTGCGCTACGAGCGTGTCAACGTTCTGCTGGTCGTGGTTGTCGTACGCGGCTTTGAGCGGGGCGCGCTGGGCTTGGAACTGATCGAGGATGCTCTCCGCCTGAGACGTATCGATGTTCTGGGCGGAGAGGTTTGCAATATCGCCATCCATCTGTGCGGTCCGGTTGTCAAACCACCCGAGCCGGCAGTTCTCCCGGGCCTGCCAGTCAAGGTTTGAGACCTGCGTCCAGAACTGGCTGGAGAGAGAGCCGAGCTGGCGGTTCACATCATCCAATTGGGCCTCATTATGGGTATCAAGCGCCACCTTGAGGCTGGGTTCGAGAGCTTGGATCTGGGTTTCCACCAGCTGCGCCGGTGTGACATCCACGCCTTTTGCCGTCAGGTTGGCAAGTGTTGCTGTCCGGTACGAGTCATAGTAGCTGAACTCATCAAGACGGGACTGCTCTCTTGCCGTCCAGAATGCATTATCCAGGTTCTGGATGTTTGCCTGGTCTGCTGCTACAGAGTCAGCGATCGCTGTCCTGAGCGCATCCAAGTTGCCATTGTCTGCAGTATAGGCGGAGACCAGATCCGTGCGGAACTGAGCGATCTGCGTCTTCATGGCCTGTTCGGCCTGGACGATGGCATCGTCAGTACTCATGGACTGGACGGAGGATACGGTGGAGAGGAATTGCTGTTCATCGGCCTGCAGGGTGCCGGAAGAGACACTCCCGTTAAGCCCATTGATGTACTGGATCGCGCCGTCCATTTTGGCCTTATATAGTTCACCGGAATACGCGACATATGCTTGCATAGCCGCGACATGTTCCGGGTTGTCATTCCACGGCTGCCCGGTGCTCCAAGCGCCCACGGCAGGAATGCCGAGGACAACAAGGAGACACAGGCAGCAAAGGGTTGTTATGTGCTTGACCACGTGTGTTCACCTCTTTTTTACAAGAAGTGCTCATGGAAGCGGGCTCTTAAACCCCGCGAAAATTCAGGCGTTCCGGAACCAACCGGAACTGTTCAGGGAACAGCATTTGAATCCCGGAACCATGCGGAACAATTCGGGAAACAGTATTTTTGTCCCGGAACCTTTTATTTCATGAAATCCCGGTTATGGTACAGTATCCGGGAAAACGGCCCAGAACCGGCTCATTGCACAAATTTCCCGCCTCCGGTGCAACGCGCATAAAACGGTGGCAATCTTGGTGCCACAATATTGCGGTGCCGCACACCGCCTCTGTGCGTGAACACGTAAAAAGAACCCGCCCACCAGCCGCTAGGGAGAGCCGGGCGGTTACCTGTCCGTTACGACCCGGATAAGGTTCTCCCGGCCTTTCCGGATCTTCTGTATCAGCCTGCGTGCCTGCAGGGCGTTCAGCGCCGAGCTCACCGTTGATTTGGGGAGGATGAGCCGTTCCACGATCTCGGACTGGTACAGTTCGCCGCCGGCATCTTTGACAAGATTGAGGATCCGCTCCTCCACCTCCCGGAGTTCCTCATCAGTAACAATCACGGCCTCCTGTTTTGGCGGCAGGGCATCTGGTTCTGGGGATTGCGGCTGTACCGTTTTCCGGTATATGAGGAAGCCGGCAATGACGGCCACAATGATGCAGCAGGCCGCGAAAAGGACGAGCCATGTGACGGGTATGCCGGTCGGCGTAAGGACGAGGGAGGGGTCGCCCGGATCGAAGGAATACGGCCCGTACCAGATGAGATTGCCGTTCATCTCGTTCGGGGCCGGCTCTGCCGAGGTGACAGCATACCCCGGGGGCAGCTCGATGACAAGTGATGCCCCGACCGGCACGTACAGGCCGCCGACAAAGGCGTCCCCCATGGTCATGGTATCGCCTTCCTGCGTAAAGTTTGTCCATAGGAAGCTGTATCTGATAACCCCGTAGGTACCGGTCGGTGAGCTCTGGATCACGCTGAACCGGTGGAAATTCTCTATGGTCATGGGCCGGCCGGTGGATGTGGAGGCTTCCTTTGCGGACTGCGCCATGAGATCCCCGATACTCTCCTCCGAGAGGATTGGGGACGAGTTGGTGTTCTGTTCAAAGGCTGCCTGGTCTGCCGGGGTATTGACCGGGATGCGGTACTCGATGTTCCAGAGCGCCGACCTGTCGGTGTGGAGGGAAATTGTGTATGTGATGGAGTAGTCCTGCGTGGTATCGGCAACGACTGGCACAAGGATGATGAGCAGGACAAGGATGAGACCGGCACTCATGCAGAAGAGCCGATCTTTCTGCCCGTTACCTTTCCCTCGTATTGCGTTCATGGCAGTACACTCCGGTTTTCTGTTATCGGCCGGCGGGTTGGTTCGGGCAGGGCGTGTTGTGTGAGGGTACTATTCCGCTCCTGATAGTTTGTAACGAAAGCTGCGGTACGGTTGTACGCCTCAAGGAGGTCCGCACTTCTCGGGTGCCGGATGATGGTCCGGTTCAGGACCGCGAGGTGCCGGGCAAGAATCGTATGCACGTGGAGATGCGTGGATGTACTGTTACGTATGGTTGCGATCAACCGCAGGGTCGTGTCTAGGTCCCGGGAATACTGCGCAAGTGCCCCCGATTCCGCATCCGTTCTGTTTTCGCGGAGCGCAATATCCGCCTCCACAAGCCGGTTTTCGGTATAATGCATCGATTTCTCGATCCGCACCGTGGCGTTTGGTGTAAAGGAGAGGTCGAGCTGTTCGAAGGAGAGCTTGAGGTTGTACAACGGGTCTCCCGGAAGAATTGACTGGTTATCGGGGATCGCTGCCTGACCGGTCGCATTTGTTGTAGACAGATCCGCTACGGTATATGGGGAGAAGTTCCAGTACCCGGCGCCCGGGTCTGCCCGTGCCGGAGAGAGTATCCACGGTACCACCGCGCAAAAGAGGCAGATCACGACAAGGGTGTTTACCCATTGAGCCGTCTTCACGGTACCATTTCACACCTTTTTGTGTGTTCCTGTGTTTAATGTTACCGGGCATGTGCATAAGAGGGTTACGTTAAGTGGTTCTGTTGGGTCTGTCAAGTCTTCGGGTGGCAAGGTTCAATCTACGTCGAAGATAGATATGGCACCTCCCGACAACTTGACAGAACATCCTTTTCTGACCCCCAAAAGCTCGTGATAGACATTTGATCAGGAAAAAGATTATTTATCCGGGTGTGGAAATACCTGAGTAAATCGGAGAAAATGTCATGAAAGACCGTTTAAACCAAGATTTGACCTCCGGGCCGGGACTCTCATCCCTCGCATATCACCCTCAGGATCAAATTTTTTCCTGGTCGTTTCTGTGTATACTGGTAGGCTGATGATTTTATCCGGGACGAGCCAGCCGGTATCCGGCAACCTTTTTACGACAAAGACCGTGATGTTCAGTCTGGCACTCTTGTTCCCTGCAGGGTACGCAGAAGAGCCGGTTTCCCTCCGGATCAAAGCTCTTGATGAGGCAATATTCAAAGAGCCAGCGGATGGTGATGCGAAATCCGGTCAACAGAAAAAGCCATAACCCCCATGGCCCGTTTTTCCTGAAAGATCAGGTATGATTTGCCTTTCTGCGTAATTCAGAAAAGATTTACCGGACATTAGGATCTGCAGCGGATGAGCGTTGGCGCTGCCGGGACATGCTCCCTGTCCGGGCTTTGGCATTTACCGGGTTTAACAATTGGTATGAGGTCGTGGCCGGGAACAGACAGGGAAATATGTGAAAGAATAATTCAAAAAGGATTATAATTTGAACTGACAACAAATGGATGATATATCATGGCGAAATTTGACTGCAACTGGTGCGGGAAGTGCTGCGATAGTTTTGGGGAGTTCATAAAGATCGAACGACAGCTGACGGACCGGGATTACTATTGCCGGTACGGCATCACCAACGAGATCTTTCCCGTCCACGTGCAGCCGGAATTTGCCGATGAAATTTCAGATGATTTCACCGACATCGATCCCAAGGCGCCCGGCCCTGCCCGCAAAGGGTGCATTTTCAGCCGGAAGAACCCGGAAGGGAAGGGGTTTGCCTGTGCGATCTACCCGACCCGGCCGGATATCTGTAGGGAGTTCAAGTGCTACCGGATGCTGATCCATCACCCGCCGACCGGTGAGACACGGGGGAAGGTGATCGGGATCAACGAGCTCAGGACGCATGACGAGATCCTCACGGCGATATGGAACGAGAAGATCGCCCACCTCCCCCACCCGTTCCACGAGAGGCATGGCAAGGAAATAACCGGGGGTCATCCGGTCCACGGGCACGACAGCCATGTCCATGCCCACCTCCACGACCTCGAGCATGCCGATGATTCTGAATGGGTCTCCGAAGTTCTTACCGTCCTTGCATCCCACGGATACCATGGTGACCCGGTGGAGGAGTAGGGGTACTTCCTCCCGGCCCCCCCCCTTTTTAAGCAGGTTCTGTGGTAACGGCGGGACCTGAAACAGATTTTCCTTTCCGAAATTCCTTCTGAACGGCAGGTAACGTCTCAATAACGAAAATACCTTGAAAAATAAATTGATCAGTTTTTCCTGCCGATCCGTCTTCCGACCAAGACCACAAGGATGCCGAGTGCCGCAAAGATGACAATCGGATCAAGGCTGATCCCCGGAAGGCTGAACCACGGTTTCGAAGCCTGTCCCGTGCCGCTCGATGCCATAACCGCCCAGGTGCTGAACTGGTTGGTGGTCGCCGTCAGGGTCATGGCAGGTGCATTGACATCCGTGTTGAGCAGGGTCCAGGCACCATTCGTCTGGTCATAACGGGCGAGGACCAGCTTTGATGCATCACCGCCGGCAGCGTTCAGATCCGTGCTGCTGTATTTGACCGAGATGGTCGCATCTTTCCCGAGATACCCGGACAAGCCATCGATGCGGAAACAGGTGGTTCCTGTTGTTGCTCCTGCGGGAGGTGGCGGGAGCTGCGTGGCATCAAAAGGACCGACGGTTACATCGACATCGGAGAGGACCGATCCGGCCGGGAAATTTACCGTCACCGTGCCGTCAGATGATGCGAGGACTGCAGGGCTCCCCGGCGATACCTTTACGGTCACTTCCTTTGGCGGGGCGACGTAGTTGTTCTGCACCGAAAGGGGTGTGGTCTGGGTGTCGAGTACCGTGCCGTCTGAGAGGCTTATGCTGGACGTGACCGTGTAGGTTCCCAGAGGGATGGCCTGGTTGAGGTTCACAACATAATTGACCGTATTTCCCGGGATTATTGCAAACGGCGAAGGAGTTGTCGATTCGGAGACGACCGTATTTCCACCGGAATCTGTCACCTTGACGGTATTGACCGTATCATAGTAGTGGAGGTTGCCGGTATTTTTCAGGGAGGTTGTTATGGTGATGGGTTGTCCGGCGACAATGTCTCCCACGTTGATATCGGTGATTGTCCCCGCCTGCGTCGCGCCGGGTCCAGAAAGTGTGATCATGACTGGAACAAGTATTGCCGTGACAACACCCGTGGTGCCTGCTCCGGCAGGAGTAGTATGGAAATAGATAAAGGCATATCTTCCCCCGGCACCGGCATTTTTGGGAATGGTTATTGTTGCGGTGACATCTTTTGATTCCCCGGGATTGATAAGGAGGGTGCTCGCACTGAGCGTGATATACGTCCGTGCAGAGTAGGGGCTGGTGTCATCCGCCGGTGAGAGGACACTATAACTTTTATCAGGAGCCTGCCCAAAACCCGTGACATCGGCATTGACATTCGTGGGCGGGTCGCTTGAACTGGTACTGACCGTCATTGTAAAGGTGATGGTGTCGCCGGGAGATGCCGTGCCGGCAAATTTTGCATTGATTACTTTGAGACCGGCAAGCGCGGGTGAAGCCAGAAGAAAAATTGAGACCAGGAAACCAATAACGAATAAGCGGTAAAGGTATTTTCTCCGCATAGGGTTCATTGAAATACTCATATAAGATATGAATCTCTCGTAAAGGATATTAAATAAATATATGTATTGATGATCGGCCAGATGATGGGAATTACATCAGGTTCCCGGTGAACTGGACCATGATACGGTATATGTTTGATCCTTTCAGCAGGGTATCACCGTAATTGACATGCTGCCAGAATGTCATTTGGTCATAATATGCTGACTTTGCCCCCCCGGTGTCAAGACCCTGCGCAGTCCCGGTGAGCGAGATATACGTACCATTCGCCGTCGTTTTCACCTGCAGGGGTGTCGAAAGATTTCCAATTCCCCACGCGCTCCCGGTCCAGTTTGCCAGATATCCAATGCCGGTGGTTTTACCAAAGTCCTGTGCATCCTGTGCGGTAACCGCCCAGTCGCCGGTACTATTCACCGCAAGGGCTGCAGAGGTATTATAGTTGTCTCCGACCGCCAGTTGCCAGTTCGAGATAGAACCATTCGTCTGCAAGTCCAGCACCTGCACGACATTTGCCGTGACATTGGTGTTGGCACCAGCAGCACCTGCCCCCATCGGAAGGAGGATGCAAACCAACAGAACTATCAAACCCAGAAAAAGCCATTTCTTCATTAACTTCACCTGAAATAAGATAGAAAAAGTTATATTTAAGTTAATATAAATGTTTCGCTTTTTCCCTCCATAATCACTATTAACTCTATCATGTATCAGTGCCACATAATAAATTATTTATAATGTTGTCACAAAATTCGAGAATTGTAATGATGAAAAAAAATCATAAATTTCTCTCTATTTCTTTGTTTTTTATTTTTATCGGTCTTGTTTTTTCTTCACCAGTATCTGCAGCTTTCCCGGTTGCGAACTTTGCTACCAACGTTTCCTACGGCCCAGCTCCGTTAGCCGTCTTGTTTACTGACTTATCTACCGGCCCTACCGGCTGGGCATGGTTCTTCGGTGACGAGACGTTCACGAATTTCTGGACGCAACAGAATACGAGTGCCGGGTGGCCGGCACGAGGTTATTCTTCCTGCGTGGCATTGCCGAATGGCAGCATCGTGTTAATGGGAGGAAAGAATAGCACCTATTATAATGACACATGGAGGTCTCTGGACAAAGGTGTAACATGGGCGCGGATGAACGCAAGCTCGGGGTGGATTTCACGAGGATATCAGAGCAGCGTTGCGACGCCGAATGGCAGCATTGTGCTGATGGGCGGATATAATGGCACCATTTACCTGAACGATACCTGGGTTACAATAAATAATGGTACGACGTGGAGGCAAGTGAACGCAACCTCGGGATGGGGCCTCCGGGCCTCTTTCAGCAGCGTGGTATTGCCTGACAGCAGCATCGTCATCATGGGTGGATATAATGGCACCTCGTACCTGAACGACACCTGGCGTTCAGCCAATAATGGTACGACGTGGACGCGACAGACCGCGAGTGCTGCATGGACGGGTCGCGAAGGTCTTAGCAGTGTGGTGATGCCGGATGGCAGTATTATTTTGATGGGGGGCCTGGGTTCCGGCACATTCCTGAATGACGTGTGGCGATCTGCAGACAAAGGTGCAACATGGGCGCAGCAGACCGCGAGCGCCGGGTGGCCGGCGAGGGCATATCCTGGCAGCGTCACGATGCCGGACGGCAGCATCGTGCTGATGGGTGGAGCCTCTGGCAGTACCAATTATAATGATGTGTGGCGGTCGACGAATGAAGGCGTTACGTGGACTGAGGTGAACGCGAGTGCCGGGTGGAGCGCAAGAAACACTTCTAATGTCGTTGTCGCGTTACCGGATGCCAGTGTTGTTCTTGCAGGGGGTTGGGCCGGAACTACGTATTATAATGATACCTGGCGGTTCGCGCCTGCCGGCTCATCAACCCAGAACCCGTCACATACGTATACCACGGCGGGAATCTACAACATAGCACTGCAGGCCTACAACGCCAGTGGCTACAACAGCACACTGAAATCGGGATATATTACTGTGACGATACCTGCGCCGGTTGCCAGCTTTTCTGGCACTCCCACCAATGGCACGATACCATTGCCCGTCAACTTTACCGATTCGTCCACCAACAATCCTGCCGGCTGGGCATGGTTCTTCGGTGACGAGAATTTCACGAATCCCTGGACGCAGGTGAACGCAAGTGCCGGGTGGCCGTCAAGATTTATGCAAACCAGCGTGGCGCTGCCGGACAGCAGCATCGTGCTGATGGGCGGCTATAACAGCAGCGGCTTTTTGAATGATACCTGGCGGTCGGCAAATAACGGTGCAACATGGACGCAGCAGACTGCGAGTGCCGGATGGCTGGCGCGGGATTATCAGACCAGCGTGGCACTTCCGGACGGCAGCATCGTGCTGATGGGTGGCTATAACAGTTCGGGAAATCTGAATGATACCTGGCGGTCAACGGATAAAGGCGCGACGTGGACGCAGGTGAACGCCAGTTCGGGATGGTCGAAGAGATCCTCGCACAGCAGTGTTGCACTGCCGGACGGCAGCATCGTGCTGATGGGCGGGTATGATTCTACCTATAGAAACGATACCTGGCGTTCCGCCAATAACGGTGCAACATGGACACAGCAGAACGCGACCTCAGGATGGAGTGCCCGACGGTATCACAGCAGCGTGGCGCTTCCGGACGGCAGCATTGTCCTGATGGGAGGGTTTGACATCACCGGGGTCTGTAAAAATGACACATGGCGGTCAACGGATAAAGGCGTGACATGGACGCAACAGACCGCAAATGCCGGATGGCAGCCACGCATCAACCCCTCGACCCTTGCGCTTCCGGATGGCAGCATCGTGCTGATGGGTGGTTATAACAGTAACACCACTACCTATTATAACGATACCTGGCGGTCAACGGATAAAGGCGCGACGTGGACGCAGGTGAACGCGAGTGCCGGATGGGTGGCACGATATGGCCACAGCGGCGTTGCGCTGCCGAACGGGAGTGTTGTGATAATGGGCGGGCAGTCCAGCAGTGGCTATCGTAATGACGTCTGGCAGTTCATGCCGGTGGGCTCATCTGCCCAGAACCCGTCGCACACCTACACGACTGCGGGTGTCTACAACGTTACGCTGCAGGTATACAATGTCGGGGGCTACAACAGCACACTACAATCACAATATGTTAACGTGACGGTACCTCCGGCACCAAGAGCCAGCTTTTCTGGCACTCCCACCAATGGCACGGTGCCATTGCCCGTCAGCTTTACCGATTCGTCCACCCACAGTCCCACCGGCTGGGCGTGGTTCTTCGGTGACGAGAATTTCACGAATCCCTGGACGCAGGTGAATGCAAGTGCCGGGTGGTCATCAAGATTTATGCAAACCAGCGTCACGATGCCGGACAGCAGCATCGTGCTGATGGGCGGCTATAACAGCAGCGGCTTTTTGAATGATACCTGGCGGTCGGCAAATAACGGTGCAACATGGACGCAGCAGACTGCGAGTGCCGGATGGCTGGCGCGGGATTATCAGACCAGCGTGGCACTTCCGGACGGCAGCATCGTGCTGATGGGTGGCTATAACAGTTCGGGAAATCTGAATGATACCTGGCGGTCAACGGATAAAGGCGCGACGTGGACGCAGGTGAACGCCAGTTCGGGATGGTCGAAGAGATCCTCGCACAGCAGTGTTGCACTGCCGGACGGCAGCATCGTGCTGATGGGCGGGTATGATTCTACCTATAGAAACGATACCTGGCGTTCCGCCAATAACGGTGCAACATGGACACAGCAGAACGCGACCTCAGGATGGAGTGCCCGACGGTATCACAGCAGCGTGGCGCTTCCGGACGGCAGCATTGTCCTGATGGGAGGGTTTGACATCACCGGGGTCTGTAAAAATGACACATGGCGGTCAACGGATAAAGGCGTGACATGGACGCAACAGACCGCAAATGCCGGATGGCAGCCACGCATCAACCCCTCGACCCTTGCGCTTCCGGATGGCAGCATCGTGCTGATGGGTGGTTATAACAGTAACACCACTACCTATTATAACGATACCTGGCGGTCAACGGATAAAGGCGCGACGTGGACGCAGGTGAACGCGAGTGCCGGATGGGTGGCACGATATGGCCACAGCGGCGTTGCGCTGCCGAACGGGAGTGTTGTGATAATGGGCGGGCAGTCCAGCAGTGGCTATCGTAATGACGTCTGGCAGTTCATGCCGGTGGGCTCATCTGCCCAGAACCCGTCGCACACCTACACGACCGCGGGTGTCTACAACGTTACGCTGCAGGTATACAACGCGTATGGATACAACAGCACGATAAACAACGGGTATATCAATGTCACCGCCGTCCCGACTATCACCGTTTCCGTCAACGGTTACGTGCCTACGTGGTCATTGGCGGTCGGTCCGAATGTGAACGCGACAGCGATTACAATGAACATCACCAGCAATGCCAACTGGGCCGTCTCTGCCGTGGATAATCTCGACAATGGGAAACCATCGGGAACTGCCGGCCAGATGGCGGAATGGAATGGCACGAATTATACTGCTGGCGGGCAGACGCTCTCGCAGGGATTGAACATCACGGTGGGTACCAACCCGTATAATCCATTAACCGGAACCGGAACGGTGATTCTTTCCGGCGCACCCATAGCGCAGACCCAGTACGCGGTTAATATCAGCCAGGTTGTTTATTACGGTGATCGTACCCTGACCGGGGGTCATCAGTATCATATCGTGATCACGTTTACCGGATCCCTCACGTAACGAAGGTCAGCCCATGGATATCAGCACCGTCCCCTCCCCTCATGATAAAAAAAAAGTGATTCCTTTACTCGGGTTGATGGTACTGCTTTCCGGTTTCCTGTTGGTGGCAATGGCCGGTGCAGACACTTCCACTTCTATCACGGCAAATATTGTCTCCACCACTGCTGTCCGGGCAAACTTTTCCGCAAACGAGACCTACGGGCAGGCCCCGCTGTGCGTCCAGTTCACCGACACCTCGACCGGTGGGCTCCCTTCAGCGTGGAACTGGAGCTTTGGCGACGGCACCCTGAGTACGGATCAGAACCCTATCCACATATTTGCTGCACCAGGAACTTACGCGATCACCCTCTTCGTCAGTGATCTCTACGGTACCTCCCTTCCTTTCACCAGTAACATCACCGTTGGCTATCCCCCGATCCCGTCAGCCACGTTCACTCCGCCTGACCCGATGGTCAACACCGACACGGTAACATTTGATGCCTCGGCAAGCACGGACCATTACGGGAATATCACCCTGTACACCTGGGATTTTGACGATGGTTCCCCGCTCAGCTATTCAAACGGCACTGCGATGACCCATATCTTTGTCCAGCCAAAGGTGTGCAATGTCACCCTGATGGTCACGGATAACCAGACTTTCACGAACACCACGATCGTGCAGGTCCCGGTCTACGCGGTCAAGACTACTGTGACCACTCAGGTGAACGGTACCACCCCGACTGTGGTGAATGGGAACCAGACCCTTGATATTAACACTTCGGCTATCCAGAGCTCGGGTGGTACCGTTAGCTCGACTGCCACCACGCTCACCGTCCAGAACGGGAATCCCTTCTGGCAGTCGGCCCAGTATTTCGCGGAGAACGTTACCGTGAACGAGACCATCGGCAATTATACGGTCCAGAACGTCACGCAGGTCATCATGCAAAGTGCACCCATAACGGCAACCCTGGCCCCGGCGATCGGAACTGTCTCTGTCTCGCTGAGTGCCGCTTTGAGCCAGTATGTGCCGGATGCCGCTGTCAACGTCTCGATCACGCAAGGCGCCACCACATCGACGCTGCAGGGGTTCCAGCTGGCAACGACCGGTGCCAATATCTCGGTTGCCTATACCGTCCAGTTCACGAACACCCAGCAGATCGATACGAACCTGACCACGAACACGACGCAGGCACCACAGGCGGTTGTTCTGACCATGAGCGCCAGCCATGACTGGGTTGCCCAGGTCGCAAACAGCACGAACAATGACGGCCGTGACTCCATTGCGATCATCCGGTATCCCGAGACCGGTTCCCCTATGGTTCTGCAGACCCGGTTCGATCACTATGACCCGGTGACCAACCTCGACTGGTTCACGGCGAATTCGCCGGGAGGCCTCTCGATCTTCGGGTTGGTCGAGTACGCCGCCCAGCAGGCAGCAGCTGCCCCGCAGGGAGGTACCGGGCAGGGTTCCCAGGGTGGTACCGGGAGCAGTTACGGTAGCGGAGGGGGTGGCGGACAGGTAGCCCCGGCAGGCCCGGCACCCCAGGCACCACAGCCAGGTCCGCCCGAGCCGCAGAACATCTTTACGGGTTCGGCACAGCTGAACACAGATTCGGCCGGCCTTCTGGCTTTCACGATCGGGGTCCAGTCCGCAGACAAGGGTGCATTCCTGACCCTCCCGCAGGGTGTCAGGGCTGCCGATCCATCCGGCCAGCCATTGTCGGAAGTGACGATCCAGTCGCTGGGGACTGCCCAGGTTCCGGCGGTGGAGAGCGGGAGCATCTTCACGTATGGCGGACCTGCCTACCAGTGCGGCCCGGATGGTGCAACGTTTGACCCGGCGATCATGCTCGCCATCACCCTCAATGACGACCAGTGGAACAGCCAGCACGCGAACGGCAGGGAACCGGTCATACGGGAATACAGCACCGGCAGTGGCGCATGGGAGACGCTGCAGACCGTGATCGATCCCGGCAAACACACGATTCGTGCACAGGTTTCGCATTTCACCACATTTGCCGTTTTCACTCAGCCGGTTCAGCAAACGGCGGCACAGAACACGGGACCGGTACAGACGACAAAACCCCTGTCCTTCACCGATCCGTATGACATAATCCTGTCCATGGTGGTCTGGACGCTGGGGTTCCTTCAGCAGAATCTCATCCTTGCTGTGGTCTGCGTGGCCTTGTTCTGCGTGATCCCCATCGCGTGGTGGTGGTATCGTCGGAGGATATTATATGACAGGACTTTCAAAAAATAACCGGATAGCCCTCTGGATCCCGCGGTTCCGTCAGAAACGGCCGGATGTCGAGGGATTGCGACAAAAAAAGGATATCAGGGGACTCACCCGGCTCCTGCAGCACCCTGATCTTACTGTCCAGTGGCAGGCTGCGGAAGCGCTGGGGACCCTCGGGCCGGAGGCGGTCGACCACCTGTTCCGGGGGCTCTATGAACACGGTCTTGCCGGGAGGCTGGGGGCTATTGAAGCCCTTGCCGATATCAAGGACCGGCGGGCAGTGGATCCGCTGATCAATCTGCTCCTCCGTGACGAGAACAGCGAGATCCGATGGGCATGCGCCCTCGCATTAGGAGAGATCGGCGACCCGCGTGCCGTTGACGCCCTCTGCAAGGCGGTCACCGAACGGGACAAATATGTCCGGTTCGGGTCTGCCGTCGCTCTCCGGCAACTTGGCTGGACCTCCCCGCATCCTGAAGAGGAGGCCGCTTTTTATATCGCGCTCCAGGAATGGGAGCACATTCCCCGGCTGGGTACGGCAGCAACGGGACCGGTAATCCGCATGATGAGCGATCCCGATCCCGATGTCCGTTATCATGCGGTCGAGACGCTCGAAAAGATGCACCCCGGCGCGGCAAAACCTGCCTGCGACCAGGCACTCAGGGATGGAAACGGTAAAGTGCGCTGGAAAGCGCTCATGGCCGCAAAAAAATGCGGGCTCCCTTTCCAGTACCTTCCCTGGTCCCTGAACAAACGCAAACGGACCAAGCCCAATCCCGCCATCGCTGCACTGCTCAATTTCCTCTTCGGGGGAGCCGGGTATGGCTATCTCGATATATGGTGGGGGAATTTAATCTTCCAGCTCTACTTTACCGTCCTGATAATGTTCACCCTCTTCCCGGTGAAAATAATAGGGACGTGGACATTTTTCCTTTACCTGAACATCCCCAACGTCCCCCTGCCCATCCCGGTCTCCCTGGTTTTTGCTGCGCATGCATGGTATATCACGGAAAAGATGCCGGATCTGTGAGGTTGAACCATGGCACTCTTCGGCTCCCACAAACAGAAACCTGATACAGAAGCACTGGAAAAGAGCGGGGATATCGACGGCCTGATACAGGCCCTCCGTTATGATGATTTCGAGATCCAGCTGGCCGCTGCAAAAGCCCTCAAGTCTCTCGACAGCAGGGCAATGGATCACCTCCTCAAAAAACTGAAGACCAGGAACCGGGCGGTAAAAATCGGCATTATAGAGGCGCTTGGCGTGATCCGGGATCCACGCGCTGTCGATCCCCTCGTACAGGCAATCAGTAACGACAGTGCTGAGGTCAGATGGGACAGCGCCATTGCCCTTGGCGAGATCGGCGATGAACGGGCGATCCCCGCGCTTAAAAAGGCGCTCACGGACCCGGACAAGTATGTCCGGTACGGTGCCGCTTTTGCCCTTTCAAAGATCGGCTGGAAGCCGGCAGATGCCCGGGAAAAAGCACTGTATTTCCTCGGAATGCAGGAGTGGTGGGTGCTCAAGGACATGGGAAAACCCGCAATTGACGCTCTTTCCATGACCCTGAAAGATACGGACAGCGATATCCGGCTGAAGGCAATCGACCTCCTCGGCGAGATCCACGACCGTAATGCCGCCCCGGTCCTCGTACAGGCCCTTGCTGACGAGAACAGTGCGGTCCGCTGGAAAGCGGTGATCGCTTCGACAAAGGCCGGCGTCCCGCTGATGTACCTGCCCCGTGGGCTTTCACGAAGGCCCAGGATACGAAAAAACCCGAAGATCGCTGCGTTTTTAAATTTTACTCTCCCGGGAGTAGGATATGGGTATCTCGGGAAATGGTGGGGGATCGTTGTCTTCCAGTTCGATGTGGCCCTCACCCTCTGGCTGCTCCGGTTCGGAAAGGAGGACCTCTCCACCATGATCCTCCTGCCGCTCTATGTGATCATCGCCATCCATGCCTGGTATATGGCTAAAAAAATGCCGGATATGTGAGCCGAACGCGATACACGGGATAAACCGGAGCCCCTGTTTTTTAGTCTCCCGGATCGACCCGGTGCTCAGGTGCCCGGCAGCACACCCGCAAGGTATTTTTATCCTGCTCCCTCTTCACCTCCCGTGTGGCGTCAGGTTCAATTCAAAAGCGGGTTCTCGTGTATGAGCGGGTCCTGTCGTACAACCGTACATGCCCGTCCCGTAGCGTTGATGTCACGAAAAGATTGTCTGGCGGGATCTTTTTTTTGAGGGAATGATGATTGTTCAGGGAATTACGTGGCCGTGAGAGATTAAATTCTCCACATCTTCTATTTTCCTCTCCTCATTTTCTTCCGTACCTTTTTCATGGGGCGCCGTCTTTTTTATTTTCATCTTCACTTCGTCCGCATGCTGGAACCGTATGGCGTACCAATCATCCTTTAAGGACACTTCTGTTACCGGTTCGAAATCGTACGGTGCGAGGGCGCTCCAGAGAGAATCGTCACTGATTTCAGATTTGTACTTTTCTGAGGTACCCTTGGGGTACGCTACCCATAAGAAGCCACCCGGCATATAGGCTGAAACGAGGTTTCCCGCTATATGTCTTGCCTCTTCAAGATTGCGCACGAAAGCCAGAAGGAAGGCATATTTTCTCTTCGCAGCGTGGTGCTCGTCAACCTCTCTTCCGGCAAATAACGGTTTCATCTCGTCGGGAGCACTGATGATGAGCACCGGGGTCTGATCGACCAGTTTTAACTTCCGGAGAAGGGGATCCATAGCTACCTCTATTATCCAATAGATGTTAAATCCTTATCCTTCAATATCAGGGTTACAGGTCCTGGTGCGGGATTTTTTCCAGCCGCCTCATTACCCTGCTGCCCCTCAACCGGTAACCTCATGCTCTTCCCGCGACAATACAGCGTATAACACGGGACCGACCATGCACTCCGTCACTCTTCATGAAAGCATCTTTTACAACGGCGACTGTATCCGCGGTGCCGCTGAATGCATCCCGGACGGTTCGGTCGATCTTATCATTTCCGATCCCCCGTATGGTATCGATGGCGGCCGGCTGCACCGGCATTACAACCGGAACGAGGATTTCGTCGTTGAAGGGTACGTCGAGGTGCCGGCAGCCGGGTACGGCGAGTTCTCGCGCCGATGGATCAGCGAGGCCGAGCGGGTTCTCCGGCCCGGAGGCTCGATCTATATCGTCTCGGGTTACACCAACCTGTATCACATCCTCCACGCACTGCGGTTGACCGGCCTTGAAGAGGTCAACCACATCATCTGGAAATACCGTTTCGGGGTATTCACGCGGCGGAAATACGTCTCGTCCCACTATCACATCCTCTTCTATGAAAAACCCGGTGGCAGGCGGACGTTCAACCTCGAATCACGGTTCGGCCTCGCGGAAAAGGACAAGGGCGGCCGCTCGCTCAACAATGCCGACCGTGAGGACGTCTGGGTCATCAACCGTGAATACAAGCCCGGGCAGGTGAAGAACAAGAACGAGCTGCCCATGGGCCTGCTCGTCAAGATGATTGAGTACAGCAGCAACGAGAGAGACCTTATCTGCGACTTCTTCCTTGGCGGCTTCTCGACCGTAAAAGCGGCCATCGGGCTGAAACGCAGGGCAACCGGGTTTGAGATCTCGCGGCCGATCTTTGATGCGAAGGTCGCCGAGATCAGGAAGGTCAGCCCCGGCTTTTTGATTACGGCCGGCCGGAAGCCATGCACCGGCTCTCCCAAAAACCGCGGGAAAACATGGTCGGAAGAGGAACTGGACCATCTTGGTGAAAAATTTCTCCAGCTCACGGGGAAAGGGATGACCCGGAAAGAGGCTGTTGCAGAGATCGGAAAAGAGTTCGGGCGTGGCCGGTGGTCGATAGAAAGAGCGCTGAAAGTCCGGCAGGAGCGGCAACGCCGTGCCGGCAGGACCGGCCGGATGCAGCCGCATGAAGATGCATGAGGTGAGGTGCGCCGGGCAAACGTTCACCTTGAGTATCCCAGGCCCGATCTCCTGTTGGGCGAGGCAGCGGGCGAAAAAAACTGGAGCCCGCCGTTCTTTTATGTGAGGGGAATTTCCGGGAGACCTGCGTCCCACATGGGCCGCCCGCAGGAAAAATCTTAATGTGCCGGTAAAAAAAAAGATTGCAGGTTGATGAGAGGGACGTGAAAACGTGACTGATGGCAAGAAGGCGCAGGAACCTGCAGTGCAGGAGACGGGCCGGCAATCGCCCCCGCAGGATCAAAGCCCGGCAGGAACCACTCCTGCCAGCCCGAAGAACCGGCCGTATGCGGACGTGAAATCCGAACTTAAGGCGTATCTGGGGGAGATGGACATTGCGCTCCTGAAGGAGTATGATGAGGGTGGTCACTGGGGGTTCTGGGTGCAGGCCGGGAACTTCCCCATCATGATCGATAACGAAAAAGGGCTCTCGTACTGTCTGGTAGTGCTTCAGATCACCCTGACGGATAAGAATGCACTACAGAGCCTCAACCGGCATTACCGGCAGCAGGATGCGAAGTTCATCTATGAGCTGACCCGGGTATTTACTTCCAACCGGGCGGTATTCTCGCGGATCATGGAGGGGGACCAGGTCGTGGGGTACAGTATCGTCACCTACCTGTACCCGTTTCATCCGGGATTTTCCATACGGGAGCTGGACCGGGCCATCCGTGCGGTTGTTGCGGTTGGTGATGTCGGCGCTGCGTTCCTGAAAATGGCGATCGGGCAGACCGGTTTCGACCACACGCCGGCGATTGGCAGTAATGAACCCGGGCCCATGTACGAGTAACGGGTCCGGGGTTCTCATACCCGAAAAAACGTGCCGGAAAAACCGTGGCAATCTCTGTTGCCTGATGGCAGACGGACCGGTCCCGTGCTGCGGCACGCCGGTGCACTTCCCGGACGGCTGGGCCTCCCCATAATCACCGTGACGGGATGGACGGGAGTTCCACGCTCCCGCCCGGCTCCAGTATCCGGACCCTGATATCTGTTGTCTGCTCGAGCGCTTTTTTAAACGCCCCGGCGTCTGCCCGGATCTTATCCCATGTGTTGTAGTGGATCGGGATCACCAGTTTTGCGCCAACAAAATTTGCCGCCATCATCGCTTCGGCTGGACCCATGGTATATCTCCCGCCGATAGGGAGCAGCGCGACCTGCGGGTGGTAGAGCTCGCCGATCAGCCGCATGTCCGAGAAGAGCCCGGTATCACCCGCATGATAGACCGGGACCCCGTCCATGCGGATCACAAAGCCGGCCGGCGCGCCGGCAGAGAACCCGGGACCCGCCTCCCCGATGGATGACGAGTGCTGGGCAGGCGTCATCGTGAACGATACCCCACCAACGGTCAGCGTCCCGCCGATATTCATCCCCTCGGCCGGAACCCCTCTTGCCATGAGGTACTTTGCGATCTCGGTGATCGCGACCGTTGGCTTTCCCAGCGCTACCGTCTCGCCCATGTGGTCGTCATGGCCGTGCGTAACCGCGACAATGTCCGGCTTCGTTCTGGCAATGCTGCCACCCTCGATATAGGGATCGATCAATACTTTTTTTGTGCCGGAAAGCAGCACACAGGAATGGCCCAGCCACGTCAGTTGCATATATGCAGATGGGGATGGCAACGGATGAAATTTTTTATGTGCTTTTTGTGCTGCGGAATAACGGTGGGAAGTATCGGCAGGAGAACCGGACAAAGATTAAAAAATACACCTGCGATCCGGCAGGCGGCCGGCACCATGCGGATGTCAGGACTAAAAAGGGAAGGGGACAGCAGGGGATATGCCCCACTTATGTCACGTCGATCAGTTCTGCTTCAGTTATGTCGATGGCTTCACCGAGGCTGTCAGCAGTCGCACTCCGGGTCATCTGCTCGGAGAGATCACGGTCCTCCATCACGTCGCGGATCCGCTCGATGTAGGGGTCGATGGTCGGGTCCTCCTGCTCCTCGATCACATGACGGTACTCACGGAGGGTGGAGGGGCTGATCCCGAGTTCCTCGGAGACTTCCTTCATCGTTTTCCCTGATCCGACCAGCTCTTCCATCTTTGCCTTGTCAAACGGCATCCTGAAATCGAGTTCCCGAAAGAGCTTGAGCCGGACGCGTGCGCGTGCGACGGTCTTACTTAGTTTCTCATCGCCAAGTTCGCGGGCGATCTCGGTATCGTTTTTTCCTGCATAGAACAGGGTGACCAGTTTTGCCAGCTGGATCGGTTTCAGGGACGTCTTGAAGATTCCCTGTTCCGTGATCTCCCGCATGACGAGCGCAACCTCGCGTTCAATCGCATCGCTGTCCCGAAGGGTGCCATGGATATTCTTCATGGGCTCAACGATTTTTGTCTTGCCCGACATGGTGCTGAACAGGTTCAGAAGCTGTGATTTGCGTTTGTCTTCGGTCATTGCCAACCCCGTATTGGGATTAGGATATACAATACTTCGTCAACTATTTAATTCTATCTTAACGGTTTGTTTGACCAAAAGACCTTTAAATTGGTTCAAAATGCCGCAGGTAAACGAGCTGGGATTCCACTGCAAAACAGCCATTACCGTCCAATTTCTTATCTGCAAAATTCCGGCAGGAAAAACCAGCAGGATAGTCCGTAGTGCACTGCGGCATATCCGGCCGGGACACGAGCCTTTTTGTCGGGAGTCGTGCAACTCTTTAAGCGATATATCCTGTGATCACCATGAGCGATGTGTATGAGAACGTGATGGATCTTGCGAAACGCCGGGGTTTTATCTGGCCGACGTCCGAGTGCTACGGGGCGGTGGCAGGGTTCATCGACTACGGCCCGCTCGGCGCGATGATGAAGCGGCGGATCGAGAATATCTGGCGGAATTTTTACGTCATACAGGAGGGCTGCTACGAGATCGAGTGTCCGACAATCGCACAGGAAGCCGTCTTTATCGCTTCCGGGCACGTCAAGGGTTTTTCCGACAAGATGTGCCAGTGCCCGCGCTGCCATGAGTACCTCCGTGCCGATCACGTGGCTGACGGGGGCGGCGTTGCCGGTGCCGCGACCATGAGCAATGAGGACCTTGCTGCCGCAATTGCAACCTGCAAATGTCTCTCCTGCAACGAAGTTCTCGGCCCTGTGGACGTCTATAATTTCAACCTGATGTTTGCGACCTCCATCGGGCCCGGGTCGCAGCGGACCGGCTACCTGCGCCCCGAGACGGCGCAGGGCATGTTCGTCGACTTCGCCCGGCTGCTCCGGTTCTACCACGACAAGCTCCCGTTCGGCGCCGTGCAGATCGGTAAGGCGTACCGGAACGAAATCTCGCCCCGGCAGGGGATGATCCGGCTCCGGGAGTTCACGCAGGCGGAGGCGGAGATCTTCGTCCACCCCAACGGGAAGAATCATCACCCGTCATTTGACCGCTATGCCGGCTACCGGATGCCGCTCTGGACGTACGTCCAGCAGCAGAGAGACGAACCGGCGGTCGAACTTTCGATGGGGGAAGCGGTCAGATCCGGCGTGATCGCCAACGAGTATGTCGCCTATTATGTCGCCCTCACGCACGAGCTGCTGGTCAGCATCGGGATAAACCCAAAACGGCTCCGATTCCGCCAGCACCTCCCCAACGAACGTGCGCATTACGCCACCGACTGCTGGGACGCCGAGATCCACTCGGAACGGTTCGGCTGGGTGGAGACCGTCGGCATCGCGGATCGGACCAGTTACGATCTTTTGGCCCATGCAAAACAGAGCGGCATACCGATGACGGTCTTCATCCAGTACGAGATACCGCGGAAAGTGGAGCGCCGCCGGATCGTCCCGAACATGAGCGTGCTCGGGAAACAGTACCGGCAGAAGGCAAAGGCGATCTTTGCCGCGCTGGAGACGACAACGCCGACCGCCGGCGGCGCCGACGTGGAAGTTGATGGTGAGACGATCCATATTCCTGCCGACCTCTTTGCCGTCCGCGATGAGGTGGTGGACGTCCGTGGCGAGGAGGTCGTGCCCCACGTCATCGAACCGTCATACGGGATAGACCGGATGTGCTACGCGGTGCTCGAGCAGGCATACGATGAGGATACCGCTGACGGCGAGAAGCGCACCGTGCTCCGGCTCCTGCCATGCATCGCGCCCGTACAGGTCGCCGTCTTCCCGCTCATGGCGCGGGATGGCCTTGACACCATCGCCGGCGATATCACGAGGACGCTCCAGAAGCGGGGCATCCTGGCCGAGTACGACGACTCCGGTGCTATCGGGAGGCGGTATCGCCGGCAGGACGAGATCGGCACGCCGTTTGCCATCACAGTCGACTACGAGACAAAAGAGACACAGACGGTGACGATCCGTGACCGGGACAGCATGGAGCAGAAAAGGGTCCCTGTCGATCGGCTGCCGGAGATCGTCTGTGCCCTTGTAAACGGTGACATGAAATTCCCGTCGCTGTAAGAACAGGAAACCCCCGAAACCCATGAGTTGCATCAGCCATCCCCTCATCAGGCCGGACAGCATCGAGTCGCGCGAGTACCAGCTCTCGATTGCGATGAAGGCACTGGATACGAACACAATGGTGATCCTGCCGACGGGCCTCGGGAAAACTGCCGTCGCCCTCCTCGTTGCTGCCTCGCGGCTGTACAACGAGCGGGGCAGGGTGCTGATGCTCGCCCCAACAAAGCCGCTTGTCGAGCAGCACCTCCGGTTTTTCGAAAAGTTCCTGGTCGCAAAGAGCCCTGCCGGTTCCCGTGCGTCGCCATTTGCCCTGTTTACCGGGGAGGCTCCGCCGGATGAACGCACCGCGGACTGGGAGCGGGCTCAGGTCATCTTTGCGACGCCGCAGGTGGTAAAAAATGACCTGATCGCCGGCCGGTACACGTTAAAAGACGTGACGCTTATGATCGTGGACGAGTGCCACCGGGCAGTGGGCAACTACGCGTACGTCTTCCTGGCACAGCGGTATCTTGGCACCGCGGACCGGCCGCTCATCCTTGCCATGACCGCTTCTCCTGGCGGGGCACCGGAGAAGGTGACGGAGGTCTGCGCCAATCTCGGCATCACCCACATCGAGTCCCGCACCGAGGACGACCCGGATGTCCGCCCGTATGTCTACGAGCGTGATGTAGAGATCATCCCCATCGACCTCCCCCCCGAGCTCGGGGAATCGATCAGCACCATCAATTCCCTCATCGAGGACCGGCTCGCCCACCTCGCATCACTCCACTTCACGGTCCCGAAACGGGAACGACTGACGATGAAGGCGCTGAATGCGATCAATGCCCAGATCCAGCAGCGGATTGCCGCCCGCGACCCGACCGCTTACCTTGCGGCGTCGGTCTATGCGGAATGCATGAAGCTCCGGCATGCGGTCACGCTTGCCGAATCGCAGGGGAGCGAGGTGCTGAAAGGGTACATCGCAAAACTGGTTGCCGAGGGGACAGGAGCCAGCGGGAGCAAGGCAAGCCAGCGGCTTGCAAAAGATCCGGCATTTCGCGAGCTCTTCGAACGGTCGATCCAGTGGACGGCGGAGCTGCACCCCAAGCCGGCGATTGCGCTCGGGCTCGTCCGCGACCAGCTGGGATCGCACCCGGACGGCCGGATCATCATCTTTGCGACCTACCGTGACACCGTGCAGCAGATCGTGGATTTCCTCACGAAAAACGGGATCGCGTGCGAGCGGTTTGTCGGCCAGGCTGCAAAGGATACGGAAAAAGGGCTCTCACAGAAGAAGCAGATCGCAGCGCTCACCCGGTTCCGTGAAGGGAAGTTCAAGGTGCTCGTTGCCACTTCGGTCGGCGAGGAGGGGCTTGATGTGCCCTCGACCGACATGGTGATCTTCTATGAAGCGGTTCCCTCCGAGATCCGCTCCATCCAGCGCAAAGGGCGGACCGGCAGGTCGAGGGCCGGGCGGGTGGTCGTGCTCGTCACCAAAGGCACCTCGGATGAAGTATATCGTTACGTCAGCCAGTCAAAGGAACGGCAGATGCACCGGAGCATGCGGGCGATGAGCAGCGCCCATTCGCTCCCTGAAAAGCCGGCGGAGACCGGACAGGCGGCTATCGGGGATTTTCTGGTGCAGGGCCCGCGGATCGTGATCGACGACCGGGAGACTTCTTCCAAGGTGGTGGAAGTGCTCTCCTCCATGGGCGCTGTCATCCGGCTCGAACGACTTCCGCAGGGGGATTTTGCAATCGGCGACCGGATCCTCGTGGAACGCAAGACGGCACGGGACTTTGCCGATACGCTGGTGAACAGGGACCTGCTCGGGCAGGTAAAAGCGATGGCGGATGCGGTGCCCCGCCCGGTCCTGATCATCGAAGGCGGGGACATCTACACCCAGCGCGACGTGCACCCGAACGCGATCCGGGGGGTGCTTGCCGCGCTCACGGTGGACATGGGCGTCTCAATTCTCTTCACCCGTGACGAGCAGGATACTGCACAGATGCTTTTTGTGATGGCAAAACGGGAGGAGGGCGGGCGTGGCGAGCGCAAGGTGCACCCGCACAAGACCCACCGGTCCGTAAAAGAGGACATGGAATACATCGTCTCCGCGTTCCCGGAGATCGGTATGAAGAACGCCCGCGTGCTGCTGGCGCATTTTGGATCCATCCAGGCGATCGCAAATGCGGAACTTCCCGAGCTGACTGCCATAAAAGGGATCGGGGAAAAGACAGCGCAGAAGATCTTTGACGTGTGCCGGCAGGCATATACGTGAACTCTCTTCTTGTGGCCTGATAGTGCGATAAACCTGCTTTTGGAGAAACGCACATGAATCACTCAGGATCACGTCCGAACCATAAAGATCGTTAATATGACCAGAGATAAGAGGGCCTCTCCGAGGCATGGAAAAATTTTCTGGTGTTCCCTCCCTGAGCAATCACGCCCGTCTTTTTCCGTCCTTCTTCCTGAGACGGGCAAGTGCGGCCTCTGCCGCTTCCCGCACTCCGGAGAAGGGGTCCCGGGCGAGAATTCTGAGTGACTCTGCTGCACGCTGGTTGCCGAGTTTTCCCAGGACCCCGGCGGCACCGATCCGGATCATCTCCTCGCGGTCAGAGAGGCACCGGGTGAGCGGCCCGACCGCCCGCCGGTCGCCCAGCCGCCCGAGCGCGGCGACCACCGCCGCCCGGACATCTGGACGGGGGTCATCCAGCACCGCGATCAGGGCAGGCACAGCTTCTGCGTCCTCCAGCCGCCCGAGTGCCTGTGCCACCTCTTTGCGGATGGCAGGATGGGGATCGGCAAGTGTGGCACAAAGTGGTACTACGGCAGCAGGGTTACCGGAACGGCCGAGTTCTTTTACCGCAGCGAGCCGCTTTTGGACCGTCCTGTCCTGCAGCGCCGTCAGAAGAGTACTGAGATCACGGGACATGGCCGGAAGTGCCGGTGCTTAGCGTTCGCACCCGTCACCGGATTCGTACGCTGAGATGACCTTTTTCGCAACGTCGCTGGAGATCCGGTCATGGATCAGTTTTACCAGAGATTCCACGTCCTCCACCGGAAGACAGCCCATGCTCTCATCACCGGTCTGGATTCTGTCGCTGATGTAGGTGAGTTCTTCATCCGAGAGCAGGCTGATCCGCCGGGCAAAATCGTCTGCATCCTCCGCGAAATGGTTGGAGACCGGGGGCAGGATCGAGTGGAACATGTGCCCCGACCCGGAGCAGGTGAGATCCCCGCACTCCGGTGCGAGTTTTTTGAGGATAGCGAGGTCTTTTTCTGATAATTCACGCGGCATTCCGGAACTCCTGTGTGTACAGGATCATTTGGCGGCTTTTGGGATAAATGTCCGGGACGGGCACCGCCCGATGTCCCGGTCCGGCTCGGTCGGACCATTGATACGGCACTCGCCGCTCGCAGGCGATTTCGGCTGGTAACTGGCGCAGTCGTTACAGGTCGGCATGATGAATGCGGTCGGCGTGCGACCCGTTAAGGGTTGCCATGGCCAAAAAGGATAAAGATCAGAAGTATTTATTGAACCAGTTCCTGATACCGGCGAGAACCCCGCCAGAGCTGCCGGCAGCCTTCTTCGGCTGCCGGCTCTGGGGTGGCGGCGGGTGGTCGATCGTCCGTCGCACCGGCGGCGCTTCCCGGGACGGGATGTCGCGGATCATGCCTTTTGACTCTTCCGGCATCGGCTCGAAGCCCCACGAGAACCCGACCTTGAAGGCGTTCTCGTTCTGGCGTATCCAGTCCGCTGCAGCAGTGTAGCCGCGATCTTCTGCCCGCCGGATTGTGTCCTGGGTATCGAGCGTGAAATGGATTTCGCGCTGGAGTGCGATTAGCTCTTCGTATACTTTACCGGGAACCTTGATCTTCTCCCTGCTCATAGACCTTCATATAGGGTTATGCAGGGGCACCATATAAAATCCTTCCCCCGGAAAACCAGCAGATACGCGGCAAAATCGGTATCCGGATTGCATGAGGCGGCTAAAAACCGCATCGCGCAAGATTGATACGTCTTTATGGATAAAAGGTGGATAAAACGCAAAAAAGCGGAAGTGCGGATCGTGGCAGGCGTTGTTTTTGTTGATGACGATTTCCGGCGGATGCACCGTTCGGACATGGCGAAGCTGCAGAAACTGGTGGATGCAGGGAAGTTCGGTATCCACGAGGTGGCGTACAAGGACAAAACGATCAAGGTGGAGATCCGGAGGCAGGGGGACAAGATTGTCGTGAAGAAGTACCGGCCGATGTGATCGGCGCTGGTGCAAAGACCGGTTAAACCTGCTGGTTTAAACGACGGACTCTCCCTATTCTGGTAATTTATACACCGCTCGTTTCCAACCTTGGGATCAGATGCCCGGCATCGAGTGCGGGGCATACGATCGGAAAGGAGCATACACCATGAGAAATTACCAACGCATCTTCTCCATCTGCCTGATCCTGCTTGCCGTGTGCATTCTGCCGGCGGCAGTCAGTGCGGCACCGGATACGACATCATCCACCGTCCTGCAGCAGGTGGGCGGGCAATGGAACACGAACGCCGATGCCATTGCGGCAGCAAAGGCGACCGCCGCCTATGCGGCTGAACTCGGCAAGGACCGGATGGACGGGGCGATCCAGTATCTCTCGTCGATCGCTGCACAAGGCGCGTCGACCCTGAGCACCGATGAGCAGGCATTTCTCTCCGACGCATCCACCGCCCAGTCAGCAAATGATGTGGACGGGGTCAGGGCAGCGGGGGAGCAGATGAAAGAAGCAGGCCAGCAGTTTACGACCGACACAAAAGAGGTCCTGATGGCAGGCAACGTGAGTGCAAAAAATCTCCGGGCTGCAGTCAACGCATCCGTGGAGGCTGACAGCGCCAACCTCCAGAGCCTGAAGGAGACTGCATGGAGTGACCGCGAGACCGCACGGATGGAGGTCTTTACCACCAATGACGCCCGCAGGAACGGCGTGCTTGCCAATCTGACCGCAAAGGGGATCGATGTCTCATCTGCGCAGGCAATCGAGAACCAGATCCAGCAGCAGGGCGCGGCGCTCAAGGCCGGGTTCGATGCCGAGAACGCTAATGCCGTAAAGGCGGCAAACCAGCAGCTCTCCACGCTTACCCAGCAGTTCCAGGAGACCGTGAAGGGATACCGGCAGGCCTACCGCCAGCAGGCAGCGGCGGCAGGAAAGACCGCTCCGTTCACGCCCTCGCCGGCGGTAACGGTCCCGGTAACTGTGCCGTCAACCTTATAATCCCTTTTTACCGGCGGTGCCGGCCTTATTTTTACCTCCTGATGCGGCGACCGTACTGCCAACCCGGATCTGCTACCGCCCTGCCGGCAGGATATACACCTGCATCTGACATTTTTAAGGACTTACGGGATCCCGGGCCGGGTTCTTGGCAGGATGGGAAAGGTGCTATCGCACCTTCCCCCGGATGAGCGAGAAGAAGATGCCGATCACGCAGAGGGCAGTGAACAACGCGAAGCCGATCTGGAGGCTCGTGATGAACTGCGGGTAATACGCCGGCGTGATCTCGACCGGACCGATGATCACCGCAAAGAGCATCATCGCAATCCCCATGGAGAGCGTCTGACCCAGCAGGCGCATCGTGCCATTCATCCCGGAGGCGACACCATAAAACTTCGTCTCCACCGAGCTCATGATCGCGTTGATATTTGGCGAGGAGAAGAGCCCGAATCCTGCGCCGAGCACCACCAGGCTTGCGACCAGGTACCAGATCGTCGTCGTTCCCGATATGATGAATGCGAATGCAGGAAAAAAAATTCCTATCTCACTTTTTCTTATAGTTCTTTCCTGCCGAGAATGCGGTCTCTACCTGTTTCCCGGTCGCCCAATAGGCGGCCTGCGAATAGATGATCGGGTTGACCTTTGCGAAATCCGGTTTTCCGTCCGTCAGGCAGGACGTGTCGGCATGGACCTCTACGACTTCGCCGATATACAGCCGGTGGCTCCCGCATTCAACGGATTTGAAGAGCCTGCACTCGATGTTGACCGGGCATTCCTCTGCGAGGGGGGCAGTCTTCAGTTTCCCGTAAAACGACCGAAAGACCTTCGACTTATCCTCCTGCGCACCGGAGACCAGACCGCAGTGGTCCGTCTCGACCACCTGCCGGATGGACGGGATATTCAGGCTGAAGGTCTTGTTCTCCTCGATCCCTTTCGCGGTATATCGTGCCGTGTTGAGAGCGACGCAGACCATCGGAGGTGCCATGCAGGCAACCGTGGACCACGCGGCGGTCATGTAGTTCGGCTTACCCTTCACGTTCGCGCCCACGAGCACCGCAGGCATGATACTCATGTACGGCATCGGGCCGACTGCTGTCTTCTCCATACAGGTTCACCGGATTCCGGTTTGGAGGCGGGGTGTTTAAGGATATCTTTTGCCGGGTCCCGGACCTGATCGTGACCGTCATATTCCGGCTGGCAATGGCTGGAATTTTTTTCGCAACCGGGGGTGAACAGGAAATTCAGGTTGGACTGGCGATAAGCAACTATATTAATACGAGGCCTGGTTAAAAAAAGTTCGGCAACGTTATCGATTATTATCAAAAAAATTCACCCGGCTGCATGATCCATGAGTTCTCCTGAACCGGGTGAAGACGTAAAAACGGATATAATCAGCCAGTTCTCAAAAATAAGTGATTAAAACGCCTTTTTTGTCACCCCCGTACAAACGGCCGCCAAGGGGTTTAGAATCGAGGTTCTCACCCGAGAGCGACCAAAACCACATCCGGATTTCCGGGGCTGATGCAGGGCCGCTAAATTGGCCGATTTTTTTCTGATTAAAACGCGTATTTTTTGAAAACGGTCAATTATATCGATATTTTCCGTCGGTGTCACTGTCGTTTCCCCTGGAGATTTTTTGACCCTTGCCGGATTGGCAATCCGGGCGTTTTACGGGGTAATTTTTCCGCAGGTGTGCCTGGCCCTGAATCCGGCCTTGGCCCCGGGGGTTGTTATCTGAAAAGGGGATGTTGATCAGGGTCATCAATTCGTGCAATGTCCGGTTCTGTTATCCCGGCATCGTATGGGCGATATTATTTTCAAAAGTTGGTTCTGGCGATCTGATTACACATTCTAACCGTTTTTCCTGAATATTTCCCTGAGTAGTTTAAGCGGGTTGTTGCCCCCCGCCAACACCTTGCCAAAACCCCATGCCCATCCGGCCTCAGGGGCCAGCATATTCCCCGGACTTTTCAACTTCTTTGGAGAATTTGAGGTAAGATAAAATTTAAGTAACATAATGTAAGAGATTTTTTACTAGTGCTGTTGCATCTGCAGGGGAATCAAAACGTTCAATGAGGTAAAATAGTGACTACCAACCGTCAATCCCACAGCATCCTTTATCCCTGTATCCAAATCGGGCACAAGAAACGGACAGGCTTTGAATGAACCGTTATATATCCCTTGGCGAATATTCATTCTCAAAGACCGGCCTCGTCCGTTTCTGGGTTATCGTCTCGCTTATTTTTTCGAGCACCTTTATAACCATACTTGCATTTTCACGGAATATCGATACGATATTTCCCCAGCTCTTTTACTTCCCTATCCTGTACGGCACCTATTTTTATCGTAAAAGCGGGATTCTTATTGGAGGAGCCTGCGCAGTTGCATTCCAGACGCTTGCCTATATTTACCTGTACCCGGATCTCACCAAGCTGGGCTTTGCAACCGCGCAGGCCATCATGTTTGTCTGCGTCTCCGTTATTGTCGCATATTTCCTGGATATGATGGATACCATTGAGATGCGGTACAAAAGTATTTATGGGGATTCACGGCTTGGCATCGTGTTGTTCGACCCGTACACCTTCAGGATCAGTCTTACCAACAAACAACTGGAACATGCGCTGGGGTATTCTCCAAAAGAGCTGGCGGATATGAACTTCACCCAGCTCTTCCAGTCACGGGAAGAACAAAACCGGTTTTTTGAGCGGTTGGGTTCCGGGGAGGATACGGTCGATTTTGAGACCCGTTTTATGACGAAAAACCATGAATCCTTCTGGGTAAGTCTTTCGTGGGACCGGGTTGACCGGCATATGATCAGCTGCCTCGTTATTGGTATCGATGCCCGCAAACGGACCTCCCTCAAACCAGATAGTTTGCTGGATCAATACCGGCAGATCACCGAGATCTCCCCGCTGGGCATTGTCATCCTCCAGAATAATATCATCACCTACATGAACCGTGCATTCTGTGCATTTACCGAATACGATGCAGATTTCTCGGTCGGGAAGAAGATCACCACCATTATCTACCCGGATGACCGGGAAAAATTTCTGGAGTACGCAAAGTTACAGACCCGGATACCGCTTCCGGAAATGGCTGAATTCAGGTTTCTTTCACAATCCGGTAAGATCAGGCGTGCTAATGTATTTTTCACGCCGATCGAGCAGAATGGAAAACCGGCCCTGCTCATCCACTTGGTGAACATCGGAGGTGTGAATTACTCGATCTTTTCCGTTCCTCACCTGATCAAAACCATCATCGACGAGGGGGATTATGCAGAAAAAGCGGATATCACGGTTGAAGTTCCCTCGAATCTCGCGTTCGATGCGGATGAAAAGAAGATCGCATTCGTCATTGATACCCTGATCGCCAATGCCGTGAAATATGCGCACGCCCCCCGGAAAATATGGATTTCATACTCCTCCGGAGAGACCGACCCCCTGCATCATATATCCATAAGGGATAATGGCATCGGAATAACCTCGGCAAAACTCGATGAGATCTTTTCCTCGCCTCAAACCATCAGCGCGGTAAGAACAAACGGAAAAAATGGATCGACCGGACTCTCGCTTTCGGTTTCCAAGAATTATATCCAGATGCATGGGGGTTACATCAGTGTTGACAGCACGGTGAACATTGGAACCACATTTATCATAAACCTCCCGAAAAAAAGACCGGCGTGAACGAAGGGGCCCGTCAACCTAGCGCGATCCTCTGTTGTATGGCGTTAATCCTTGTTGTCATGATCACCATGAAAAGACGGGCTCCACCCGTGACCACACCGGAGATCCCCGGAGAGGATGACGCGGCAATTCCTGAACGGGTCCTAGTGCGTTATCGGGACTTAAGAAGAATGACTTCGTCGTAATCGATATAAGTTAGTATCTAAAAGGTCCCGACAACGCACCAGTACCAGTTGTACTTAAAAAGTGTATATTACCTGTTCCATCCCGCATATTTCAGTGCATGGTTGGTCGCATCGCGGCAGGCTATGCAATGGCGCCGGAACGGAGAAAGTTATACGAGCCGGTCGATTGACCGGCACGGTGGCGATCTCCGGTATTCCCCGGTTTTTCTCTTTTTCGCAGAGGTAAAAGAGGATGGTCAGAATCTCCTATCCAAAAGCCACCAGTTTCATGACGACGGACATTTGCGAAGTATTATCAATTATCTGCACCGGAATAGGCACGCCAGCTGCCGACCAGATTGTGCCTACGCCGGTCAACGTATACTTACTGGCATCCGGGTAGGTTCCTGCCGGGACAAATACCGGTTCAGTGTCCACAAACGTAAGTGTGCCTCCCTTACTGAAATCGGGTATCTGCATGCCCGTGGCTTTATTGGCCTGTATGATCTTGGTCGTTGCCTTGCCGTTGACCGTTGAGTTTTCCGTTACTGCCAGCAGTTTGCCCGAAGATGCATCATAGTAATAATCGTCGACGATGCTTGGTTCGCCAACCGTTAGCCATGTGGTTACCCGTATGTCAATTGCCGATGTTCCCCCGTAAATGTCGGTAAACTGGTCCTGCCTGGTGACCCGTGCCGCAGTCTTCCTTTCGAAGAGATAACCGTCGCGTATTCCTCCCAATAGAAGTTATCATTAAACACAGACGCCGCGTCTATTGTCGAACCGGCCTGGGCTGACAATGAACTCGCCGGGCCCGGGGTCATCATTTCCCCTGGCGACGTCGATTCCGCTGGGGACGATCCCCCTTCCCTGAGTCGAAGTCGATGGCGACGGGTTTGCATTGGTGCAGCCTGCAATTGCAATGGCAAGCACCAGAAGTACGATAACCATGAAACTGATACAGGTAACCTTCATGAAATTCCCTCCGTTTTTTCTTCCTTTTCCCCTTCTGGCATATCAGGACTGACTGCCCAAGAGAACAGGGCTTTATCGCAGTGATGACACCGTGCCCCGATCTCGTCTTGGGCTGGAAGTTTTGTGCTGCAGTACGGGCAGTGCAGGGTCCTGTTGCCGATCCTGATAAACAGGTACAGTGCCCCTGAAAAAACGAGGAAGAACACTATGATCAGGTACCGGTTGTGCACGGTCTGCACGGCATAAAATTCATTCACGACAAACAGGAGTGACGCGAGCATGGAGAGCATAAAAAAGTTTTTTGTTGCGGCCTTTGCTGAAAAACTCTGGCGTATCAGCATGGATGCAAAGAGTAGGACGAACAACAGGGAAACAAAGAAATACGCAGCCAGGACCAGGAACTCCGATATGGACGTCGCAAGGTCCGAAACGATTGTCCCGGCATCATATACGGCGATGGCCGTAGGCGTAAATATCAGGTAATAGACAAAAAACCCGAGGCTGAACACGAGTGAAAATTCCACGGAGTCCCGCAGCGTCTCAGGTGAGAAGAGAGGACTGTGGTGGACGAAAAAATCCTTCAAGACTGACCGGTGAAAAGTTGAGGAGATTGCGAGCATGAGGAAGGTGAAAATGAAAAGGGAAACAACCGCTAAAAGGGCGGTCCCGGTCTCGGGGGTCACGGATATTTCCGCAACTTTCATCATATCCCACTGTGCAGATGTCAACGTGAACAGGAGCTGCCATACCTGGGGGATGCTGATCACTATTACCCCGTAAGAGAAGCCAATGGAGAATGCAACCCAGAGATCCCTCCTGAAAAGGGGCAGATTATTTTTGAGGACTGCAATTCTTTCCCGGATACCCGGATGAAACCTGGCAAGGAATTCAAGAGGGGAATGTTCCCCTTCTTTACTTGATCCGAGAGCGCTGAGCAGGGCTGCTGAGGATCCCCATTCACGGACTTTTGCATCCGCGTACAATTCCCTCAGCCGGATAATCTGGTTTCGCAGCACGTAAACAATGCCAAGAAAAATAAGAAGAAATACAATGATCCCAAATGTCAGTAAAAAGTCTTTTACCACGTCGACCTGTGTGGCGCCAGGAAGTGTGAAAAGCAGCATGAGGACTAGAACTCCTGTCAGTACCGATACGATGATCCTCATGGTCCGCCATGCGGCATCGGCTAGGTATGCTTTTCCCACGTCCATGTTGATCATGTGCCCGAATTCGTGGAGCACGATCGATTTGAAACGGCCCGGATCGGTCCGGAATACGCTGATAAGACCGCCGTCAAGGCTGGCATAGATATGATCGCGTGTCCCGAATGCATGTGCGGAGACCGAAGAGTTGAGCGGCTCATACATCAACGTCGGGTTCAGGGAAATAGCATGGGACGTACGGAGGCGATCGATACATGCGGTATGATCGGGGAATTTCTCCCTGCTCAATACCTTTAATCCCGCTTTTTTGATGATATTTTCAGGATGTCTCCGGTACTGCCAGTAAATAACGAGGGGGATGAAAAGAACCAAGGGCACGCATATCAGCAGGCGTACTATGACCGACATTTCAAGCTGCGCCTCGACAGCCGCGAGCACTAGGCCAAGAATAAGGGCCCACAGTGCCGGTACCGCAATCGAAATAAGGACGATCAGGTAAAAACGGATATCCGTCTCTGACAGGTAAACAAAGGGATTCAGGTGACAGGTCTTGTCGACCATGGTGTCACATCCCGACGAGTTTACCGATGATTATATCCGCGATGACCTCTGCCTGTTGTTCGTTGATTCCCTGTGTCCGGGCGGACGCGATTGCACATTCTTTGATCTGCTGTATCCTTTCTTTTGAAAGCGGGTCGTCTTTTTGCACGGTATTTCCTGTTCCCTGAACCTTGTCTGTGACGATTGTGCCGACTTTTTTTGCCGCTGCATTTTTAAAAGAATCTATTCCGGATTTTGCAATAAAGGAGATAACACTCCAGACGACGGGCAGGACTGCGGAAATGACAAACTGCCCCGCAACAGCCCCGTCAAAAGCGAGCATTTTCTCTCCTTTTCCTGCCCGTGATTTTGCAATAAACGCGTCCGGATTTTTGAGAAATTCATCTTTTATATCGTCAAACAGGTCCAGTTCTCCTGGTGCGAGATTCTTTACTACCTCTAACGAGAGATTGGATACCAGTGCTTCTTGTTCTTTCTCCAAGTTTGATCACTTCCTTTTTGGTTCGGGTTTTTCCACCACTGTGGCTGTCGTCTGAATGGCATGAAATCCGAAGGGGTATTTTTCCGGGCCACGTTTTACATTCCTTCAGGCCGGGATGGTTCATCGGGTCAGGTGATCGGGAAAAAATGCGTGATGCTGAAGGAACTTTAAATCCACAATCTTTTTGAGAGATAATAAATTTTTCTATTGTTATTTATTCAAAATTATTTTCCTGTTTTCATTACTATGAACCTGCGGCAAATAATGGGGAAAATTATCTTAAAAAAGCCGTAAAACCGGTGTAACCCTTCCCTCGTGCCTCATTAACCATCCCGACAACGCAACAGAACCCTCCATCAAAAATTATCAAAAATTCTTCTTCTGGCATTTAATACCTAAAACAGATTTTATCATTTGCTGTGCAAGTCTCTCTCCAACCCGCTGTCGGCGTTGGTGTCGGGGTTGCTGTTATGACGGATTGATTTATATTCGTCGGTACCGCTGTAAAAGTTGCTGCCGGTGTCGAGGTTGGTGCCAATGTGGGCGTCATGGTAACAACCTGCGGTGTCGGAGTGGTGTGACTGTATTAGTTGATCCGGCGTTCATGCAGCCTGCCATAAGGATCGCTACAACGCAGATAATGAAGAAAAAAGGAATTATGCTTTTTTTCATATATTCCCGATAATATCCTGATGTGATAATAATTTCCTTTGATGGTTCTGTTGCGTTGTCGGGACTTTCTTAATACTCGGCAGGAATCTTTTATGGAAAGGTCATTTTTTTGAGTATATTTAATATGTCATCCGCAAACTGAGATTTTAGAGAAAAATCTGCGAGTCAAGAAGGAACACCATGGAACCCGGATATCCTAAAGAAGGAAAAAGATCCGGCATACTTTTGCGCCTTATTCCCCTCATCGTGATCGCCCTTATTCTGGGTACCGTAGCCGTCACCGGCTGCGTTCGCCAAGCAGCTTCCACACAGCAGCCAGCGGCCAGCACACATGCACCGGTACCGGCAGTGTATCAGGGAATGTATGACAGTCTCAAAGGTGATATGGACCAGTATGACGCAACGCTGGCATCACGGGATTCGGGCACTAGGTACCCGGTAATCTTCGGTGCCGAGCTTCTGCAGGCAGACGTTAACCGTGGTGACGTCCTTCTCCAGCCTCAAGTGATGGATAGCGTCAGATTGATGCTTGACCGGTACAAGGCGATGGGAATACAGGGCGTAACAATTCCGATCCATTACCCGGTCTACACGCCCGGTTACCCAAACTATGATGAATACGCCGCATTCTACCGGCAGGTCGCGGCCGAGGTCCACAAGCGGGGGATGGTTCTTGACGTGGAGAACCACATCCTCTTTGCGAACACGCGTTTCTCACCAGTGACATGGAACTATTCCGGTGAATCTGCTGACCAGTACATGGCCGAAAAGCGGGCGATGGTGGAAGCGATCATCAACGATACGCACCCGGAATATCTTGACATCAGTGCAGAGCCCGATACCGAGTATGCTCTCACGCACTGGAGTTTTATGCAGACGCCGGCGCAGCATACGGCCCTCGTGAACTACGTCTTGGCCGGTCTCGACCGTCAGGGAACAAAAATCGGTGCCGGTGCCGGGTCATGGGATCCTGATGCAGCCGATTTTGTGACGAGCTATGCCACAAATACGGATCTTGATTTTATCTCGATCCACGTATACCCGGTTTACGGGAAAGGGCTTTCCAGTATAGATATCCTCAGCGCAATTGCAAGGCAGTACAACAAGTCAGTGGTGATAGATGAGGCATGGCTCCATAAGGATGCCGCCCCGGTAGCAACCTTCAACGGTATGACTTCTTCTTCGCAAGCGTATGGCCTAGACATTTTCAGCTTCTGGTCCCCGCTCGATCAGCAGTTCTTGTCGACACTCGCGCAAACAGCCCGGGTGAACCATATCGACTATATTTCACCGTTCTGGGGGATCTACTTCTACGGGTATACTGATTATTCCCCGACCATCGACGCTTTGGGTTACAGTGACCGGGCACACGTTGAAAACACGATTGCATCGGCAAATATCCAGAACGACACTCTCTCCCCGACAGGAAAATTTTACCAGGGATTGATTGAGAATAATACATGAACCGATCCTGATGCGTTGGCGGTTGATCATAGAACTTTATCGAGATGAAATAATGGTCATCCACCACAGACGCATCAGAATCCAAATTTGCTAATTACTCTAGCGCGTAAGTTTCTGTGCTAAAATAATGCCTGATTTTCCTTTTATTTACATAAAATAACGAGCACTCTTGCATTAGCCAGTGAAGTCACCATAACTTTTATTATATAAATACTATAATGGGGATACTATGGCACCATTGAAGAAGATCCGCGAACTGGAAAAATATCTCAAGTACGAATTCAAGAAAAGGAAGTACCAGAACCGTGCATTAACTCACTCAACGTTTACAAATGAACAAAAACAAAAGAGAAAAACTTCGAAAAAATTCCCTGATCAAGAGATATACAGTACGTTTGGCGATGCAATTTTGAAAACAATATTCATTGATCTTTTGATGGAGCGAGGATTGTCAACAAAAGAAGAAATAACGAAACAAAAAGAGGCTCTTGAATCTAATGATAACTTGGCTGAAGTCGGGAAACGTCTCAAGTTGATAGAAAATAAATTAATTAAATTCGGTAAAGGGGCAAAAAACCAGGTGGATCAGGGTGGAGAAAGGTTCCTTGCCGATACCGTGGAGGCGATAGTCGCTGCAATTTTCATTGATACCGGATATTCCTATAATAAGACGAAAAAATGCATAAAACGATTATTCAAGTCGGATTTGGACAAACTATCCTTATGCTGCTAAGGGGATTTGAACCCCTGTCGCGAGCGTGAGAGGCTCGCATGATTGGCCGGTCTACACTATAGCAGCTCGGTTGCTCACTAACATGGGCGATGAGTTTACTTATAGTTTTTTGCGGCGCACATCCCGATCTCAGGTGACCGTAGCTGCCGTTTCACAGCAGGTCTTGCAAGGTAATGGAATACCATGACCCTTATACGAACATTTTAAACTCTGCATCGCAAAAAGAACTCTGTTGTGGTTTCAGGTCCTGAAGAGGATGAGAGTGCAGCGGTTTCCTGTACTACGGGATGTTTTGGACAATGGCAGTATTTCTTCCGCTCTGGTGCTATCGGACAACAGTCGCCGGGAAAAATGAGAGAAAATTCTTTCCGGGTCATGACCAATACCGGTAAAAACCGGTAACAAAGACCGGGAGACGAAAGGTACCGGGGCAACTCAAAGGAGCGTCTCACTGAATGATAACCGTACTTGTGGTTGATGATAATTCTGACGTCCGGGAATTATTCGAATTGATTCTTGTGTCGATGGGTTATACTGCCATAGCAGTCCCCGGAGGCCGGGAATGCCTGGAAGTCCTGAAAACGATAAAACCTGATATCATCCTTCTCGATATCATGATGGAGTCAATGGACGGGTGGGAAACGCTTCTGGGGATCAAAGCCAGCCCGGATACGAAAACAATTCCGGTCATCATGATTACCGGCAAGGAAGCTACGGATCAAGAAAAACAGAAGTTCGGCGGATATTATGCAGATTATATCGTGAAGCCGGTAAGAGCTGAGCAGCTTCGCGAAAGGATCGAACAGGTGCTGCACGCAGATCCGGAATAATTCCTCTACCGGCATAATTGCATTTTTATTGCGATTCTTAACCATGCTTGTGCACCGGCATCTTACCCTGTAAAATTTTCCCGCAATGATGCAGAAGGTGCTTATTCTGCGGTTCACACCGGAAACGGGATAAACACTTCCCCCACATCTGTCTTGCATTAATTATACTTTTCACTGGATGTTTCGAGCAGGGCTCTCCTCCTCAGCCCGTGTCTTTACCTGGATGACGGCGGCAAGGATGGCCGTCGCCATGGACAACTATATCCCGACCGTCCATCGATTACTATAGGAAATGAGTGGTCTTGAAGAGCAGATTGCCGAGCTGGAGGCGGAACTGGCACGGACTCCCTACAACAAGGCTACATCCAAGCATATCGGCCGGGTAAAAGCGAAGATCGCAAAACTCCGGGACGAGGCGGTCTTCCGGGCGATGAAGGCCGGCGGGGGCGGCGAGGGGTTCTCGGTCAGGAAATCCGGCGACGCGACTGCGGTGCTCGTGGGGTTCCCGTCGACCGGGAAGAGCACGCTTCTCAACCGGCTGACCGGCACGGAGAGCGCTGTCGCGGCGTACGAGTTCACGACGCTCACCGTGGTGCCGGGGGCACTGGAGCACAAGGGGGCGAAGATCCAGATCCTGGACATGCCGGGACTGATCGCCGGCGCTGCGATGGGCAAGGGCCGGGGTAAGGAAGTGATCGGCGTTGTCCGGAGCGCCGACATCATCATCATCCTCGTGGACGTCTTCAACGAGCGGCACGTGGCTGTGCTCATCAGGGAGCTGCATGATGCCGGCATCCGGATCAACGTGCCACGACCGGATATCACCATAAAAAAGACCTCCCACGGTGGCGTCAGGCTCTCGTCGGTAGGGACGCTTGATCTCAGTCTCGAGGAGGTGCGATCGATCCTCGGCGAGAGCAAGATGATGAACGCGGACGTGCTGATCCGCGGGAACGCGACGCAGGATGACTTCATCGACGCGGTGCAGGGCAACCGGGTGTATGTCCCAGCGTTCATCGCGGTCAACAAGGTGGACCTCGTGGACAAGGAGACCTTCCTTGAGATCGAACACGACATCGCCGGCCGGTCCGGTGCGCCACCCATGATGATCTCCGCGCAGTCGGGCTACCACATGGAGGAGCTCAAGGACGCGATCTACGACTGCCTCGGGTTCATCCGGGTCTACCTCAAACCCCAGAGCGGCGAAGCGGATCTCGAAGAACCCCTGATCATCCGCAAAGGGGGCACGGTCGAAACGATCTGCACCAAACTCCACCGGGATTTCGTGCACCGGTTCCGGTACGCCCGGGTCTGGGGAAAGTCCGTAAAGCACCCGGGCCAGCGGGTTGGCCTGCCTCACCGGCTGGTCGACGGCGATCTCCTCACGATCATCATCGAGCACTAGGAGCCGAGATCGTCGTCACCGTAAACAGCATGCCGGGTAAGAATGCGGGGTTTGACAGGATCATCCCGCACCGCTCATTCCGTCGGGGGACATACCGATAGTGCATGGACGCTGACCGGCCGGCCATTATTACCGGGCATTAACCGCGTCGAAAATTGCCGCAAGCGACGCATCGGTCTTGACCCCATAGCCGGAGAAGTGTGTGCGGCTCGCGGAAAACCCACTGGCCCGAAGCCGTTCGATCACCGTCCCGATCGGGGGCGGCGAGACGTTGAGCATCTTTGCAATTTTATGGTAATCGTAGAAACTTGCAATCGGCAGCTCGTCCCGGCAGAGCCCGAGGAGCGTCACCAGTTCCTTTTTTGTCCCGAGCACCATCGAATCCGCCTGACCGATCATCCGGTCGAGCAGTTCCCGTTGCGAAATATCTCCAAGCCAGAGCGGGCCGATCGGCTGGAGTGGTTTCCCGCACGCCGGGCAGATGGCCGTTCCGGGAAATTGGCCATGCTGCTCCCCGCGGTACGGGCACGCCTGGCACTGGAGCACGAAGCCGAGCCGGGCGAGCATCTCATCCGCTGCCTTTGCACCGCGGGTGAGCCGGAGATGGAGCCGGACGAAGTGCTCCCGGGCAAAGCAGAACAGGGGCGTGATGCCCCGGTCGTACCGTGCCGTCTCCCGGGCCACGAACGCGAGGAAGATGCGCAGGCCAACTTCGCCGTGGTATTCAGTGTTCATGGGCCTGGCACCATACCGGCGCATGCCGGCTTTTAAGTGAGCCCCGCAGAGCGGTGCCGTGTCGGTCGCCGTGACAAAGAGGAACCGGCGCGATCCCCGAACCCCGGCAGCGACAAACGGTGCCGGCGTGCCAAACGGGTCGAGGTCGACCGCATCGAATGACTCTTCGGAAAGCAGGGCGTTGACGTCGCGGTGCGTGACCGTCACCGGAAGCCCGGTATGATCCACGTTCTTTTCGATCACCCGGATTGCTTCCGGGTCCCGGTCGTTGATCGTCACCGACATCCCGCATTCGCCGGCGACCCGGAGCCCCCGCACGCCGGTCGCACCCATGGCGTCGAGATAACCGGATGGCCGGAGCACCGAGAGGAGAAGGACAGTGGCGTCCCGGTTCAGTTCCATCCGGCGGTTGAAAAAGACCGGTGCCGTGCCGGGAGGAAACTGCGTTCCCATGTTCTGGACGGGGACAAAAAACGCCGTTGTTCCTTCCGTTGTCTCGAATAACTCCATTTTCGCAGGAATTGTTGGGAGCGCGCAAAACTTATACATATTCCCCGGCAATTGGTACGGGCAGGGCGAGTGGCTTAGTCCGGACAGAGCGTTAGCCTCCTAAGCTAATGGTCGGGGGTTCAAATCCCCCCTCGCCCGTACTGCCATACGTTTCTTCAAGTGCGGTGGGATCCGGTCTGGCACTCACGCATGTACAAACCTGCATGGCATCCCCTCCCCCGAATGATCCCTGAAATTTTTTAAGGAAAAAAACAAAAATATCCGGGACATCCGAAAACGGGGTGAACCTATGAAGAAAGGAATCGTTTGTATCCTTGCAATGCTTGGCATAAGCCTGATATTGGTTGCCGGATGCACCAGCAGTACGACCAGCAGTCCGGCCAGTATCCCTGCCACCCATGCAGCAGATCAGGAAACGACGGCTGTGCTGGTGAACGGGACGTACGCCGTTAATGCTTCGATCGAGCAGATCACGGTCTCCCCTTCACAACCCGGCAATCATGTCGTCAACATCTATGTTCACGTGATAAATACCGGGACCACTCCCATCCAGCTCCAGTGGTTCAGCAGGATTACGGATGCAAAGGGTGTCTCCCACGGAGGTATCGGCGTTTCGCATAACGGGTATGGTGCAGAAACGGACGTACTCCCGCCGGGGCAATCGGAGACTGCCCGGGACTATGTGGTCATCGATTCGGACACGGATTACCATGCCCTGGCCAATGGTGCGACACTGGAGGTGTTCTTTATGACAGAGCCCCTTCCCGGGCAGTCGACCGCGGACTTCTCCACGGCATGGACGCTGGATCCTGCGGTCTTCTCCTAAAAAATTCTCTCTCTTCACCGATTTTTCTTTTAAGTATACTGCCGGCAGAACTTATACCACCGGAGGCTATTATTCCCCTCTGGTGAAACTGTCTGCGTGGCACGCAGGTTAATATCAGACCGGTCAGATACCTGTTCACCAATGAGCCATGCAGGACTCCTTGCGATCACCCGTCCGGTAAATTCGGTCGTTGCCGGGCTCGCCGCGATCGTCGCATATCTCATCGCCACCGGCACGGTAGTACCGGCCGTGTTCCTCCTCTTTGCCATCGTCGCGCTGATCACCGCCGCCGGCAACGTGATCAACGATTACTTTGACGTGGCAATCGATGCCATCAACCGCCCGGAGCGCCCCATCCCATCGGATTTAGTGAGCCGGGCCGGGGCCCGGGCGTACGCCACAACCCTGTTTTTCGCCGGAATTCTCATCAGCCTTTTTACCCCGCCCCTGTGCATCGCCATCGCGGTTGTAAACTCGCTCCTTCTTGTCGCATACGCGGCACGGCTCAAGAGTTTGCCGTTTGTTGGCAACGCCGCGGTCTCCTACCTGACGGCAAGCATCTTCCTCTTCGGTGGTGCACTGGCCGGCCGGGACGGTCTTTTCCACATGCTGCCGGTTGCTGCTACCACGTTCCTTGCGATCCTCGCCCGGGAACTCCTGAAAGATGCCGAGGACGTGAAAGGTGACCGGGCCGGGGATGCAGACACGCTCCCGATCCGGATCGGCATACGGCCGACCGCCGGGCTCGCATGTGCGTCGGCCCTCCTTGCGGCAGCGGCGAGTATCGTTCCCTCGCTCTGGTGGGGGTCATGGTACCTTGCCGGCATCGCCGTGGTCGACTGCAGTATCGTGGGCGCAACGCTCCTTGCGATCCGCTGCACGACACCTGCCTGCGTGAAGGTCTCGCGTTCGACGGACATCCTCAAGGCCGGGATGTTTGCGTCCCTTGTTGTGTTCACCCTATCGGCCATCCTGCTCTGATAACCGCCGGACGGGGGATACCTTTATTGGCCGGCCACGCCCGAATTACTATGAGGCAGTCATGGCAAAGGTCATCCGTGAGGGCTCCACCTATTTTGCACCGAAAGGATCCTATTACGAAGGCAACGTCAGGATTGACGGGGATTTTATCGTGCCGGCGCACACGCACTTCTGGGGGAGACTGGTGGTCACGGGCAGGCTGGAGTTCGGCCCGTATTCCAGCGTCGCCCTCGACGTGACCTGCGAAAGCGCGATCATCGGGAGCCGGACGCGGATAAAAGGGCCGCTCGTTGCATCCGGGGACGTAACCCTTCTCGACCATGCGATAGTCCATTCTGTGAAGGCCAGCGGGAAGGTGGTCATCCGTCCGGGTGTCCGCGTTGGCGACGTGACCAGCAGTGGCACCATCATCGTTCACGGCAGGATTAAAAGTGGGAAGCTAATTGGCAAGAATATGAAGGTCCTCGGGAACTGACGCCGGATCGATCCCGAGCGTGGCAACATCGTAGATATCCTGCCAGTTGACCAGCGTCTCCACGCACCCCTCTTTGAGTGTCACGACACCCATGGCGACAAGGCCCAGCTTGTCTGCCATGTCGATCCCCTCTTTTACTTCCGTCAGGCAGCCGATACCAATGATTGCCTTCGGGTGGTACTTCTTTACCATCCGCTTGATGAAGGATGAGCCGGGGACGATGAAGATGCTGTACCCCAGTTTTTCCAGCAGAACCCGGACCTGTCCCACCGTGCACTTGCCGCAGTTCTGGCACTTGAGGCCTTCCGGCGTGAGACGGGCGGGGCAGTCCGAAGACCGCAGGCACTGCGGCATGAATATCGCCCGATCGGCGACCGGGATACGTTCGAACGCGGTGGTGTTCATTGTGTTATGGATCTTGATAAAGAACGTGAGCACCTCCCGGTCTTCGAGCCCGAGGAGCCGGAAGAACGCTTTCATGAAACCCTCCAGCAGCACGAGACCGGCCATGAGCAGCCGGGGAAAATAGAGCCGTCCTTTCCGGATGGAATAGAGAGAGATGATGACGAGGATAAAGGAGACGACCAGCATCACGAGTACGATGATGACCGCCACTTCCCCGATGATATACATCAGGTCGTTCCAGGGGATGAGATCGAATGCCATGGCAGAAAGAATATTTCAGTGGTCGTTTGTCGCGGGACGGGATAAGAGTGACCCGAAGTCGATGGGCGGGCGGAGCACGCCCCGCTCCGTGATGACAGCACTGACCAGTTCCATCGGCGTGGCGTCGAATGCAAAATTCCGGGCCGGAACGCCGTCCGGTATAAGCGTCCGGTTGCCCATTACTGCCAGTTCGTCGCGCCCCCGCTCTTCTATGGTCACGTCGCGTTCGCCATGCACCCCGTCAAACGTGGAGAGCGGTGCGGCGACATAGAACGGGATCCCATGATGGCGGGCGCAGACCGCATGCATGTAGGTCCCGATCTTGTTGAAGACTGCATCGCGGGTGATCCGGTCTGCCCCGACAAGGACCGCATCAATCCCGCCCCGGCGCATCATGTACGCCGCCGTGGAGTCCGTGATCACCGTCACATCGATATGGTCCCGGAAGAGCTCCCACGCGGTGAGGCGTGCGCCCTGCAGGAGCGGGCGGGTCTCGCAGGCGATGACGTTGACCTTTTTTCCCGCTTTCACGGCCGAGCGGACCACGCCGAGCGCCGTTCCCCACGTGGAGCAGGCAAGCGCCCCGGCATTGCAGTGGGTGAGCACGGTGCAGTGGTCAGGGAGGAGCGCCGCACCCTGATCGCCGATGGCGTGGCAGCAGAGCTCGTCCTCGCGGGCGATCTCATCAGCCTCATGGAGGGCCGCTTCCCGTGCCATGTCGATCTCACCGGCAGCGGCAAGCGCCGCAAGCACCCGGTCGATCCCCCAGCCGAGGTTGATCGCAGTCGGGCGGGTCGCCCGCAGCAGTTCCGCATCCCGTCGCATGCCTCGGGTAAACTCCCCAAAGGTTTTTCCGGTGCCGGTTGCCGCCGCGAGCGCAACGCCATACCCCCCGGCAACGCCCAAGGCCGGCGCACCCCGGATCTCCAACCGCCGGATGGCTGTCGCAAGGCGGTTGACGGTACGACATTCGACTACCGCGTATTCCCCGGGAAGTATCGTCTGGTCGATATACCGGATGCCTTGCAGCGCCGGGTCCCACCAGAGGGTGGCAGTCCCATTCACGCGGATCGCGTCCTTACAGCGTCGATATATGCCCGCATCGCTGCCGAGCCGCCGGATGCCACGCTGTCCGGGATATCCCGCGGGGCGGTGGCCGTACCGGCCACGTAGATGCCTGGGCGGAGTGTTCCCACGGTATCGACTGCATCGTTCGCCGGCTGGATAAAACCGGTATCTTCCAACGGGATGCCGAATTTTTCCGCAAGCTCCGCGATTTTATCCGCCGGCTCCATGCCGATGGAGAGTACCACGAGATCCGGGTGGAGCACCAAAACCTCGGATGTCTCCGAGTTCTCGACCTGGATCAGCATGCCGTTTCTGTCTGCCAGCACGTCGGAAGGCATGCCGCGGAGGAACCTGACGCCGAGATTTTTTGCCCGCTTGTAGTACTCCTCGTACCCCTTGCCGTAGGCCCGGATATCCATGTAGCAGATGGTGACATCAATCGCCGGGTGTTTCTCCCTGATTAGCATCGCGTTTTTTATCGCCTGCATGCAGCAGACGCAGGAACAGTACGGGCGGCCGATAGTCACATCCCGCGATCCCACGCACTGGATGAAGAGGATATTTTTCGGCTCCGCCCCGTCGCTCAGCCGTTTGAGTTGTCCGCCCGTCGGGCCGCTCGCATTGATCATCCGCTCCAGTTCAAGGCTCGTAATCACGTCGGGGAAGATCAGGTGCCCGAACTGCGATTTCCGACAGGCATCAAAGACCGTATACCCGGTCGTGATCACGATGCTTGCGGCATCGATCGTGAACTCTTTTTCCCTGTCTTCGTGCCGGATCGCATCCGGCCCGCAGACATCGTAGCAGAGCCCGCATTCGATGCAGTGGTCCGTGTCCCTGACAACGATGTCGGGGACGCTCTGCGGCTGCGGCTTGTAGATGGCTTTCCGGACACCGACACCGGCATCAAACCGGTTGTAGACCTCGACCGGGCAGACCAGCACGCAGTCACCACACCCGTTGCATGCGGTTTCGTCCACGTACCGGGGGTGCTGTTTTACCGTGACCCGGAAATGCCCGACCTCTCCCTCAATCCGTTCGACCTCGGCGAGCGTATAGATCCGGATCATCGGGTGCCGGGCGACCTCCGCCATCTTGGGCGAGAGGATGCACATCGAGCAGTCGTTCGTGGGGAATGTCTTGTCCAGCTGTGCCATGTGCCCGCCGATCGCGGGCTCGCGCTCGATCAGGTGGACGACGATCCCGTGGCCGGCAATGTCGAGTGCGGCCTGGATGCCGCTCACCCCCGCCCCGATCACGACCACGTCACCCATGCGCGTATTCCCCGGCAAGATCCACATATGCCTGTGCATTTTTCCTGATATGGTCGCGCTGGGCATCGCTCGTCTGCTTGACCACCTTGCCGGGAACCCCGATCACGACAGAATTTTCCGGGACCTCCATGCCTTCCGTTACCACCGCCCCGGCGCCGATGATGCTGCCATTTCCGACGCGTGCCCCGTTCAGGACGATCGCGCCCATCCCGACGAGCACCCGGTCGCCGATCGTGCACCCGTGCAGGATCGCCCCATGGCCGACCGAGACCTCATGCCCGAGCGTCACCGGGAACCCCCTGCTCGTGTGGACGACGCAGTTGTCCTGGATGTTCGACCGGTCGCCGATCACGATCCGGTCCTTGTCGGCCCGGACGACAGCACCGAACCAGATGCCCACGTCACTGCCGAGCGTGATGTTACCGGTAACCGTGGCGTTTTTCGCGGCAAAGAGCGGCGATCCGGTGATCTTCCCGTCAATATCCATAATACCATAAAAACTTAACGTACAGACAGCATGAAGGTTATGGTAGGGGGCACCTTTGATCCTCTTCACGACGGCCACAAGCGCCTGCTTGCCCGCTCGTTCGAGCTCGCCGGCCCGGACGGCCGGGTCGTGATCGGCCTTACCACGGATGCTTTTGCCAGCCGCAAGACGCACCCCATCCGCCCGTATCCGGTCCGGAAGACAGCCGTTGAAGAGTTCATTGCCGAAAAAAAATATCCGGCACACTGGGAGATCGAACCACTCAGCGACCAGTTCGGTTCTGCTGTCGATGCGGACTTTGATGCGCTGGTCGTTTCGGAAGAGACGCTCCCGGTTGCCGTCGAGATCAACCGGCGACGGCGCGTGAAAAAGAGGCCCAAGGTGGACATCCACCAGATCACCTGCGTGCTGGCCGAAGACGGGCGCTGGATCTCCTCCACACGGATCTGGCGCGGCGAGATCGATGTGCACGGGCGCCTGATCAGATGATGTAACCGGTCAGGTCTTTGGTGATCACCGAGTCGCAGTACAGGCAGCGCAGCCCCTTGCCTCCCGGCAGCACGGCAAAACGGCTTTTGATCGGTTCGCTGGTGTTGGTGATGCAGCCGGGGTTGGGGCAGCGGACGCTCCCTTCGATCAGGGTCGGGATCTCGACGCCCTTTTTATCCCAGACCTTAAAGTCCCTGATGATGTTGATGGTTGCCCGGGGGGAGATGAGCGCGATGCGGTCCACCTCTTCCTTCAAGAGCTCGCGGTTCGAGATCTTGACGATATCCTTGCGGCCCATGTACCTGCTCGGGACATTGGTGGCAATCGAGAGCGATTCCGTGGTCGTCCCGATGATCCCGAGGATCTTGATGACATTGAGCGCCTCGCCGCCATCGATATGGTCGATCACGGTTCCGTTCCTGATCCGGCGCACGAGGAGCCCTTCGCCCTCGCCTGCCCCGTCATCCGCTGCCTCGCTCCGCTTCACTGGATCACCTCAAGGAGCATCGCCATCCGGACAGGTACGCCGTTGCGCGACTGCTGGAAGTAGCGGGCATGCGGCAGTGCATCGACGCGGGGGTCGATCTCGTCTACCCGGGGCAGCGGGTGCATGACGATCAGGTGCTCTTTTGCCCCGGCAAGGAGTTCCGGTGTTATCCGGTAGCTTGACGCCACGCTGAAGTACGAGGTGGAGTCCGGGAACCGTTCACGCTGGATGCGGGTGACATAGAGGACATCGACCTCCCCGATCACCTCCTTGATATCCGTGTGGCTGGTGATCTCCATTCCCGTTTCCGTGAGGGCGGAGACAAGGGACGAGGGGAGTTCGAGCCCCGCGGGGGAGATAGTGTGAAGCCGGACGCCGTAGAGGGAGAGAGCGGAGGCAAGAGAGTGGGCGGTCCGGCCGTACCGCAGGTCTCCCACGAGCGCCACGTCGATCCCGTCGATTGGCATTGACTGGCGGATCGTGTAGAGATCGAGGAGCGTCTGGGAAGGGTGCTGGCCGGCACCGTCCCCGGCATTGATGACCGGTACTGCCGCAAACTCCTCGGCAAGCCGGGCTGCCCCCTCCTTCGGGTGGCGGATGACGATTGCATCCGCATACCCGCTCACCACCCGGATCGTATCGGCAAGGGTCTCACCCTTTGCCATCGAGCAGGCCTCCACGCTGCTCACCGATATCGATGTCCCGCCGAGCCGCGCCATTGCAGACTCAAACGACATCCGCGTCCTCGTACTGGGTTCAAAAAAGAGAACGGCAAGGATCTTCCCGTTCAGGGAATTCCTGTCATATTTTTTCTGGTCGATCCGGTGCGCGTGATCCAGCAGCCGGTCGATCGCGCCGCGGTCAAAATCCCCGATGGATATGATGTGATGCGTTGCGACTCCTCCCCGGACGTCTCTATGAATATATGCATCTTCTGCCCTAATTACCTATCTTTTTTTGGCATGCGGCGTGGTTCTGCCTCAGGGAAAATGCATGCGCGGAGAAAAAATTCCCCGCGGACAGGAATGATATTATCCAATCATTACCCAATTTTATGACATTGTTACGGGATTTTTTGGTGAGATATGACCGTGCAGATACCTGTTGCCAGACCGGTTATCGGCCAGGACGAGATCGCGGCCGTGTCGGACGTGCTTGCCTCCGGCATGCTCACGCAGGGTGAACGGGTCGCGGAATTCGAGGGGAAGTTTGCGGGTTACTGCGGCACCACCCACGCTGTGGCGACCAACAACGGGACTGCCGCGCTCCATGCCGCGCTCCTCGCCGCCGAAATCGGGTACGGCGACGAGGTGATCGTACCGGCATTCTCGTTCATCGCAACGGCGACTGCGGTTTCCATGTGCGGCGCACGACCAGTATTTGCCGATGTGGATGAGCGGACGTTTACCATCAGCCCGGAGCAGGTCGCCGAACGGATAACACCGAAGACCAAAGCGGTGATCGGGGTTCATCTCTTCGGCCAACCGTTCGATGTCCGTGCCGTGAAGGAGATCTGTGAACGAAAGGATCTGAAACTGATCGAGGATGCGGCTCAGGCACACGGCGCTCTGTCCCATGGCGAGAAGGTTGGCGGACTGGGGCATCTTGGCTGTTTCTCGTTCTATGCGACCAAAAACATGATCACCGGGGAAGGAGGGATGGTCACTACCAGCGGGAAGGCATTCGCCGAACAACTGAGGCTGATAATCAACCACGGCCAGAGCGAAAAGTACCTCCACATCCGTCTTGGCTACAATTACCGCATGACCGACATCTCTGCAGCCATCGGCCTTGTACAGCTGAAAAAACTTGACAAATTCAACCTGCGGCGGCGCAAAAACGCCGAATATTATACGACAAATATCACGGCAAAAGGGCTTGTCCTGCCTGCGGCTGCTGATGGTGCGCATCACGTGTACCACCAGTATGTCGTCAGGCTCACGGATGCGTTCCCGCTCAAACGGGAGGCATTTATTGACTACCTCACGTCAAAAGGGATCGGGACGGCAGTGCATTACCCAATCCCCATCCACCGCCAGCCCCTCTATGCGCCTGCCGGTGATCCCGACCCCTGCCCGGTCTCGACCCGGCTTGCCTCCTCTGTCCTCTCCCTGCCGGTGCATCCATTACTTGACAGCAGGGAGCTTGCATATATCTGTGATGCGATAAACCGGGTGAAATGAATGGAAGTTGGCGTGATCGGTGTCGGAACGATGGGAAAGAACCATGTACGGGTCTTTTCCGAACTGAAAAATGTCGGAGGTCTCGGGGTCTTTGACATCAATACCGCGTTGGCACGGAAGATTGGTAAGCAGCATGGAGCTCATGTATATGCTTCAGTTAAAGACCTGCTCGGCCATTCCGATCTGGTGAGTGTCTGCGTTCCTACGCAGTCCCATGCGGCCGTGGTCAGGCAGGTATTTTCAGCCGGCAGGCACGTGTTCATCGAGAAGCCGATCTGTGCCACATCGGCTGAAGCCGTTCAGCTGATGAAGGCCGCCCCGCCCGGCATCACGATCGGGATCGGACACATCGAACGCTTCAACCCGATCGTTGCCGAGATCAAAAAGATCATCACCCACCCGCTGTACGTGGAGATGAAGCGGCACAACCCGGCGTCGGCCCGCGTCACCGGGTGTTCGGTGGTCGAGGACCTGATGATCCATGACATCGATATCCTGCTCAACGTCTTTTTCCCGGACCCCTGCCGTATCCACTCGGTTGGGAATGCCGATGTCTGCAGCGTGCTCATGGAGTGCGGAAATGTCCCGGTCATGCTTTCAGCGAGCCGGAAGGCGTCAAAGAAGATCCGCCTGATCTACGTTGAGCAGGAGGATCTCACGGTTGAAGGGGATTTCATGAGCCAGGAAGTCACAATCTACCGGAAGCCCGGGCGCTACCAGTTCGAGGGCGAACGGTACGTGCAGGAAAATATTATCGAGAAGGTGGTGGTCAACAAGGTAGAGCCCCTCAAGGTGGAGCTGGCTGCCTTCCTCGATTGTGCACAAAAGGGCAGACCCTTCCCGGTCACGCCGGATCAGGCGATCCGCAACCTTGTTGTCAGCGAACAGATACGGGCCGGGTTCTGACCCGGAGAATCCATGACGCTTGAGGATCTGATCCGGAAGAGGGGGCCGATCAAAAAGATCGGTGTCATCGGCATGGGATATGTCGGTATTCCCGCCGCGGCACTCTTTGCGGCTTCCCCGGCGTTTGAGATGGTCTATGGGTTCCAGAGGGACTCCCTCTCATCCGGCTACAAGATTGCGATGCTGAACCGGGGGGAAAGTCCGCTCAAAGGGGAAGAACCGGGTCTTGGGGATCTTCTCAGGAACGTGGTGTCTGCAAAAAAATTCGCGTGCATGTCAGATTTCTCCCGTATCGCTGAGATGGATGTGGTTACGCTTGCCATCCAGACGCCATTTGTGGACAAAGACAACCTGCTCCCGGATTTCTCGGCCCTGGACGAGGGGATCCGGCATGCGGGACGCTATCTCCGGCCGGGAATGCTCGTGGTGCTTGAATCGACGGTCACGCCGGGGACCACCACCGGCCCGGCCCGGAAGATGCTGGAAGAGGAGTCCGGGCTTACGGCAGGTGGAGACTTTGCCCTTGCCCATGCGCCGGAGCGGGTGATGCCGGGACGGCTGCTCCGCAACATCCGGGAGCACGACCGGGTCGTAGGTGGCATTGATGACGCGAGCACGCGGCGGGCGGCCGAACTATATGCGCCGGTACTGACGACGGGAAAGGTGATTCCGATGACCGCGACTGCGGCAGAAGTGACCAAGACCGCAGAGAACACGTTCCGGGACCTCCAGATTGCAGCGGCAAACGAACTCGCGCTCTACTGCGAGGCGATGGGGGTAAACTTCTATGATGTCCGGGCCGGCATCGACAGCCTCAAGGGCGAGGGCATCACCCGCGCCATACTCTGGCCCGGGGCGGGCGTCGGCGGGCACTGCCTGACAAAGGACACGTACCATCTCGAACGGGGCGTCCGGGTGCTGGGAAAGGACATGCTCGATTACCCGCAAAACGAGCCATCACTCTTTATCCTCGCCCGGCGGATCAACGATTTCATGCCCCGCCATATGGTCCGGCTCACGCTCGACGCCCTCGCGCGGTCCGGGCGGCCGGTGAACGGGGCAAAAGTCGCCCTCCTTGGCTGGGCATTTCTTGCAAATTCCGATGATACGCGCAATACGCCATCGGCACCGTACCGCGACGAGCTGATCCAGGCGGGTGCAACTGTTGTCGTCCACGACCCGTACGTGCAGGACGAACCGGATGTCTCCCTTACCGGCGACCTCGCGGAGGCAGTTCACAGTGCGGACGCGGTCGCCATTTTTGCCGCCCACCACCAGTACCGCACGCTCGATGCGGCCCGGCTCCATGCACTGACCGGCAGGAAACACCCGGTTATTATCGATGGGCGCAACATCATCGACCCGGATGCCTTTATCCAGGCCGGATTCGTATTCAAGGGGATCGGGCGGGGAGATAAAAACAGTCACCCGATCCAGGAATGAAATAATTATCCGGCAAAGTTCCGCCATGCAACAGCCTGTTCATTTCCATTCCAAATCCCGTCATCCTATCAGAACCACTACCACTCTATTTTATATAAAGTGAAAACTAACATTTAGTAAATATGGATGACGTGGCTGAGGTCGCACGCCTGCTTGACATCCTCGGGAACCGGAACCGGCGGCGGATCATTGAACTGCTGCGGCAGAAACCGTGTTTTGTTACCGAGATCTCCGATACCCTGGTGCTCTCGCCAAAGGCGGTGATCGAGCACCTCCAGTTGATGGAGCGGGAGGCAATCCTCTCCTGCCAGATAGACGACCGGCGTCGGAAGTACTACTATCTCGCGAACGATATTCTCGTAGACGTGAGCCTGCGTAGCATGCAGAGCGGGATGATCCGGCAGGAAGCGACCGAGACAGATGAAGCCAGCGAACGGGCGCGGCAGGCAGTTGCCATGCTCGGGCAGATGATCCGGGCGCACGACATGCTGCTCGGGAACCTCGAACAACTCAACCATGATATCGACACAAAGATCGCCGATCTTGCCCGCAACCATAAGGATTTATTCAGGAGCGATCGAGAACTTATTGTAGTGATCGCCCTCTCCCATGATCCCCTGACCTTCACGGAACTTCTGGAGGTCACCGAATGCCCGCGGGGGGAACTGAACCATATCCTGCAACGGTTCGAGAAGAGAGGAATCATATCGCGATCGAAGGACCGGATTACACTCAGAGGTATCCATGCAGAATAATCCCAGCAATCCCTACGATGATGTGTTCAACAACCTGGCGAAGATCGTTGACGAGATAGTCCGGAATATGCCGGAAGCGCAGCATGCACGCATCATCGGGTACACGATCGTTACCCGGCATGCCTCTGGAGATCCTAAGTGCGTCCACGGCGGAGAAAATGCGGACGGGGACGACATCCCGTACGAGGTGGTGGAGACCGATACGGATATCTTCATCACCGCAGTGATACCTCCCGATGCAGTACACGCACCATTTGCCGATATCCAGAAAAATACCGTGAGCATATCTGTCGATGACCGTACCACCGCGATCATGCTCAACCAGCCCATTGATGTTCTCCACAGCGCTTACCGGGTACACCGTGGTGTGATGGATATCACCCTTAAAAAAGTCCCGCAATTCTGACCCCCACTTCACTTTTTGCGAACACCCCGAAAAATGATTCAGAGATCGATATTGAGGGACCCCTCCCGCCTCTTTAAAAATTTTCATTAATCCCTACGGACTATAGATAGTAAAATTTTTATGGGGCTCTCTTCGGATTTTTTGGAGATACCCGGCGCTGCTCCCAAGGGTTCAAACCGGGGAGCGTTGGTTTTGCCTCGCAATTTTTACCCAACACCTCTCCATCTTTCCGGACTTTTGCAAAATTTTTCATCTCCATTTCGGATTTTTTAAAGAAGGTTACTGTTAAATGTGTTTTACTGTTACAATTTTTTTACGATGTAAGACTATGGAAACAGATCAAAAAATCGCAAAAATGGGATCATTGCCCGCGCTTATCCATTTAAATAAATGGTTACAGTGCGCGCAACAGTGCGCGCAAAAACCCGCACAATCCGGGTGCTTAAAATTGTCCGATTAACTTTTTCTCTCTCAAAATAGTATACTATTCTATGAGGCGCATTTCCAAGCAATGCCCGAACGGCCATGGCGCGATGCATCGCGCACACATCAAGACCATGCAGGAAGGTAAGCAGGCATGGCACGCGATCCCTTGGCAGTATTTTCCGGCTTGTGGCATGATGCTGCCGGATTAATCACAATGGCCGGTTCGTGCTGGTTGCTTGGATGTGTCCTGACTGTGGGTAGGTGCAGCGGGATCAAGATGCCTACCGGCGTAGAGGACAATTGTTCAGCTTTATAATTTCATCAAAATCTTTCCGTCAAAAAAAGGATACAATGTAATTTTATACTACAATTAGCTCACATCGAGCAGTATCTGTTTACAATCACTTGCACCGGTCATATCTATCACACAGGCACTGAATGTATATATCCCAACTGCCGGTGCTTTCCCGGTCAAGTGGTCATTTAAGTTGATGATCATTCCCATAGGTGGAGCTCCATTTGCGAACGACCCTGAACTGAAATGATATGGCGGACTTCCGCCGGTTGCATCAGCAACTTGTGTATCACAGTCTTCATTGGGACAACAATCTTTCCAATTGGGATACAATTGCATATTTATGCGGTATTTTTTTTGTTCTTGTAGGTCTGTTAGTTGTTTTTTCAGGATGGATAATATCACAGTTCCCTAATCTGATTGGAATTTTTGATGCGCTTTCAGATCAAAAATTCATTGCCGGACTAACGATATTTGGCCTTGGATTTGCATATCTTGCCTATCTTGCAGCAAAATAATAGATTCCATTCCTCTCCCATGATGGTCATGGAGCCATGCACCGGACCCATATCAAGATCACAAAGGAAGGTAAGCAGGCATGGATCGCGATCCCCTGGCAGTACGGCCCGGCCTGCGGGATGATGCTGCCCGGCTTCCCAACATAGGCAAATTTAGGTGAATATATTAATCATCTGAAAAATCTACGTCCCAATGTGGGACTATGGTAAAATTTTGTCCAAAATGTGGAACTCAATCGATTGACGATCAATCGATATTCTGCACTAAATGTGGAACAAAATTACCAGAAAATATCCCGAAAAGTGAGAGTAATTTTTGTCCAAAATGCGGAGCGAAAATTCTACAAAAAGATTCTTCGTTTTGTAATACCTGTGGTTCTCCATTGGTAATACCCCAACCTGAAGCAATACAACCCATGCCAGAACAAAAGGTAAGGCAACAACCTTCAATTAACGGGAAAGTCTGTCCTCAATGCGGAGCCATTGTCGATGAGGGACGGTACTATTGTGATTCCTGTGGTGCGTACGTCATGAGATCTCCCGCTCGTCGAATGGGATCCTCTCCGAAAAACACAGACTATTTGGGAAGTCGACAACGGCATAACGTAATGAGAGAAAATAGTCAACCTATTATTTCGAGATCAGGCTCTGCCAATAAAAAATTTATTGGCAAAAAGTCTAGATCAAAATTGGGTTTAGTATTCATTAGTTTAGGGGTTTTCCTCATTCTGCTCATTGCCGCTGTTTTTATGTTACATTTGTGATCAACAACAAACCCGTCTACACAAAGAGAATTTACACCGCATTTTTCCTGTCCATCACCACCCAGTTATTATGGCACCAGGGACATTGCACCCTCACCGGCCTTCTGGATCTTTCCAAGCTGGCAAGACGTATGCCCATGTAACTCCATTCGTGATGACAATGGTGACAGGTGACCCGGCAACTTGTGCACTGGTTTGGCATAAATCTCATTGGCAAGAGGGATGGGATGAAGGTAAGGTTTGTGGGGTGTGAAACTGTGCCGACATGTCCTCTTTCGATGAGAGCCTCTCCATTTTAAAAAAGTTGATTGTTTATCAGATGTCATTGGGAGTAATTGATGAGATGATATACTCTTCTAGGTCATGGTATTTCTGAATATCCGTAACATTAGAGATATACGCAAAATAATAATCGTGATGCATGGTTACGTAAGATTTCATTGCGAATGCTAATGGGTATACAGCAGAACTTTTCGTCGTAGTCACAGTATATCTTACACACATTGTATTGCCATTTTGATTGTATTGATAACCGCCAATTTCATCAAAACCAACATCCGGATAATCAGATAATACCAGATTCTGTACCCAACCTAGATCCGGGTTAATTATCCAATTTCCATTCTGATTGTCTAAGAAATCTTCAGTAAAAGCAACGACTTTATGTGTGCCGTCAGCGCTTGTAAATTTGACAATGCGTGCTGGTTTTTTCATTTGGTCTGAATACTCACCGAAATCGAAAGGCCCGATTGTTTGTACCTCGTTATAATAGCACATTGTCGTTGTATTTGATACTGCGGGCATGTTGGTCATTGAACCCGGTGTACAGATGTATTGGGTGTATGTCGATTTTGATACATTCCACGTTGAGGGATACTCAAGGCTGAAGTCGTTATCTGAATATTTTGTGAACTGGATTTTAGAAACATCTATGGGATCTGGATTTGCCACAGGCGTTTGATTTACGATAGCAACGGTAGTTGTGGGGATTGCCGTTTCAATAGTCGCTATAGGTGATGGGGTCTGAGTCGGCACTGCCGAAGTCGGTATAGTCATTGCCTGCGTAGTCGCGTTCGTCGTTCCAGTACTAGTGCATCCAGCAGCAACCATTAACCCAATGCAAATAATTAAGAGAGAGAAAATTATGCCATTTTTCATATTTGCCTGATAATATCCTGATGTGATAATAATTCTCTTTAGGTAGTTCCCTTCAAAATCTCCCGCGATGCACCATCCGTTTGCAACATGCCCGATCTCCCGCGAACGTGCCAGAACCGGTTTGTGGGGTGAAACTGTACCAGCATGAGATCCCAGTAGCGATCGATTGCTTACTCGTCCGCAAGCCGGGCTGTCGTTTTGCTTCTTGGCTCTGCACAACCCTGCACCGCCCGGACCGGGGGCCGGAAGGGGATAGCGTCATCCGGGAAAATCCGAGATGGAAAAACGCCTAATTTTTGTGGTTTACCCGGCCTTCAGATAACCCCTAGCGAAGCAATCGGTGAAAATCCGTCTTACTTAAAGAATCCTTTTGATGTCGCGTATCGCTGTTAAATCTTGCACCGCAATGAGGGCAATGATTCCTTAATCGATTAATTCTCATTCCACAGTTCGGACAAGTTTTAAACATATTTCCTCTCCGAATTATTTAATAAAAATCAATATAATATACCATCAATAGTATAAATCTTCTTATTTAGATCTGGCTCTGCACAACCCTGCACCACCCAAACCTTGACCTGGATTCAGGTTATCGACGCTATTTCTCCTTGGTGATCCCTGCTTTTCACAAACCTAGGATCACTACGGAAAAAGATGGCAAATTTGACCTCCAAAAACTGACCCTTGCGTGGTATGGGTTTTCGATGGTTTTTATGGACAAGCGCCCCATAGCTTGCTCAAGTCGGTGCATGTATATTTATGGCATTTGCCACTACTCCGTAAAGCATAAACATACTAAGGTATATGACAGACAGTGTGACGGCAGAAACCGCCAGGAAACACAACCGAGGTGAAACGAATGGTCAAACTGACTGCGGAGATGAAAGAAGTATTTGCGAAGAATAAACCCTATGCCATTGCCACAGCATCCAAAAATGGAATCCCCAATGTTGCACCGATGGGTGGGGTGCAGCTTGTTGCTGATGACACAATCTGGATCGGGGACAACTACATGTTAAAGACGCTCGCAAATGTAAGGGAAAATCCCCATATGGCGCTCTATATATGGGATCCTGAAAAGAAGCGTTGTTTCCAAATCAAGGGGACCGTAACTGTGAAAACCAGCGGTCCGGATTATGAAAAGATCAAGGCGCAGATAAAAGCAAAAGGCCCTCAATACCCGGCAAAGGGGCTGCTTGTGCTCGCCATCACTGAGGTATTCGACTGCACCCCCGGCCCGAACGCGGGAAAAAAGATCGGATAAGCCGACTGATCGCGACTATTTTTTATTTTTCCGGGTGGTTCTGAAGTATAAACGGTTGGTAGCGGATTTTTACCTCAAAACCCGCATTACAAAGGTTCAATATCCGGGGACATAGACGGGTGTACCTAATACGGAGATAGATCGTGGATACCTTCCTCCTGGTAGCCGTGCTGATATGGGCCGTTTTCTGGGTATACTGGTTCATATCAGCATGGATGACCCGGTCTCCAGTGAAACGCCAGCAGTCCCAATGGTCCCGGATGCTTAATATCCTAATCGTAATCGTGTGGTGCTTCTGGGTGCTTTACTCCGGCGGGTTCGCATCCGGTTTTCTGATCCAGAGGGCGATACCCGAAGGTCTGATTATTGGGCTGACGGGGACGATCATCACCCTGCTGGGTCTCGGTTTTGCGGTCTGGGCGCGGGTTCACCTGGGGAAAAACTGGAGCGGCCTACCTACAATTCGGGTAGACCACAAACTGATCCGGACCGGCCCATATAGCCTCGTGAGGCATCCTATCTACACTGGAATACTATGCGCGATTGTCGGGACGGCCCTCATCTTTGGCGAGCCCCTCGGTTTAATGGCATTTTTCCTGATATTGGTGATCTATCTCTGGAAGATCCGGGTGGAGGAGAAATACCTGCAGGACGAGTTCGGCGAGGACTATTTCCGGTACAAAAAGGAGGTCGCTGCGCTCATCCCACTTCTTGTTTGATACCCAGCGCATCTGCAGGGTGATCACCTATCCAGCCATGGTTGCAGAGCCCCGCCATTGCGGTTCTGCTGGCAAAAGTCCCTGTCGATGGGTGCGATTCGGAATAAAAATGGGGATTAGAGAATGAACTCGATACCCAGTTTTTCCGCCAGTTCCTTGTACCGGTTCCGGATGGTGACCTCGGTCACGCCCGCAACTTCCGCTACTTCGCGCTGGGTACGCCGGTCCCCGCAGAGGATGGAGGATATGTAGATCGCTGCTGCCGCGACACCGGTCGGACTCCTGCCGCTTGTCAGTTCGCGCTCGCCGGCCTGCCGGAGGATCTCAACGGCCCGGCTCTGGACCTCTCCCTTGAGGGTGAGGCCCGAGCAGAAGCGCGGCACATAGTCTATCGGGGAGGTCGGGGGGAGATTTAAGGCAAACTCGCGGGAGACAAACCGGTAGCTCCTACCGATCTCTCTTCGGGAGACACGGGACACTTCCGCGATCTCATCGAGGGTGCGGGGCACACTGCACTGCCGGCAGGCGGCGTAGAGTGCTGCTGCTACAACGCCTTCGATGCTCCGCCCGCGGATCAGGTTCTTGTCGACAACGTCACGGTAGACCCTAGCTGCGGTTTCACGCAGGTTCCGCGGCAGGCCCAGTGCGGAGGCCATGCGGTCCAGTTCCGCGAGTGCGAACGAAAGGTTCCGCTCGGTCGCGGTGCTGACACGGATCCGGCGCTGCCACTTGCGGAGACGAGAGAGCTGGGCCCAATTCTTGGAGGGAATTGTCTTGCCAAACGAGTCCCGGTTGCGCCAGTCGATCATGGTGGAGAGCCCCTTGTCGTGAATCGTGAGGGTCATCGGGGGGCCGACACGGGACCGTTTCATCCGCTGGTCATGATCAAAACCACGCCACTCGGGACCGCGGTCGATGAAATCGTTATCGATCATAAGCCCGCAGCTCTGGCAGACCAGTTCTGCCCGCTCAGGGTCGTGGACAAGCTGGCGGCTGCCGCACTCAGGACAGACGGTTTCGGTCTGGTTCTCCGCTTTCTTCTTCTGCTCTTTCTGTTTCGTGCGCGATTTGAGCGATTCCCGATCAGACTGGAGAACTTTTAGTCTTTCAATTTCCTGCATCCACATCCCCCCGATGATTGCGTTGTAGTCTGGATTTTCTGGTGCATGGAACCGGCGTATCCGCGGGGAGACCATTACTTTGTGAAGAGTTTTTCATGGGGCTCGACCGCGCATTTCCCCAGGCAGAGAACTGCGGCATAGGGAACCTTGACATTTCCGGAGAGACCGAGAATCTTACCGACCGGCTCATCTTCCGGTCAGTTATCTCGCTGTAGAGTGGGGGGAGCTGGGCAGCGTCACACGGTATAATGAGCATTCGTTCGCCGATAGTGCTCATTATCCGTCCAACAACTTCCACAACAACCTCATGAATAAAATGGTGCTGAATTATTTCGGTAATCAATGTACATGCGACAGCACGGTATTTATGTTGCATGAAAGTTTAAATTGAAATTTCAGAACCCGAAGAATTGGCCGATATTGGTAACTATTCGGCGGGTTCAATGAGCTTTCGAAGGAGTGAATGGATTTCTCTTGAAGATATCAACAAGCGATGTAAGAACCGGCAGAATATTTACAAAAACAATTACCTTCTCGAAGAAGAGTGTGTCTATTGTCACCACTTTGTAGATGTGTTGCCATTGGACTGCGCTGAACAGGTTTTTTCGTGGGTCTCGGTCACATAGGCCGGTATCTTTTCACGACAATCTTGTCCCCCTGCCTCTTGATCTCGACCTTAATCATTTTGTCCTTGTATGGCACATCATGAATGCCGAACTTCTTGGCATCGACCAGTTTCTGCAGCTTTGCCATGTCCGCACGGGGCATCCGCCGGAAATCGTCATCGACAAAAACAACTCCTGTCATGATCCATCCTCCCCATTTTTCACATTTTATCCACCATTTCTCCAGAAGACGTATCAATCTTGCGCGATGTGGTTTTTAGCCGTCACGTGCAATCCGGAAACGATTTTGCCGCAGATCTGTCGATTCTCAGAGGAAGGATTTTGTCAGAGGATTATCTGATGGAGATTTTTACCCCGCCAGTGACAGTTGCCTAGTACACCCCTTTGTTTCCCGGACTCATGCCCGCCACTGGGTTCCTATCGACCCATAACGTCCGCACCAGCGCCCAGTGCGGGGGCTTCACCCGGGAGAATGCAACGCGCTATTCAAATTGTGCTTAACGCTCTACTGCCTGGCGCTTCTGCCGGACGATCACCTATCCAGCCGTGACGGCAAGCCCCACCATATGCCCACTACCGGTAGATCCCGCGAACCCACAAAAATGCTCGTTATCATACCGTTTTTCAGATTTTACTGCGATACCGTGTTCCTAGAACCAATCCGGCAAATTGAAAACATTTTTATACCCCTTTGTTTCCATTGGAACGAACGTCTGTGAATGCGCTTTAGTGGGAAGCTTAGTGGGAAGCCTTGCTGCGAGATCGGGAAACTGTTATGGGGTTATGACCAATGGTCATCCGGGACCGCGATGAACCGGGGACTTTGGAAAATTGACGGCAGAGTCCCGCCATTGCGGTTCTATTGGCAAAAGTTCCTATTGATGGGTAAATATATGCGGCAAACGAAAAAAGGCCTTTTTTTGGGTAATCTATGCAGGGACAGTTTCACCAGGCCTGTATTTACAATCCCGTGAAGCGAAATGATTGTGTCATTACATCCGCAATCTTCATCCTTCGTTACTACGACACGATACTATGCCCGATGCCCACGATCTGTTCAGTGAAGCAACCGAGCTCGCCGAACTGGGTCGATTGGACGAGGCGCTCTCCCTATTCCAGACACTTCTTAAATCTGATCCCAACAACGCCACGATCTGGAATAACATCGGCATCATCCAGTTCAGACAAGGGAAATACCGTGATGCGGTGAATGCATTTGGTCAGGCAACCGATATTGATCCCCACTTCACCAACGCATGGTTCAATAAGAGTCTGGCACTTGTGCATCTTGGGAAAGATACCGAGGCACTCAAGGCTCTTGATAAAGTCCTCACCTTGAATCCACACGATAAAGAAGCACAATCCCAGCGTGCGTTAATTGTTCGGAAGATGACACAGGTTACTGATACGCGGAAAACGGATTTACAATCTACGCAGTCTCAATTGCGGCTATAACGTTGAACAAACCGGATGCACCTAGAACGGGGCTGCGGTTGGGCACGGCCGCCATTTTTCTCTAACGCCCAATACAATACTTTTTTCGTTTACGCGATATTTTCAAGCTTCTTTTCGATGACGTCAACACCTTTCTTGATATCTTCAAGATTCTTGCCACCCGTGAGAATGATCTTCCCTGAAGAGAAGAGAAGAACGACGATCTTGGGATCTTTGAGTCGGTATACAAGCCCGGGGAACTGTTCCGGTTCGTACTCGACATTTTCGACATTGAGGGTGATGGCTACCTTATTGAGATTGATGTATTTACTGAGATTGTATGAACAGACCATATTGGTGATTCCAACTTTGGGGTCTTTGAGGGTGTCAATACCTACTTCATTTAACGATTTTCTGATAATATCAAGTCCGTCTGTAATCGCCTTGTTGCTACGGGCGCCGGTGAGCACTATCTTACCCGACGAAAAGATCAGAGACGCCATCTTGGGCTTCTCAATACGATATACAGCACCGGGGAACCGTTTCTTATTGAGTTCGCAGTTCTTGACCTTATTTGACAAATTAGTAAGATCAATGGAATCTGCGATTAAGCCGGATGCAACGATATTCTCAACCTTCAAGGATTCGTACTTTTTCTCATCCATCCACTATCCTATGATTTTCTCCGAAGCATAATAGTAATGGATGAACCTATGGCGGGACTCCTTTACCATTTCAAACGTCGTCGAATCTGCACACATTGAACGGGGCACTAAGGAATAAGACAAAAAAACTTGTGGACCCTATTGGAGATAAGTTACTCCACAATTTAAGATGTCTCTGACACCTAGTACTATCCCAAATTATATGACGTGAAAAAAGAGAGAGAGGGATTGAATATGCCGAGCTCGAAAACCCTTCTTTTTGTCTACAATGCTCCGAACAAACTAGAGCGGAAAGAGTCCGACCGGTTCCATGCATTTCCCTATAACAAGCTGATGGAACGGGACAAGGTCAACCTTGACATCTTCTGGCTCCGTGACGAGAGCCTTGAGGACTCGGATAATTTACCTGACCCTGACGTGATTGCCGCTGAAATCGCGGAGAACCTTAAGGATGCGCTGGAGCAGTTCAGTGGGATTGTTAGAACATTAACAGAAAAATAAACCTACAGATATGTAATTGGATCCTGCACCTGCTGTAGTTACAAACGGTCAGTTCTAAAATATCTAGTCTTGGCCCGATGGTCCATGAGTAGGAGACATTAGAACAATAGCAGATTTTGTACAGAGTGCAAAATGTCAAGAGCACAATCCGCATCCTTCCAACCCTTGTTGCCCCCGCTCACAACCCCCCGCCGAATCAGCCCCTTGTCATTGCCTCGGCCTGGTTCACCAGTTCGGAAATCGGGTACGCGTCCATTCTGTTAACCGGGTACGGGGCAAGCATCTCCCGCATAGCATCGGCTGTATGCGCACCGGTGCTCACACGCTGGTCTTGGCATATGTGACGGAGTCGATCCTACCAAGAACGGGTTAAAACCCCAATGGTGAGGTTCTGTTGGCCGATCTCGGGTCTGATCGATGAAGATTACATCCGGATCGAAAACGCTAGGATTTTCGTCCATCTGGTACCTGCGGGATGGTATCACCATGGAGTTGTCACTTGTAGAACCCAGCTGAGACCTGGGAAAATCTGCGGTCACTTGCGAGTACGAACGATACCCTGCAATATTGCTCCGACGATCCGCGCGGTTCGATCCGGTTTCCCGGTTCCTTTTCTGGAAATTTCTGCCGGGTTGCTTTATCGTTGAAGGTTCAAGGGGGCCCGTCTATTTTCCCGTCTATTTCCTTTTACTGACATAAAAGGAAATAGAGCACCATTTTAGAGCACTATTTCAAAAACGGGGTTTTTCCGGGTTTTTCCGGAAAATCCGGACCGGATCCCCGGAACCGGATCCGGCCGGACCGGCCGGACCACAAAAATATTGTCTGATATAACGAATGTATGGAGTAAGAAAGATATAGTGGTTTCAGAATAAGCTCCGGAAAATAGACTGAAACTTTACATTCTGTGACGGCATTAAGCATATATCACAGTTAACAGTGATTTTTTGCAAATAAAAGGAAAACGAGGCAGGACCGCATTATCTCCCTCTTAATTGGAATTATGAGGGATCCTTTTCAAGTTTTAAGAGATCTTACCGATATTCACTACATATTCACTGTCCGTGATACCACGTGACATTAAAACTTCCATCTGGAGATAAGCGGGACGGTTGGGCCAATATATTCCCGTTGTTATTCACCATAATTATTGGGAAATTGTGTAGGTTATTTATCTGAGCCGTGGTTGTACCGATTGTCGCATAATTTGTGTCGGGAACGGAAGTATACTCTCTGCCATACTCTGCAACCCCGAAGTTTGCCAGGAATGAAAATGGAAATATATCTGAATAATAATATGATTGTTTTTCTTCTATCCAATCTGCACTATCCATAGATGACGAATAATGTTCTATGGCCGAGAATTGCCAATTTTTTGTTAAATCTTTGATCGTGATGTTCCAAGTGAGGGGTATATCGGTAAAACTCGGAGGAGCTAAAGATATTTCTGCTTGCATTACATCACCTGGTTGAACCGGATAACTTCCATTCAATGCAACCGGAAAATCATAAGAATTCTGATGAAGAAATTCATACCAAGCGAAATAGTTCGTTGGAATAAAACCATTTGACATCGTCCCTACTTGAATGAGGTTGTGTTCGTCACCGGGTAGAATGCCGCCAATACCAATCCACTGTGATGAGTAACTTAACAATAAGCTCCATTGCACACGTTGAACAATCCAAGAACCTTTCACCGTTGTAACAACAGGCTGCGGATTAGATAAGTCAGATACCGCGACATAACCCGCCCATGTATGGGTAGTTGTTGCAAACAGTATTGGAACATTTGTTGTTCCAAGATCAATAGAACCAGATGAGGGAAATGGTAGTAATTGGATACCCATTATAGCAGAATTTGTGAAGGAAATAGTATAGTTGTATTTTCCGTGAAGATCGTTAAATGTGATAAGATTATTTGTGGAATACAAGGTACGTTCATCGCCAAAACTGATTAAATTGACGGACCAATTCGTCCCCCTCGGGAGGCCAGACTCAGTAAATGTTATAGTATACGTTTGCTGATGGAGAGAAGGACCGGATGACGGCGATAACTTTTCAATTCGGTTATGAGCTGAATCGACCACATATACGTCGCCCTTTCCATCCACAGCAATACCAAAGGGATTCCTGAAAGAGTTATTGCCTGTATCTCTGCTTCCCCACTTAGTAAGAAAGTTCCCGGAGGAATCGAATTTCTGGATTCGGTGATTACCTGAATCGGAAACGCAGACATTTCCACCGCCATCAACAGCTATCACAAGACGGCCATTGAACTGTCCATTTCCCAGACCGATGGAACCCCACTGAGTCCCATACGTTCCATCAGAAGTGAATTTCCAGATACTTTTGGTATACCCGTCTGTTGCATAGATGAAACCTGCACTGTCCGCCGCGACAGGAGTTGGACGCACCCCGACCCCGGCCGAGTAAGGCATCGCCCTCGGCAAGGATGAAGATCCAGCTGCCGATGCATACCCAACCATCAGAGTAAAGGTAAGCCAGAGGATACAGGCTTTAAGGAGACTTTTCATCAGGTCAACGATCCGGAAAACTATCAAACGCCCCAATATTTTTTTCTTGATACTATACTTGACGGTGCTGATGCATCTGCGGTTGGTGATCGATTTTTCATCTTATTAAAATTTCCTTATCAACTGACAACTTATCAGAACCCTGCCCACAAAATAGAATCGTTTTATTTGATTTCCAAAAAATACTAACGCATGTCAGAGTTTATTTTTAAAATGTCCGGAAACTTTTCCGGATTGTTTTGAGAGGTCCGGCTCGGCCCCATGCAGGTTCAGACGGTGAAGTACCAGTTCTAACCCAGATTTTTTTACAAAATGTCCACAAACCGTTGCGAATTTTTTCAGGAATATTCGATAACGGAGCCGGACTTTTTCTTCAAAGATCCATGCCGGCTCCACCGGGCCAGGAGACGGGTCGCACCATATACCCTTACCATGGGAAGCCCCCATGCCCAGGATGTAAAGGCGGAGGGCCCCGGTCAGGGGTTCCCGAATACCCGCCCAAGGCACCTCCCGGAATCCGGGCCCGATACGGCCCCGGATTGACCTATTTTTCCAAACCGGCAGCCAGGTTTCCCGGAAATGCAGCCACCCGGTTTTCCAATATGGTAAATTCAGGCCCCGTTTGCCGTAGTACGGCAGGAAATGCCCCGGGAAACAGCCAGGAATAGCCACGTTCCCGCAAATGGTAATCCCGGAAACGATCTGCAGCGAGCCTGCGGGCAAAGGGGTGCGTTATCGTCTGTCCGATCTACCGCAAAAAAGCGGATCTCCTATGAAACGAACCGGAGTGCTGTGAGAGCAAATGAACGAAGCGAGGATGAGCTGGTACACGGAACCTCGCATTATCAGGTACCGGAGTATCAGGTTTTTACTTCACCTGAGAGAAAGGGCACCGAAATTTTTAATATCCTGAACTCAATTCTCACATTGGAGTGATCTTTATGACGGTACCTAAAAAATCTGTCATTGAATCCCCGCGCGTGATCGATCAGGCCTATACGGAATCCAAACGTCACCTGAAAGTGAGCGACATCATGACCCGCAGGGTCATCACGACAACTCCTGAAACCCCGATGATTCAGGCAGCAAAGACGATGGGGAAACACCACATCGGGAGCCTTATTGTCGTAAAATTCAAAACACCGGTTGCTATTGTCACGGAGCGGGACCTGCTCTCCAAGGTTCTTGCATGCAACCGGGACCTGAAAAAAACGCTGGTCGGGCAGGTCATGTCGTACCCGCTCATCAGGATATGCCCGCCTTTCGAGATCCGGGAGGCGGCACGGGCCATGATCAACAAGAAAGGGAGACTGGTGGTCTTTGTGTGCGGCAATCTCGCCGGGATTATCACCGCATCCGACCTGATCCGTGAGATGCCTGATGCCCCGGAGACATCGCTTGTTGTTGATGATTTTATGACAAAGGAGATTGTCAGCGTCGATGAAGAAGAAACGGTGCTGGGCGCAGCCGGTATAATGGGGAAAAAGCGGGTCGGCAGTGTGATTGTTACCCATAATAAAAAGCCATCGGGGATATTTACCGAGCGGGACCTCCTCTCAGCATTCATTGCCCGGTCCCGGCCGCTTGATACTCCGGTAGGGGAGGCATTCTCCTCTCCCCTGAAAACAGCTCCTGCCGGTATCAGTATCCATGCAGCAGCAAAGATCATGGCTGCACAGCATATCCGGCGGCTTCCCATCATGAAAAAGAAGAAGATTGCCGGGATAATCACCGCACGGGACCTGGTAGAAGCATATGCAAAGTAATCATTCTGCCTGAATTACCCGTCATTTTTTTGTCGGGTTCTCTTCACACCATGGAGGAGAGGACTCGCTCCAGAGATTTTCCCCATGATTAAAAATACCGGGATGCAAATCTTTCCGGACTTTTTTTACAAAATTCACAATTTATTGTTGAATATTTTGGTTCTGCCAGGTTGTCGGCGGGTGGCCTTTTTTCGAGATTCAATCCCTTGTTTATGCCCCACAGTAGCATTGATTTGTTTGTTCCGATACGATTTCTCGCCGTTCATGGGGAGATGTTATCAATTTGATTTCTTGACTGAAAAGTGTCAAAAGTCGATAGCTGCCGCCAACTTGACAGAACCAACTCATGGAAGACAACGAGAATTGCCCCGAGTGCAATGCACGTCACGATGACGATCAGCGCATAGAAAACAGCACTTCGGATCTCTTCTTGCCGGTTCATGGTAATCCTCTCTTGCCGTTGTCTTGGGATAAACAATGGGAATTGATAGTTCCCCGGCTGCCACTTCTGGCTTGACCCCCTTGGTATGGGGGCTTCAGAGGGTCTTCCTCCTCAACTCTCGTTAAATAGCATCGCTGCGGATGGCCCCGCCATTCCTGCCTCATCGTGTCCGATCCCGGGGACAATGTGATATTCCCAGTTCAGCGGGGCGCCGAGCGCTGCTGCATGTGACTGTGCGCTCGCGTAATAGGCCTGCGCCCGGGCAAACCGGGTGCTGCCCTCTGCCTCGGCAGCCGGGAAATTTGCAAGGCCTGGGTCTTTAGGATCCGTATCGTTGCTGCCGGACATGATAATAAGTTTTCTTGAAAACACTTTTGCGAGCTCGCTTTCCGGTAGCGGGGAGTCTTTGAGGCCGATCGGGTACGGGAGCGTGTAGTCCGGCATCACGTACAGCCCGGCGTTTGCGGCGACTGCCTTGCTGTACCGGGCTTCAGGGAGGAAGGTCACCAGCCGGTGGACAAACTGGCCGCCGGCGCTGTGCCCGTCAAGGAGATACGTCTCCTGCGTGGCCCCGGTCTGCTCACGGACGTAATCGAAGAGGTGCTCGATGGCCATATATGTCCAGTTCGCCTTTGGCTCCCAGTTCGTGGAACCGTAAATGTATCCCAGCGGGTACCACATGTCCCCGGGATAATCTTCCTGAGAAAATTCCGGAACGAGCACAAGGCTACCGTATTCTTCGGCATAGGGGACCCAGATATCCCGGGGGGACTGGCCGGTGCGGCCTGCGCCGGGCATCACGATCAGGATCGGACCTGACTGGTTCCATGCAGCCGGGCGGTAGGTGTATACCGTTATCGGACGATCAGAATTTCCGAGAGAATCGTTGAACACAAATTGTCCTTTTCCCAGCGGAATATCGCCAGGCCTGCTCGCGGGAATTTGCGCTGTCGTCGATACGGCAGTTGTTGTCAGCACTGCTGTCGGGACTATCGTTGATTCCGGCGCGGGTGCAGCAGGCTGGGTGGTGCCGGCGTTATTCTGCATGCTTTTCATGAGCATCAGCCCAACGGCTGCGACTAGGATGAGCATGAGCACGATGATCGTTGCCGCAAAGATTTGTGAGTGCTTCCGTGCCGATGCCCCAGGAACCTGTGGCAGGGGAGATCCTGCCGGCCCCGGCGCATTATTTGTATTTTTCAGATCTTTTAAAAGATCAAGAACTATTTTCCTGGCTTTTTTGGCATTTTCATGACGGGGATTGAGAGCCAGCGCTTTATTGAGGGACTTGAGAGCCTCCTGGTATTGCCCTGTCTGAATAAGAGCTAATCCGCGATTATTCCACACTTCGGCGAATGTTGGATCAAGGGCGATTGTTTTATCAAATGCAGTTATTGCACGCCGGTAATAACCGTTCTCGTAAAGAACCACCCCCTTTTTAAACCAATTTTGGGCCTCATCCATGATGTATAAAAAAAACACTTGTGAGATATACGAGTTCCGATTCCATAGTGTCCCCTGATATCGCCGCAGACTCTTTCGACGGTTCTGTCAGGTTGTCAGCAGCCTGGATTTTTATATTAAAAATAGTGAACTTCAATAACTGCCGACAATTTGACAGAACTTACAAAAGCATTTCGCGTGCGTGGACCTATATAATCAAACAGAAAAGGAACGCATGTCAGGGTGCAGAAACGGCTAAGTACCCAACCATGAAAGATTCCGTATCCTGTCTGGAGGCAGGGCTATGGAGAGAAGATGGATCTACGCGGGAATCGCCGGGATTTTCGTCGTTATTGTGATCATCGGCATCGGGATGAGCAGCGTCAAATCCTTTGGTGAAAGCAATAACAATACTACCGTCAGCGTGGTGCAGGGAGATACCATAAGCATATCCCTCGGGGAAAACCCAACAACAGGGTTCCAATGGGTGGCAAACGTGACACCCGGGCTCGCGATTACCGGAGACAATTACGAATCCGGCAATCCGATCGGGGAGATGATGGGGATGGTGGGAGGAGGCGGGACCCACACGTGGCACATTGCTGTCCTCCAGACCGGCACGCAGACGTTCAGTGCCGCCCTGACACGGAGCGACAGGGAGTATCCGGTCAACACCTATTCAATAACATTCCAGGTAAGCAGCCGGTAAGACCACTGTGACATGAATGAATCGTGGCGGGGAAAAATCTGTCACGGTCTCCAAAATTTTTTAAAAGAGACCCCCATTATATCCTGCTCAGACCGTGGTTTCAGATTTTTCCACAAAGGCGGTTACAGGCTCATCAACCGCCATCCAACAACAAACGATGCGGCGTTCATGACCGTTGAAAGTGCCAGTGACATCCCCGGCCGCGTCCGCAGGAGCTGGTTCAGGATCACGGCCTCAAGAGCGATCACCACGAGTTCGCCGGCCGGCAGGTAATACGCTGCTCCAAGGTACGACGGGAATACAAACCAGAGATACGGGAGGGAGAGCGCATTTGCAAAAATCCCGGTAAAAATGGTCCGGGTTACCGGCACATTCTTCAGGTTTACCACAACGTGAACGGAGAACAACAGGATAGGGATCTCAACAAGCCACGTTATCACCAGTGCGAGAAGAAATTGTGATACATAGGACATCTTAGCAGGTCCCACCCAGCACCGTTGTGATAAAGCACCAAATATCATCCAGCAGGTTCTTTGGTCCCTGTGCTACGATCGGTGCCGGCTCCATGACCTCGACAGGACTCCGGGGAGGAGGGTTGGTAATCATCGCCGATATGCCGGGGTGCGTGATCGCGGAAGAGAGGTTTACCCGGAGATCGCATGACCGGGACCCACGATCTATTGGGGTGCAGGTGAAGGGGTAGGTGGCGTTCGGGATAACGAAGGTTTCTCCATTCAGCTCGCCTGTAATATCGCAGGACGTCAGGCTGTCGTAATCTTCGAACCCGTACTCGGTCATGAAACACCCGTACGACGGGCAGAGGGCCGAGAAGGTGTAGACATCTCCAAATGCATCGACCGGCTCTCCCTGTTCACAGGCCCCCGACCTGCAGGAGTAGGCAGTGCAGTTCACGGTAAAATTAACGGAGTCATTGACCGGCACCGCGTTTTGTTCAAAGTATGCGGTCAATGTTGTCACCGGAGGGGGGGAATCAGCAGTCGCGGGAGGAATGACAACCAGGGCGAACACCATCAGGAACGGCAACACTGCAATAAACCGTATCGTCTGCGTCACGTTTCTCTGTCTCGTCATGGCCTTTCCTGAACAGACAATTGCAGGTGGCAGATATAACACTTTCATCCACAGGCAGCACTGGTACCGGAAGATGTCGGGGCAGGCAGCGTAACATTACATGCGGGCGGCATTACATCGTAGCTGTGGCAGATGGCCTGTTTATATGCATCAGGAGTACGGGCACCCTGATAGGTTACACCATTAATAATCAGAGTCGGGGAACCGTAGACATTGTTCTGGCGTGACTGGTTCTCATCATCCCTGAGGAGCGACAACCCCTCATCACCCTGGGCGCACGCCATAATTTTTTCCGTGTCAATCCCCAGATTCTGAGCTGTCTGGTTCCCGCAGCTGGCAAGGAACGTACTGTTCTGCCACTGAGGATAGCACCGGGTATTAAAGTTCATCAGATATGGCCAGAACATCGTGGGATAATCGGATTGGATACAGGCCTGCCGGAGATCTTCTGCGGCTTCCGAAGGCCCGTGCAGCGACTGCACCGAACCGGCAGTGGTGGCATTTCCCACGGTTGCAATGTACTTGACACGGAAATCCGCCGTTGTTCCAAGAAGGAGGACAACCGGTTCGATTGCAGATTCGGCCTGCGTTCCATAGGGACATAATGACATCACATACAATTCAACATCCGGTCGCGTGGACTTTACCGGTGTCGAAACCTGATCAACAGTACCTGCCCCCAGGGAAGCGGTCATGTCGGTACCTCCGGTAAAAAGCAAGGTACAATCTTTTGTTGCGTACGTGTCGATTTCCTGAGACTGATATTCGGTTTTAATCACGTACACCCCCTTTTCTTCCGATACTGAAATGAGTGAGGCATTTGTTCCCGCGGCGACGAAATTTGCGTTGATATACCGGATAACTCTCTGGCCACATGCATAAGAGGAACCAGTCGTGCCAACATTTGTTACCAGTAAGATGATGAAAAATACCACAACCAAAGCGAGGGCTATACCGGTAAATAGTACCCAGGTGCTATTTTTCCGGAGGCCGGGAAAAATCTTCCTTTTCTCCCGTTGATCTCCTGTTTCTGCTAAATTCTGGCTGGTGGTATCTCTTTGCACCATCCTGACACCAGTTGATCTTTTGGTTTGACAGGAAAAAAATTATGGGTTACCCGTTGACGGGAGATTGTCACATTTCATAAAAAATACAACCAGATTACCCTCTCCCGGGAAGCTCTTTCAAACAGAGGTAAATTATTTCTGGAGTCACAATGACTTACTACCCGGGGCGATAAGATGCAGAATTCTGATCCTGAAAAGAACCTGCCGGAAAATAAGAATCTGCCGGAAAAGCCATTCGCTGAACCGCCAGCATCGTCTGCAATTTTTACGCCACGGGGGAAGAAAATAGTTCTTATTATTATCAGTTTTATTGTCGGTCTCGCGATAATTGCTATGGGTATTTTTGTATCGGTCCAACTGAATTCCCATATGATATTATCCGATAGCAGCCAGGCAACCACAGGATCATCCACTCTGGGAGGAGCATCCTGCCCGACAGGCTATGTTTCTGGTGATGACGGGCTGTGTTACCCGACCTGCCAGGAGGGATCCCATTGTACACACACAGATGATACCTGCTGCGGAACTACGTGTTGTCTGGCGGGATCCGTATGTTCTAACGGGCAATGTTGTCCCGCAGCAGATCCCTATTATTATAATGGCCAATGCTACTCCCAACCCGCCGGCTACTCGCAACCCACCTATTCAGTAACGCTGGGCCCCAGTTGTGCACCCGGCTACGTAGCCCAGCCTGACGGGCTGTGTTACCCGTCATGTAAACAAGGGTACCACTGTACGCACGCAGATGATACCTGCTGCGGGACGAATTGTTGCTTGGCAGGATCCGTATGTTCCAGCGGGCAATGTTGTCCTGCCGGCTATCCCTATTATTACAATAGCCAATGCTATGCTCAGCCACAGGGTAGTGGGGGCAGCTCAGGAAGTGGGGGCAGCACGGTCAAGGTTTTAGGGTACCCGGGAGGAGTTGTTCCTACGCCTGCTCAGGTTTACTATGTCGGTTGTACGGAATGTGCCAACGGCCAGATCTACTCGTACCGTGGACCTGACTACGCAGTATGTAATGCATATTATCAGCAGTGTGTCTATGCACAGTGCGGGAATGAAAAAGATAATTGCCGGTGATCCCGGAGAAGATCCGACGATCTTTTTTGGTTTTATTTAGTGTCCGGGGATACGCCGGTCCCTGGCTTCCTCCGGCGGATCCAACAGTACCAAACGATCAGTCCCACGATTGCCAGAATTACCATTCCGGTAAGTCCTGCAGGAACCGAAAGGGGCAAAAGGGCTGGTTGCGTGCCGGAAGGAACTGGTGACGGGACGGAGGTGGCGCTGGAGGGGACCATAATCCGTCCGGCAAAAAGGATCGCACCGCTGTTATTATCCTGAATCACGAGGAGGAATGGATGATCCGCCCGGAATACGGGTATCACGGGTGCCTCATGAGGTCCTCCCGGCGCTGCTCCGGCCATCATCTCTACCGCTGTGGCCGCAGCTGCCTCCGTCCCCTCTTCGTTTACGTCCAAGTACACCTTATGGATTACATCGCTTATGAACAGGTCATGGGCCCCGTCCATGCCCGAGAAATCGGCAGACGGGGAAAAAGCGGTGGGCATACCCAGAGCGCTGAGTGTTGCCGGAAGGTCGTATCCTGCTTCAAGCGTGAACTTCGGGAAGTAGACCTTCACCTGTTGGGATACGGCTGACTGTTCCAATGCAGAAAGGTTGGCCGGGTTCAGATAGGGTTCTGCCACCGTGATATCATCTCCTTTGGGGAGGAGAACCACCATGGAGAGCCCATTCCCGCCGGATGCTGAATATGGCATGGAAAGCATCTGGAGATCTGCCGTCTCTGCATACGGGAAGATGGCGTGCTCATCTGTCCTCTGCATCATCCGGACCGTGATGGTCCTGCCATCAGAAGTCCTGAACGGTGTATCCGTGGTCTGGTCTGGATCAAATTGCTGCTGCCACGTTCCCTTGAAATAGACGGCATTGGTGATCACGAGCCGGGTCAGTGCACCGATGGAGCCCGCTGGCAGCAGGTTCTGGATCTTGTCCTGAGTCCTGTCTGCAACCCAGTTGTTGATGGTCTGCCGCGACGCCTCCGGCTGGCCGGTGAAATCGAGGTTCGTGACATTTGCCGAGTACCAGCGCCCGGCGGTGGAAATGTAGTCCGGCATGAACGGGTAGGTCTTTTCTGCCCAGAGAGCGTTTGCCGTGCTCAGGGTATAGTTCATGTCTCCGCTATTGATTCCCGCATTGATGAGAGAGAACCCTTCCCGCAGCGTCGCACTATCGGCCGGGAAGTGGAAGACTGTACGGATCTCACCTGCGGTCGTACCACGGGCACCCTCATACGTAATCGCGAAGGCCGATGAGATGGAAAATGGCGAGAATAAGATATTGCTTCCCGCATTCTGCGGATCGTGGGCCAACTGAAGGTATAAATCATGGGCAAAGCCGTTGTTGGATCCAGCAATAATGGTATCCGGGGGTGCCGCCAGTCCTGAGCCAATTGAGGAAGGGGTGGCCATTGAAGAAAGATTCCCGCTGTCCGTCAGGAGATCCTGTTGTCCTGCAGGGATGACGGAGCATCCGGCTGCCGGTATGATAAGAGGGACTGAAATCAGTGCAATGAGCAAGACTCCCCAAAAACGACGCTTCATGCCAGTGCGTGGGAAAGAGGTTATAATAAATCTGGCGGCAATGTGAAGGCATTCCCTTCGGGTCAACAAAGTATCTTTTCGCATCCCGGACAACATAGGAGACGATCTCTTCAATCTGGGCTCCGATTGCCCATCCCGAAGGGAAACTTGTGCCTTATTCGCGAAAAACCGTGCCTCTATTTTCCCGATCTGGTTATTTCATCTCTGGTTAGGGAATCCGGGTGTGCATAGTGTCCGGAAATATGCGCTTATAGGCCCTTTTGGGTGCCGGTTCTTACGACGGATCGAACGAAGGAGGAACAGATCAAGGATGGAATGGAATCAAACATATATTTGACCAAAACGTGAACGTACTGGGATAAGGTTATTCATTACCCCTACTACCATAGATAGAATTTTAATTAAACAATAAATAATTCAAGAAGGTTACTGGAAATGAGAGGTCGACGATGAACATGAGCGAAGCAACGCTTGATTCTCAACAGATCGTTGACTCCGCTTGGCAGGATCAAGCTATCTGGTCTGAGACAGCAAATCGCCTGAAAATTCAGCTGACCACTTGGCGTAAAAGTGCAGCAATTGCCGGGATTATTGGGGCATTTCTTGAAACACTTGTCGCATCAATGACTGGCTTAGGTCTCAGCTGGTTGTGGATCCGGACAATACTTGCACTTCTCGGCGCAATTATCCTTGCCGCGGTTCCCTATATCCTGAAAACCAAAGTATCGAATGACCAGGTGATCAAGTGGGTACGCGCACGTTCCGTATCAGAGGGATTAAAAGAAACAATCTATCGGTACCTTTTACGTGTCCCGCCATTTGGACCGGCATCTACCCCGGCAGATCTTATAAAAGATTGTCAGATCTTGAAAAATAATGTCGAGGATTTGGGTGAAGATGCAGCCACAGTCAGTCCGCGGCGAAAAGAACGTCCTCTTACCCTGACGATCGATGAATACATCGAGAACCGTGTAAACGACCAGATCGAGCACTACTATCGCCCAAAGGCGCAGGAGAATGCTCTTGCAGCAAAAAAACTTCACGGACTGGAGTTCTTCCTTGGTTTGCTTGCAGTTATTCTCGGGGCGATTGCGGGTGCTGCAACAGCAACCGGACTTCCTGAATTATCCACGCTCAGTCCATGGGTTGCTGTTGTAACGACAGCAGGAGCCGCAGTTACAGCACATCTGGCTGCTTCGCGTTACGATCACCAGGCAATGATTTACTTCAGTACCGCGAATCGGATCAAAGGGGTTCGTGACGCATGGCTCGCGACATCGGACCGTCTCGAATCCGGCCGCATTGCCAAATTTGTTGATGACATTGAGCATGCAATTTCTACTGAGAATGAAGCCTGGCTTGCCGGGTGGACGGGGAAGAAAACGGGAGAATAACAGGCTGGTAAACTTGATAATTATGAGGGTTAGTTACCTCATAGAATCTTTTTCCTTTTCTACTGAACGGATGGCTTCCACCAATCTTTTAACGCCTTCAGAATAATGATCCGGATCAATTTGATGCCGGTGTAGATCCTTATAGTCGAAGGCGTACCAATTTGGAAAATCCTCATGTTTAAAATGGGCGAATTGTACAGGAATTATTGCAACCCCATTATCTGTAGCAAAACTAATTTCTTTACGTACCGAATCAGAGGCAAGGGAATGTTCAGTGAGCAAGAAAACAACCGCTCTTGAGTGATTAAGCCCATCAATGACCCGCTCCTTCCAGTTGCCTAATAGGATATCCTTCTGGTCAATCCATACCTGTAATCCTTCATCTTCTAAAGCATTTTGGAGTTTATCGGCCATTTCCTGGTCTTCACTGGCATAGCTCAAAAACACTTGCCGGGGAGGTATGGGAGTGTCTGCCTTCAAATTCTCATCGACTTGTTGCAAAGCAGGGGGGGAGACAGGTACCCGATCTTTCTGTTTTACACTTTCTGTTAATGGTGGAGGTGACGACGGGGAGGCCACTATTTTCTGAACAAAATTTTCCGGTTTTTTTGGAAGGGAATTGTTTATGGCAGTCGCCAGCAGGTCCAGATGTTTTTCAAGCGGAGGTTCCGAGGCGTCAAGCCATTGAGGTTCACTGATATAATACCTCAGTACATCTGAAGGTTGGGAATTATCGATACGGAATGGGATAAGGGTGAGATTATTATGAACTGCCTGCTCAACTTCCCGGGCAATAAGGGGTGAGGCATTCGCATGGGAAGAGTAGACCACCACCATGATTTTACTTCTAACAATCGCGTGAATGATGGCTTCGGCATAATCTTCCCCCGATTGGATATCCCTCGGAGCTATCCAGCATGAAATATTATGGGATTCAAGAGAGGCACAGATGACGTTTGCTGCCTCTTTATCTTCTTGAGAATAACTGATAAAAACCTCAGGAGGCCCTGGCTGATGCTTGCCATCTGGATTATATTTCTCGTCCCATCTCGTTCCAGCAAATAAGTTCCAGTTCTCAACTGAAAAAAATTTTTTCGACATAAACTTGCCCAAGCACAAGTAATTAAGCAAGGGTATATTATTAATACTCTCATCGATTTTGCTTCATAAATAGGATTTTCGAACATCTGAAAAACAGGTATAGCCGCGAAATATTTGTCTCCAAGTTCCGACCATACACCAGAACCCAAAGTCCGGAAACTACCCTGCATCATCACTACTCGACAACCACCGTCATCGACCCCGGTTCAGCCACAGCAGGTGGCTCCAGTCAGGGCTGCCCCAACCCACCCATCAATCCGGGCCCGATATGACCCCGGATTACCCCTCCCGGGGCACATATGACAATAAATCACGAAAAAATGACAATTGGTTTTTTTGAAAAACTCATACTGGGCCCGGATTGACGGAAATCGGCATGATCCGTGCCCGAAAATATCATCAAATAGCACTAATTGGAAGGCCGATCATCAGGCCGGATCGCACTATTGATCATGGAAATGAAAAAAAGGCCTGTTTTGGGCCTTTCATGAGAACTTTTCTCCGACGGACACCAACGGGGAATTGGGGGTTGAATCCAAAAAGCGGTCGGAGACTTTTTTACTCATTCCCCTTGACCCTTCACTCCGGAATTTCCGGTGATCTCATCTGCGAGAACGATCGTCCTCCATGATAGGTGCTGGTGCGTTTGCGGGACTTTGCCCTTTTCTTAGCTCAGTGGTGCATGGCGGGATTCTTCTGTCTTATTTGACTTTCCGGGAGTTATCCCCCGGTGACATTACCCACTGCACGAGAGATCGCGGCCTGTGCTTGGGAGACATTCTGGGACAGTTGAGTGTATTCCTGTTGGGTATCCAGTGAGATATGCGGGTTCGTGGCACTTTCATAGGCTCCAAGGCAGAAACACGCAACGAATAGCGCCCCGAGAACCAAAGCTATGATAATAATCAAAACGGCAACTCCTATCGCTATCTTGCCGAAGAAATTTATCAGGCCCATAGATATCGTGCCTATGTGCCGTATATCACCACTAGAGACGATAAAGCAAGCGCCCCTCTGGGTTCTGATAGGTTGTCGGTTGTTAGATAGATTTGAATCTGAGTGATAGGTCGCGGTTGGTGGCGCGCAGAAATATAAACGGTAACACGTAGCGGATTTATTCAGGAGATTTTATCTGTTCAGCCACTATGTTACAAAATGTTCACGGAGGTGAACAGGATATGTGGTTCCATAAGGTGGAGAAGGGGCAGACAGCTTCCTCGATTAAATGTGACAAGATTCGGATAGCGATTGGTGTCATTATCGTCATCATCCTTTTCATCATTGCACTCTTGATTCACCGCAATCTCATTACCGGGATTACCGCTTTAATCGCCGGTATAATCATTGGTAAGTTTCTCGGCGAGAAATGCGCATTAAAAACATGTAAACCATAATATCATTTTTTTGCGGTTAGTTCCACCTTCCCCCCACGCACGGAATACTATCATCTTTAGAGCGTTCAAAAAGCCGGGATCATGGAATTTTGATGCAGTGTCAATAATTCCGTACTAATGGAGATAGAGGGAAAGTTGATGTATGTGCCTCGTGACGGGCCGTTGGTTCCCTGCACGAAAGAAGCCTGCTACGTCCACATGGAAAACGGGTCGATCCGGGTGAAGACCGGCGACACGATCCAGGAGGGCCAGGTGATCGGCCTCATAGGCAACAGCGGGAACTCCGACATCCCCCACCTCCTTATATCCCATTACAATCCAAAGTAAAAATCAAGTAAAATGAAACTCATCCACATCGCTGACACCCACCTTGGCCTCGCCGCGTTTTCCCGCCTCGACCCGGAGAGCGGGATGAACCTCCGGGAGAAACAAATTTACGATAACTTCCTGTCAGCGATTGATGTTATAATCCGGCAAAAACCCGATGTCCTCGTCCACGCGGGCGACCTCTTCGATACCGTGAAACCGAAGACCCGGGCCTATACCACGGTGCTCGAAGCGCTCGAACGGCTGCACGCGGCGGAAATTCCGCTCGTGGTGATCGCCGGGAACCACAGCATGGTCAAGACCCGGTACACGGCCTCGCCCTACGAAGTGCTGAAGTACCACCCGTCTGCGGTCATGGCCGCCTACCGGTTCCGGTACGAGCGCGTGGAGATCGGGGATACGGTCTTCCACCTGATCCCCAACATGCTCCGGCCGGAGGACTACCGGATCGCCTATGATGAGATCGAACTTTCCGGAAGACACTGCAACGTGCTCGTGACCCACGGGCTTGCGACCGCGATCCGGGACAAGCGGCTCGCAACCGTGATGGAGCACGAGCTGGACAACACGATCCTCTCCGACCGGTTCGACTACATCGCGCTCGGCCACTATCACAACCAGTCGCAGATCACGGACAACGCGTGGTACGCGGGCTCAACGGAATACCTCACGTACGGCGAGATTGCGGACACAAAGGGCGGCCTCCTCGTGGACCCGGGCCGGCACACGGTTAAGCATCTTGACCTCCCGAAGACCCCGATGATCGATCTCGGGACGATCAAATGCCAGGGGGTGCATCCCGGCGATATAGCGGAGGAGATCATCGCCCGGGTGACACGGAAGAACGTGCCGGAGTACGCGATGGCGCAGGTGACGCTCGACGGGCTCTCGCGGGAGCATGGCAGGGGGATCGATACCAAAGACCTTGCCGGCATCCGCGAACACCTCCTCGACCTGAAGATCCGGACACGGTCGGAAGAGGAGGACCGGCCCGTCCCGCTCCAGCAGGACATCCGGATGATCGACTACCTGCAGGAGTTCTCCGCGTTTCTCGCAAAGCAGCAGCTCTCCGCGAAGCAGAAGGAGTTTATTGGAAAATGCGGCAATGAGGTCCTGACAACCGCGATGGAGCAGCACCGGGAGGAGGCAGAATGATCATCGACCGGCTGGTGCTCAAAAACTTCAAGCGGTTCCGGAACGAGGAGATCCGGTTCAGGGACGGCATCACCGGCATCCTCGGCAACAACGGCACGGGCAAGTCGAGCATTGTGGAAGCAATCTTCTTTGCACTCTATGGTGTTGAAAAGACCGGCAGCCTGAAGAGCGATTACATTCTCTCATCGTTCGCTTCGCCAAAAGATCCGTGCGAGGTACGGCTGGATTTCCGGATTGGTGGCACGAATTACTCGGTCATCCGGACGTTTAAAAACGGGAAAACCGTACCGAACAAAACAACATTCCACAGGGAGGAGAAACTCTTCGCCACCGGAGTAAGGGAAGTTGAGACTGAGGTGAAGCGGACAATCGGGATGGGCAGGGTAGACTTCATGAATACCATCTATGCTGCCCAGAAAGATCTGCTCACCTTACTTGAATCGGATCCCAGCAAACGGAAAGAATGGTTCCTGCGGGCACTTGGCATCGATTACCTGAACAGGGAGAGCCAGAATATCCTGAAGGACCGTGTTGAGGCGAAGACCGATGAACAACTTTCCCTGAATGGCGAACTGAAAGCGATAACACGACAGCAGGGAGAAATTGATCCCGTTGCCTTACAGACATCGGTCGGCGAGTACAAGAGCGCTCTTGCTTCACTCAAGAAACAGCATGGAGAACTTGATGCAAAGAAGAAATATGCAGATAAGGAATATCAGCAGTTTCAGGACCAGAAAACGGAATACACAAAACTGGTCGAGCGAAAGGATTCCTTGACAAAAGAGAAAGACAGCCTCGTCCGGCAACGGCAGACAACGTTGTCGAAAATCATCGATCTCACACGCGCTGAGCAGGAATTCAGGGCGATGGAACAGAAAATATCCGGTTATCCGGTAAAAAAGCAGGTCTTTGAGGAATTAAGAAAACAAAAAGAGGCATTCGATCAGACAACCACGGCGATTCAGTTTTCAGAACGCGATCGCGATGAAACAAAGAAGCGAAAAGATCAGCTGGAGAAAAAGATTGCCGATCTCAGCGGGGCCGCGGAGAAGAGGGCATCTCTCATCGCCGGAATACGGAAGACACTGAAGATCGGGCCGGAGACCGGTGATGACCAGCTTGAACAGTACATCACTTCGATGGTCGAAGAGATCACCCATACCATCGGTGCGCTTTCAGCCCGGCAGAAAGGTCTGGATGGCGAAAAGAAGAAACTCCTCGCGGACTGGAATACGATTCAGGAAGCCGGGGCAGAAGGGGTTTGCCCGCTCTGCCGCCAGAAGCTTGCCGACCACGTCAGCATCGAGGCAGAATTTACCTCCCGGATCCGGCACCTTGACGAAGAAATAGCAGGATTACGCGACACGCAGGAACGCGCACAGAGAGAGAAGAATTCCATCAATGCAGCAAAACCGGCCCTTTCCGAGATCCGCTCCCTCTCCGAAAAGATCACGGTACGCACATCCTTTGAGACGGATCTTAAGGACCTGATCCCCCAGCTTCAGAAAAAGGAAGAGACATGCCATTCGCTTCATGAGCAGATCAGAGATCTGCAATTTGACGACAGGATCTACCATCAGGCCAAACGGGAACTTGAAGATCTGGAAAAAGATCAGAAGCAGTATGGGGATCTCAGGGAAAAAGTTGCACAGATTTCTGTTTTCAAGGGACAGGTCAGGGATCACGAAACCCGGATAAAAGAGAAACAGGAAGAGATGGATCAGGTCGTAGAAAAGATTCAACAGTCAGCATTCGACCCCCAAAAAATTGAAACGCTGGAAAGATCACGGGAAGAAATTGACACTGCCCTCCGCACCGTAGAGGCGGAAACCTCCCGGACCACAGAACTTCTCCGACAGGCAGACGAAAAGATTACCCAGTACAAAAACACCGAAGACCAGATCAGGAACCTGAAAAAGCAGACAGGCGATCTTCAGGAAGAGATCGAGCTCCTGAAGCTCACCCGTTCCATCATCGCTGACTACGTCGTCTACCTGATGCAGGTCGTCCGGAGCCGGATCGAAGGGGAGGTCAGCCGTATCATCAGCGAGATCACCAGTGGCCGGTACGAGCAGGTGCTGCTGGACGAGGACTTCAATCTCCTCGTCCGGGATATCGACGACGATTACGCGATCGACCGGTTCAGCGGCGGGGAGCAGGACGACATCGCGGTCGCCCTCCGGATCGCCCTCTCGCGGTACCTCGCCGAGCTGCACGGTGTCCACGAGAGCACGGTCCTGATCTTCGACGAGATCTTCGGGAGCCAGGACGAGGAGCGGCGTGCCAACCTGCTCACTGCCCTCCGCTCGCAGGAGTCGCGCTTCCCCCAGATCATCCTGATCTCCCACATCGCGGAGATCCAGGGCGAGTTTGCAAATACGCTCATGGTCGAGATGGGCACGGACCAGTCAAGCCGGGTCCGGGAGGCGGCGTGATAGCGCACGATCCGGAGTACTCTGGCGCAGTCAGTGAGGCCGCCGGCCGGATCCGGGCCACGGTCCCGGCGAACCTCGTGGAGAAGTTCCGGGACCACAGCGGGATCAAAAAAGAGGAGTTCATCCCCTGCGCCCCCGCACGCTGCGGCGAAGTCTGTGCCGTGGACGGGAGCAACACGATCCTCCTCGAATCCGGCAGCATGGCGCTCGCGCTTGTCCGGGCAGCGCAGGTTACCTTTGCGGACATGGAAAGGGGGCGGCGCTCGCTCACCCCGCTGATGTTTGCGATGATCGGGCCGGAAGAAGAGAACCAGGATTTTTCTGTCATCTACACAAACTGTTTCGGCTGCCCGCCCGGCACCTGTCTTCCCAATGACGACCGGTCACGTGCCGCCGGCATCCTCCGGGACACGCTGGAGTTCTGGGTGACGGAGACGATGGCGCGGGAACTTTCACCGGGCGCCCTGCTCCTCCGGGACGGTCCGTTACGGGTCTCCCACGCGAGCCACGACCCGGTCCTCACACGGATCGGACTTACCTGCCGCGAGAAGGAGATCGGCCTTGTGGGCGTCTCCAAGCGCACCACCGCGACCTGGGGCGGCGGCCACCCGCTCCTGCCGGCAGTCAACGGCCTCGCGGATGCGCTTGGGATAAGCTCCCCGTGGTGGATCAGGATCGATCCTGCCATCCCCGACCACGCCCAGTATGCCCAATGGCAGCACGGGGAGATGTACATCGCCTGCCTTCACCCGCGTGCGAAAGGGCCCCTCAAGATCGAGCTGCCCCGGAATACCGGCGATGAACAGGCCCGGCAGGTGATGGACCGGGTCGCCGCCTGTTCCGGTGACGGCCGGCTCCCGGGCTACCCGTACCCGCTCTTCGATGCCCATCGTACCGTCGCGCTCACGGAAGACCTGGTCACGCAGGTAAAAAGCGATCTTCTCGGGAGCATCGCGAAGAGCGGCATCGATCGGCAGACCTATGAGATCCTGTTCGGAGATTACCATGATGAATTTGCGCGATACTGACACGACCGACCCTGCGAAGTTCCGGCTGATCGGCAGGAGCGTCCTCTCGTACCGGTTCATCGCCCCCCACGACGAGACCCTGTACATCGGGGACATCAAGAAGATCACCGATCCGGTCAAAGAAGCGACCTTCTTTGCCAAGGTCACCGACCTCTCCCATGACAGCAACTTTGCCGATCCGAAGTGGGACACCCGGGCCTATGCCGAACAGTTCTACGGTCTCGGCGAGGACGTCTTCATCACCGTGGACGCGGTCCCCTTAGGGTTCGTGGACAAAAAAGGGAAGTTCCACAAGCCGCGTACAATCCCATCCAAATTCTCCCGGGTCGAGGAGCCGACCGCAGATGATTTCCGGTTCCTGACCGAACAGATGGGCGAGATCGAGGTCGGGCTGATGCGGAGCGGGCAGGACGTGATAAAAGATGTCATTGTCCGGATCCCCGCCCGTGTCCTCCCGCAGCACATGGGGGTCTTCGCGACCACCGGTATGGGCAAGTCCAACTTCATGAAGACCTTCTGCGCCTCCTGCATGCAGGAGAAGAAGTTCGGCCTCCTGATCGTTGACCCGCATGGCGAGTACGTCAGCGGCGGGAAATCGTCAACCGGCGAACCCACCCGGGGCCTTGTCCATTTCACGGGAGGGCGGGACGGCCTTGCCATCTTCACTATCCGGCACGAAGCGGACCGGAAGAAGTACGCGATGAACCGGCTGTATCTTGAGTACGACGATTTCCGGATCAGCGACCTCGCGATCCTCCACGACCTCTCCTCACCCCAGTACGATATTGTCGAGGCGTTATCCCGGTTCGGAGGAAAAGAGATTATCAGTTTTTTCGACACAGTTGATCCGGAGATCTTTCCTGTCAAAGACCCGGTTGCGGCAGGGATCCGGGAGGACAGCCTCGCGTGGCAGATCCGGAACTCGATGGGAGGGCCGGTCCGGGTGATCAAGCGGCAGATCGAGAACCTCGTCAAGGGAAATGCTGCGTTCTTCCGGCCGCAGGGATCATCGGTCCCGGAGATCATGACCAATCTCCATGACAACCGGGTCGTCCTGATCGACATTCCGGACATGGGGGAGCGGAGCGAGCTCTTCGTTCTGTCCGTCATCACCCGCATGATTATGGAAGCACACCGGAAGGAGGCCCGGAGGTTCGGGATCGACGAGAAGCAGGAGTCCGCCCACCAGGTACTGATCACGATCGAGGAGGCACAACGGGTGCTCGCGAGCGGAGGCTCGTCTACGCAGGTCTTCCGGGAATGCGCCATGGAGGGCCGGAAGTTCGGGGTCGGTCTCTGTGTTGTCACCCAGCAGCCCAAAAATATCGACCCGAAAGTGCTCGCCCAAGTCAACACATTTGTCGTGATGGGCCTTGGTGACCGGGGAGACCGCGAGATCATCATGGGCAGCGCCAAGCAGGACCTCGCAAAGATGGAGGTTGAGATCCAGACCCTCGACCGGGGCGAGGCGATCATCTCCACGATCGGCATCCCCTTTCCGGTCAGTACCCGGATCCACAAATTCGAGGATTATATCCCAACCCTCAATGCCAAAAAGAAGAGCGGCATCCATGACGGTCTCTCGCACGGATTTTCATAACTCTTTTTTGGGGGACCCGCACCTGCGTTTCCGGTAAGCGCTTAAAACTGTGGGAGAATGCCGGAAATCTCCTCCCATATAAAAAAAGACATTCTTATGTTCAGGAGGAGACAATCGATGGATATGACCATTACCATAATGCCCGTGAAAGGGCTCCCCCTGATCCACGCGGGAGACAATCTCCCGGCGCTTATCACGGACCGGATTGCACTTGAAGAAGGAGATATTGTTTCCATCGCTTCATCGGTGTATTCGAAAGCGAAGGGGTTTACGCGGCAGCTCGCTGATATCACGCCAACGGCGCGGGCGGAAAGGATCAGCAGGATGACCGGGGAAGACCCGCGGTTCCTCCAGTCGATCCTCGATGCTTCAGAGGATGTGATCCTCGAATACCCGTTCATCCTCTCGGAAGTTGGCGGCGGGCATATCGGTGTCCGGGCCGGCGTCGACCAGAGCAACATCGAGGACGGTATGGTGATCCTGCTGCCTCCCGACCCGATGAAGGCGGCCGGTGAAGTGCGGGATGCCCTGAAAAAAATCACGGGTAAAGATACCGGTGTCATCATCACGGACACCTGCGGGAGGGCGTTCCGCCGGGGGCAGACCGGTAACGCGATCGGGTGGAGCGGGATGCCGGCCATCCGGGACTTCCGGGGCGACAAGGATCTTTTCGGTCACGTGCTGAAGATCACCGAGGAGGCGGTCGTGGACGAGATCGCCGGGATCGCGAACTTTGTCATGGGCGAGAGCAACAACGGGGTGCCGGCGGTCGTTATCCGGGGGTGCGAACGCTGGGCCGGCCACGACAGCCTGTACTTTACCCGGAAAGAGGACTTTATCCGGAAGGCATTGTCGGTGAAGCCGGCAAAGAAAAAGAAGGTATGAAGCAGGACGGGATGGCGGGCACCTGAGAATCCGGAACTCATGCCTGGCAGATACTGTTCCCGTGGCCGGTCACGGCGCCAGCAGCCGGAGCGCAAAGTCCTGTGCGGCGAGGAGCTGCGGCCGGTCCCGTTCCGAGGTGTTCCACGCGGCGGCAAGGAGGAGGAGCAGCGCATTTTCGAGAGCGAGGTCGTATCCCGCTTCGCCCGGCCGGTCCTGCGCCGGGAATTTTGCAAGGAGACCGCCGTCCTCCGGTAAAAACTGCACGTAATGATCCGGATGGGGCTGGGAGTACTCCAGGCATGCCGCCTGCTCCTGTGCAATAAAAAATGCCCGCCCGAGGACGGCCGCGCCGCCAATGCTTTTGAGTTCGGCGATTGCCGCACCGGCTACCTGTACCACCTCGCGATACTCCCCCCGGGCAAACCGGAGGAAGACAATGGCCGCATAATGCGCGATCTCGGGGTTCGTCGCGTGCAGGGCGTCCCGGGCGTTCCCAAGGTAGGCAGCAAGCGGGCCCGTCGGTTTGTTTCCTGCCGGGGCCACGGTGCGGGGAGCGCCGAACCGGTACTTCAGCCGGACCAAAAGGATCGTCAGGCTCGCTGCGTACAGCAGCTCGAGGATGATCGTGGCGGCGGGATCATCTAAGGGAACGGCAAAGAAGATGAGCGCGTAGATCGGGGTCGTGAGCGCGACGATATCTTTTTTTGGCCGGATCCACGCGAGGTAGGCGAGCAGGAACGAGGCCAGGACGCACCCGAGCGCCGTGAACCGGAGATCGATGACCGCACCGGTCATCCGGGCGAAGATCGCGAGGGCGGCACCCCCGAACGAGAGCACCGGGACCGCGAGGTCCAGGTACACCGCCGGCATACGCCGGTTATGAGCGGGAGTGTCAGGAAAGGTCATGGGGATTGCAGGATCACCGGCCGGCGATCAGCGTTTTTTGCCGGGTCCCGCGTCTTTTGCAAGTTTCCGGATCGAGACGCAGTTGATCACCGGGTCACCGGTCACCATATAGCGGCGGATCACCATGCCGAGCACCTCGACAATATCATTCACCTTCACATCGTCTTCCGGGCTCGTGAACATCTTCACGGCAATCTCGCCCGACCGGTCGGCGACAACGAACTGGGGACGGTTCAGGAACCGGAACCGCACCTGTTCCACCACGCCCTCGACCCGGACCGGCTTGCCGATCATGTTCTCGTTGATCAGCTTGATCCGGACGGTCTTTGCCTGCGCCGCGTAGACGGGCGCCATGTCTGCGTACTCGCGGCGGCTCATGTAATTGAGGGCGACGGGAATGACGAGGAGGAGGAAAAGCCCCGGTATCATCCAGATGAGCTGTGAGCGCACGGATGGGCTGAAAAATGCTGCGACAAGTAAAAAGATGGTGAAGATCACAAAAACCGCAACCGCGACAATTGAGATCTTCACCTCGGTATTTCCGATTTTCATCGGAAAAACTGTATGCCGTTAACCTACTTCAGTGCTGCGATCTCTTTGCGGAACGCGACCCAGTAGATGACACCGACGAAGAACATCCCTCCGACGATATTCCCTATTGTGACCGGGATCAGGTTGGCGGTCCACATCGAGACCCAGTTCACGGAGGCGGTGATCTTAGTCGGATCCGTGATGAAACCCTGGGTAAAGATACCGGCCGGGATGAAGTACATGTTGGCGATACTGTGCTCGAACCCGCTGGAGACGAAGGCCATGATCGGGAACCAGATCCCGAAGAACTTGCCGACAAGGTCATCCGCACAGATACCGAGCAGGATGGCGAGGTTGACGAGCCAGTTACAGGCGATCCCTTTCAGGAACGCGGACCACATGCCCATCATTCCCACATAACTGGTCTTTGCCGCCGCTATCGCGATCGCCCGGGTACCAAACGCGGTGACCGTTGCAGCACCGGTGGAATCGAACGAGACGAACGGGCCGTATGCCATGATGTAGGCCCAGACGACGGACCCGATGAGGTTACCGATATACACCCAGACCCACAGGTTGATAACCTGCAGCCAGCTCACCTTGTGGACAAACGCGGCGACCGGGGCGAGCATCGCGTCGCCCGTGAAGAGCTCGGCGCCCGTGAGGACGATGATAATAAGCCCTACCGGGAATGTCGCTCCTAAAATCAGCTGGGCAAAACCAGCACTGGCGGTACCGAACCGGAGCGTGGCATCGGTCGCCATAACTCCCGTACTGCAGACCGTTGCGAGGGCACCACCCATGGCGATGTACGCGCCGGCCAAAAACCCGCGGAGGAGCATGTTCCATACGGGCAAACCAACCTTGTACTTGCCGGCATCGCCGGCCTTTGCAACAATTGCTACAGGAGGATGAAACACCATTTGATTACACACCTCTGAAAACGTTCCACCTATACCAGAAGCGTATTAAACCAGTTCTGTATAGGACAATGATGACTCTTTTGTGTTGTTATTAATAATTTTCGATTTGTTTGCCAATCTGACCGGTTTAATGCAGGAAAAAGAAAAATCCACCGTAATTTTTGTACAATATTCCAAACGTTTTGTTCCGGAACGGTTTTGCAAAAACCGGAAAAACAGCGGTAACCGGATCGCTTTTCCCGTAATCGCGCCAGCGCGCGGATAAAAATCAACCTGGTCCGCTGAATTATTGCGGGAATGGAAATTATTTCCCGGTCCTGTGAGCGGGACGATAGGATCGGCACCGGGGTTTACCGGCCGTAAAAAAAGAGTATATACCATTCCCTGCCCCTGAGAAGATCGATGAGATGCTCTGCGATCACCGGCCCGGTCTTTGAACAGCACAACCGGGAGGGGCATGTCGAGAGCCACGACCGCCTCCTCGCGATCATCAGGGAACTGCCGGAGAATGTCCCGGTGATCGAACCGGTCCCTGCTGTGCCCGAAGACATCGAACGCGTCCATCATCCGGGATACCTGTCGTGGCTCAGGAGACAGTGCCGGGAGCACAGGACGTACACCGGTATCACCGATTCACCGTATGTCGGAGGGTACCTTCAGGAGAACACGTTCGTCCCCGGGTTCATCGACCGGAATACCTACATCAACCCCCGGTCATACGATGTGGCGACCTTTGCCGCAGGATCTGCTATCGCGGCGATGGAACGCACACTCGGTGGCGAAAGTTGTTTTGCTCTCGTCCGCCCCCCGGGCCACCACGCGAGTGCTGCGTGGGCGATGGGGTTCTGCCTCCTGAACAACGCCGCGATTGCGGCCGCAAAGGCACTCGACGCGGTCGACCGTGTCGCGATCATCGACTGGGACGCCCACCATGGGAACGGGACCCAGGATATCTTTTACGCGAACGACCGCGTCCTCTACTGCTCGGTGCACGAGGAGGGTATATTCCCGCAGACCGGGGCGCCCGGTGAAACGGGCACCGGTGCCGGCAGGGGATACACGGTAAATGCGCCGCTCCCCCCGGGTTCGGGCATCGGGGACTATGCCCGGGTATTTACCGGGGTCTTCCTGCCGGTCCTCGGCCGGTTCCGGCCGGATCTGGTGATCGTCTCGGCCGGGCAGGATCTCCTCTCCGACGACCCGGTCGCCGGCATGGGGATGCAGCCGGCAGATGTGGGATACCTTACGGGCCTTGTCCTTGACGCCACGTCCCTCCCTCTTGCTCTGGTGCTGGAAGGCGGGTACGGCCCGTCACATCCCGACGCGATCCGGGAGATCTTTTCTGCGCTCGGGGGCAGGCGGGTGGAACGGGAACTGCCGGCGCCCGGCAAAAAAACCCGCGGGCTGGTCGACCGGCTCCGGAAACTCCACCGCGTACCGCCGGGAAGCAGCTGAAATCCCGTCTCCGGCTGGTCTTTCGAGGAGCATCCCGGTGGACTTCCCGGCGGGTCCGGTTCTCCGGTACGAGCAGCTCCTTACCTGCAACCGCACTCCTACGGCAGAAAACCGGGACCGCACGACCGGATCGGTAAAGAGATGAGCGCCGGAGGAGAACTGCAGCTATGGAACGAACGGGCACGATACTCCTCCTCGTCATGGGTGCCCTCATTGCGGTCATCTGTCTTTTTATCAACATATATCTCGGCGGTATCGCGCTGGTGATCCTTATCACCCTTGCCATGTCCGCCTGGATCATGCAGGACAGCGCATCCCTCCCGTATATCGAGGTGCAGCTCCGGGATGATGCAAAAGCGGTTGTCATCACCAACACCGGCAACGCACGGGCGGTCAACCTCCATGTGGCTCTCATTCCCGTCAACAAAGAGTTTAACCCCCCGTCGCTCGATGCCGATGCATCCTTAATATACCCTCTGGACGCGATGGCCGGCAAGGTAAAAGCCGTGCTGTCGTACGAGAATGAAGAAGGAAGGGCGTTCTCCCGCTCCATTATGCTGTCTGCACTCGAAAGCGAGTTCGATCCGTTCAGGCCGGTCTTCCCCCTTTTCCGGTGGAAATGAAAGATTCAGAGACCCCATAAGGGGGGCTGTAATGACACCTGAAAACGGGTGGGGTGATCCATAACCATTTGCCCCCGGGTGGGAGCTGATTATTGAGGATCACCGGAGATTATTTCCGTCCGGTAAATCCGGTTGCGATTACTGCCGTAATGGCGGCAATGATGGAGACTGCCGCGGGCAGGGGTGCCTGGGTAGCCATCGGAATCACCGGAGAGCTCATCGTTGATGCTGCGGCAGGTGAGACGGGAGTGACGACCGTAACCGGAACGGATTCCGTATACGTATATTCATCGGCCGGCGAGATCGGGGACGACCCATCGGGTGTGGTGGCGATAACATCGACAACAGAACCGGCAGCAATACCTGCAGGGGCGATCGCGGTGAGGGAAAAATCGTTGAGGATCACGAAACTGGTCGCTGGTGCGGGGCCAAAATCTACCTCAGTAACGCCATGAAGGCCCGTCCCGGTGATGGTTACCGTGGTGCCTCCGGTAACCGGGCCGGAATCCGGTGAGATATTGGTGACAACCGGTATCCCTGCCGGCAGGACCGGGTTTCTCGCTGCCATGGTGATGTGAAGATCAATCTGCCCTGCCGCCGCAACAGAAGGAGAGGCTGCCAGCACGAGGATGAGGGCACCGAATATTATCCGCCACCGGGCCGGTGACCCTGGACCGTGAGACATAACCATCGGGTCCATGAAGGGAAGATCAGGACCGGGGATAATAAAATTTTTTGCATTCTCCCGGTCTTACGGTATTAAATAGATATTTCATCCAATATCCCGATCGCAGGATGACGATGGGGATACAAGATACTCTTGCACGGGCATTCCGGCAGGATGCGACGTGGACGGGTCTTATCGTGCTGGTAACTGTCGGCGTACTACTGGTAAATATATGGGGTCTTTTCCACCACATCACCACCGTCCTGCCCCACCTCTTCTACCTGCCCATCATCCTCGCGGCGTACCGCTTCCCGAAAAAGGGAGTGGTCTTCTCGCTGGGTATCGGGATCCTGTATCCTCTTATGGTCTTTGGCATTGCCGGCAATGATCCCGGTCTTCTGGCGGACGCGATCGGGCGTTCGTGTGTGTTTGTTATCATCGGGATGGTCGTCGCGTTCCTTTCGCTGAACCTGCAGGATCAGCAGGAACGGTACAAAAGCCTGTTTGACCGGTCAGAGGCCGGCACCTTCCTGCTTCACCAGGAGGGACCGGATGCGGTTATTGACGAAGCGAATTTCCGGGCGGCGGAGATCCTCGGCACGAAGACCCGGAACCTCGCGGGCGCAGCGTTCTCCTCGTACTGGGACAATCCGGAGCAGCTGAAAGAATTTTACAGGGAAATACACGCGAAAGGATCCTGTTACTCCCGCGAATACCGCCTGAAGAGAAAAAGCGGGGGCACGGTCGACGTGATCCTCTCGGCCGGGAAGGTGCCGGGTGGACGGGTCATTGTTACCGTCGTCGATATTACAGACCGGAAGCGGGCAGACGAAGCGCTGCGCCGGGCAAACCGGGAACTCAACCTCCTCTCCCGCGTCCTGCAAAGCGACCTGCTCTCGGCCACCGACGGGTTATCCGAGGTTATAACCGCGGGAAAAGAGGTATGCCGCACACCGGAAACCGCGGGCGTTCTTGCCCGGGCCGGGGAGGCGGTGCGCTACCTGCGGCGCCGGATCGAACTGGCCAAAAGTTACCAGGACCTCGGCTCGGAGCCCCCCGTGTGGATCCCGGTCCAGGAAACGATCCGTGCACAGGCTTCGCGTGCCAGCGTGGGGACGGTCTCGCTCCGGGTCTGGGTGGAGCGGCTGGAGATCTATGCCGACCATCTGGCCAAAGACGTCTTCTGTCACCTGCTCGACAACGCAGTCCGGCATGGTGGACATACGATGGATATCGTGGTGACCTACCATATCGTGGATGACGGGGTCGACCTCATCTTCGAGGACAACGGGACCGGTATCGCAGATGGAGAGAAGGATGCCGTTTTTCAGTACGGATCTGAGGGGCATGCCGGGCTTGGCCTGTTCGTCGGCCGCGAGATCCTCGGGGTTACGGGGATCTCGATCAAAGAGACCGGTCGTTTCGGGCATGGCGCACGGTTCGAGATCCACGTCCCCCGGGATGCGTACAGGGTAGTATGACCGGCACTATACTGGTACGGGAGCTCAAAAGGGATGAATTCCCCCGTGCAGGGAAGATATGGCTGGACTACCACCAGACACAAGGGGATCCGGAGATCGACCGGATCTTCGGGGTATTTTCAGATGAAGTCCTCGTGAGCGTCGCCCGCTGCCGGCGGCATCCTGACGGGTACGAGGTGGACGGGATCTTCACACCGGCAGAATACCGGGGGCGCGGTTATGCGAAAAAGGCAGTCGCCGCGCTGGTCGAAGCCTGCCACCATGACGTGCTGTACATGCACGCGGTGCTCAGCCTCGTCCCTTTTTACGAGGAATTCGGTTTCCGGCCAATCGGCGAGAACGAACTGTCCCCGACCATAAAGGCGCGGTACGCCTTCGCGCTGGGGGAGATGGAGGGCTCCGATGTCCGCCCGATGAGACGGCCCCCGGGCCTGGATCTGGCCGGGTCACGGGAATTTTTTTCGGAACCGGCCGGCAGCGGTAAATAAAAAAGACCCCCTTTACAAGAACGTGTTTCTGACCGTGACAAAAACAGGGGTGAACGGTGGGGGAAATATCACTCCCTCCCTTTGTGGGGATAAACGCTGCACCGGATAAAAAAAGATTATTTCTTTGGCACCGGGTTGAACACATTCTCGTAGATCATGTCGCTGCCGGTATTGGCGAGCCGGGCGCGTTCGGTCTTTTCCTCCACAAACGCCATGAGCGGGAGTTCCATGTCCATGCCCGGGACATGGCCGAACATCTTCTCGAGTTCTGCCTGCTGGGCGTGCATGAAGAGCGCGTTGGGGATTTCCGCCGGGCAGAGCTCCTGGCACTGGCCGCAATTCACGCAGGAGTCCGCGATGTGGGCAAACCGGATCAGGTGGAACATGAAGTTCGGCGGGACTTCGCCGGGCGCCACGTACGCCGGGTTCTTTGTCGTGCAGTCCACGCAATAGCAGATCGGGCACGCGGAGATACAGGAGTAGCACTTGATGCAGCGCGAGGTCTCGGCCATGATCTTCTTGAGCCGGTCCTTGCCCTGCCCGAGCCCTTCGAAGTCGTGCTTGCGCCACTTGTCGCCGAGCTTGAACATCGCACCCTCGACCTTGCCCCGGATCTCGAGGCCCTTGGGATTTGCCGCTTCCGTTGCGAGCAGCCCCTTCTTGACCGCACCGTCGATCAGGTTTGCTCCTTTCTCGGAGCAGACTTCGACAAAGGTCGCCTTGCCGGCACGGGGACCGATGACGCCCCAGTTCCCGCAGGCAAGATCGGCCTGCCGGGGCACTTTCATCTTGCACCGGCGGCAGTTGGACCGGCGGCCGTAGCCCGCTTCCTCGAGCTCGTCCACGGAGATGCCCTTGTGGCCGCCCTCGTACTCGATGATGAACTGGCCCTTGTCGATCTCCTCCTTGTGGACCTTGTCCGGGTCGACGCCGTACTTGTCGGCGATCATCCTGCGGGCGAGCACCGGGCTGACCGACCCTCCGCAGTTGACGCCGATCATGACAATGTTGTCGAGGTTGATCTGCTTGCGCTTCGCGAGCTCGTAGAATGCCATCGCGTCGCAGCCCTTCACGGTCACGCCGAGTTTCATCGTCTCGGCCCCGTCAAGGAACTTCTTGATAAGCTTGGGGATGAGCAGTGTCCCGCAGTGGAGCGACCCTGCCGTTTTCACAAGATCCTTGGGATCCGTGATCAGGATCGGCTGCGCATCGTAGAGGTCCTTTCCCTTGTTGATGACGAGGACCGCGTCGACCATCTTGGACTCGAGCGCATGCTTCCAGAGGGTCGTGACCGCGCCGCCGAGCTCGGCCTTCTTCTGGATATCGGCATCGTTGGTCCACGCGTAGAGCATATCGCCTTTTTTCGTCATTTACTTCGCCTCCGTGATCTTCTCGATCTTCACAGCTCCGGCCGCAAACGTGAGCGGCATCGCGACAACGCCCTGCTTGATATCGCCGTCGACCTTTGCCACAAGCTCTGCCGAGCCTGCCTTGCCGGACACCTTCACCGGCATGCCGCTGGTGATGCCCAGCGCCTTTGCGTCCGCGGTGTTGATGGTCACGGTCGCATCGGGCCACTCGCGTGTGATGGACGCGGTGTTCCGGGAAAGGGTGCCCATGGGCCACTGCGCCGCCACGGCGAACGGGAATTCCCCGCCGGCTGCCTCGCCTGCCTTGTACTCGACCGCGGCAAACGCGGCCTTGCCGTCCTTGGTGCTGAACTTGTCGGCATACAGGATCGCGGTGCCGAACTCCCCGCCGGCCGCCGGCCACTGGATGGCCTCAGGCCGCTCGAGCTTCGCGTAGGTGATGCCTGCATAGGCAGGAACCTCTTTTGCAATCTCGCCAAAGACTGCCTCGGCGTCCTTGAACGCGAACTCCTTCTCATGTCCCATTGCCTTGGCAAGATCGCTTACGATCTGCCAGTCCGCCCTGGAAGAACCGACCGGCTCGATGGCCTTGCGGATCCGCTGGACGCGGCGCTCCGCATTGGTGACCGTGCCGTCGCGCTCCGCGAATGAGGCAGAGGGCAGGACAACATTTGCCATGGAGGCGGTCCTGGTCATGAAGAGATCCTGGACCACCAGAAAGTCAAGCTTGCCGAGAGCATCGCTGACGTGGGTGCCTGCTGAGGCAATATTCTCACCGACAACATAGAGTGCCTTGATCCTGCCCGCTGCCGCCGCCTCGATCATGGCCGGGACGGTCAGGCCACCATCGCCGGGAACAGCGCCGACATCGGCGGCTCCCTGTGCATTACTCTTGCCGCGGAGGAGGTTGACCCCGGCGCCGGCCTTGCCGACATTGCCGGTGATCAGCTGGAGGTTGGCAAGAGCCCGGATCAGGTCGCCGGAGCCTGCGCCGGCTGACGTGACAACTGCCGCCGGCTGGGCTGCTGCGAAGACCTCGGCTGCCTTGGTCACGAGGTCTGCGGTGACACCGCAGGTCTTTGCGACGCTGTCGGCGCTGTATGCGGCGCCGGAAACTGCCGCCTTGCACTTCTCGAAGTCCTTTGTCCGCTTTGCAATAAAGTCCTTGTTCTCCTTGCCTGCCTTGATGATCGCCTGCATGATCCCGTTGACGAGCGCAACACCGGTGCCCGGGTTGCAGGGAATGTGGATGTCAGCGATCCGCGCCGTTGCCGTGTTCCGGGCGTCGGCGACGATGATCGTCGCGCCCTTCAGCTTGGCGAGGATGATCCTGCGGCCCGCGAGCGGGTTCTCCTCAAGGGGGTTGCTGCCCACGACAAGGATTGCCTTTGCCTCGCCTAAGTCGGCGAGCGAGTTGGTGGTAGTACCGCTGCCGAAGGCATCAGCGAGGCCCTTGACCGCGTCGGCATTGCAGCGGCGGCCGCAATAGTCGATATTGGCTGTTTTCAGCACGCCTGCCGCGAATTTTTTCAGCACGAATGAGTCCTCGTTGCTGTTCCGGGCAGATGCGACCACCCCGATCGCATCTCCCTTGACGGCCTTGAACGCCGCGGCAATCTCCTTGTAGGCCTCCTCCCAGCTCGCCTCGACAAACTTGCCATCCTTTTTGATGAGCGGTTTTGTCAGCCGATCGGGACTGTTGACAAATTCGTAGGACTTGTTCCCACGGATGCAGACCTTCCCCTCGTTGACCGGGTTACGGTGCCAGGGGGAGATCCCGGCAAACCGGCCGTCCCTGACGACCAGGTTGACACCGCAACCGTTGCCACAGTAGGGGCAGGTGCTTGGTACATACTTGAAATCCATGTTCTAACCTCGATCACTAAAATTCTGCCCCGCCATTATTTAATGATACTGAAAAAATCCTGAAAAATGATGAATATCGGTGGGTTTATGGTCACACCAGATGATTGTACTCCTGCAATTGTCTGTGAATACGGATCGGATGGAAGGAATGCGTAACCAGAAGATGTACCAGAAACCAACTTCGCGATTGACCGCAGGCGCGTGAAACCAGCATGAAGCCTCCCCGCATCCCGCCCATGGCCGCCGACCTGATCCAGGCTGCGCTCTTTGCATTTGACGGTGTCGAATTTGCCGGGCTCTCCATATGCTCGGCATGCGGCGGTCCTGTTCAGGGATACGATTCCCGGCAGAAGAAATTTGCTGTACTCCGGGAGGGGGATAGCGAACGTACTATCTCGGTACAGGTGAAACGGTTCACCTGCCGGGCATGCGGCCGGCTCTGTTATGCGGGCGAACCGTTCTATCCCGACACCCGGATCGGTTCCCCGGTCATCGACCTCTTCTGCACGCTCTCGGCCACGATGCCGCCTGCCCGGGCCGCCCGGGTCATTGATGCGATCGGGATCGTCGTTGACCGGACTACGTGGCGGAACTATGCCGGCCGGAACTTCGGGGAGATCCCGGCCGTGGACGCGTTCGGGATGCACCTTCCCTTCTCACTGCTCTCGCTCTCCGCCCTCGCTGCCCGTGCCGTTGAGGGGGGACGCATCCCAGGGGCAGAAGCACTCGCGGCCTGTGGTTTCCCATCCGCACACCGGGCATCGCCGCACCGCCCGCTTCCGCCCGAAGAACGGGATGAGCGGGACAAAGAGAAATAAGAAGAAGAACGGAACGTGCAGGAGCCACATCGCCACGGTGAACGCCGCCGAGCCGGCAAAGAGCAGCAGGCTCAGTTTCCACACATCCGTCGTGCCACCTCCCGCACCGCATGGGCCGGCAGCGCATCGGTCACCGGGCCGAGCACCTGCGTCAGGTCGGTGCCACCGCACGCATGGGCAAAGAGCGCCGCGCCGGTCCCGGCGGTGATCACACCGGTCGCACCGCTCTCCTGCACCACGCGGCGCACCTGCCCGCAGACAAGTGACCGCTGCCGGTCCCAGAATGCCTGTGCAATCGCCACTGCGCCCTCATTCCCTATCTCCGCGAGGTCGGCGCAGACGACGCGGCCGAGCCGGCGCAGGGAGGCCTCCGCAGTCTTATCGTTCCGATCAGGTGTCTCGCAGGTATACTCGTCCTCTGAGATGTGACCGAGCACAAGGTGAACATCGGCACTCGTGGCAAAATACTCCGTGCTCACCGGCGTCTCCACCCCGCCGAGCCGGACACTGGACAGGAGCGTTGCGACCGGGGTGCGCAGCATGCCGGTGTACACGAGGTATCCCTTCTGGAGGCGCCGGAGGTCCGTGAGCCCCTTCAGCGCAGAGAAGGGCGAGAGCGGGATGATGTCGGCCGTCGTGCTCCCGACATCAAGCAGCACGCTTGACGGGTACTCCTCCCGGAGCCAGTCGGCCGCGGCAAGCCAGTTCGCGGCGGCAAGGGCCGGCACCGGGCCCGGGTGAAAGGCCGCATCAGTGCCGTAGAAGAGGGCGTTTGGGAAGACCTGCCGGACGGCGTCCACGATGAACGCGATCCCCACCTGCTTGTCCGTGAAGCAGTCGGCAAGCTCCCCGCTCATCACCACCGCAGCGGTCTCCCCCGCCCCGCGGTACTGCTCCAGCAGGGGCACGAGCGGGGCGCCCTGCCAGAGGGGGCAGTAATGGATGTGGACGCCATTATCATCCACGACCTTGAGGTTGGCGCCCCCGACATCGATCCCGATCATGCCGGCCTGACCGTCCCATGCGTATCGTACCGCACCCTGCCGCCGAGGTGGACCTCGCCCAAATCTTTCCCGTGCGAGGCGTCCACGAGGAGCTGTGCGATCTCCTCTTCCATGACGGCAGCGATACCGACGAGGCTGGTCGTTATCCGCGGGTTGACATCGACGACGTAGGCCCTGTCGGCAACCACGAGATCGACGCCGCAGTATCCCTGGCAGCCCAGCACGCTCACCGCCATTTTCGCGATACCGGTGATCTCCGCTTCCCGTTCACCATGGACCGGTGTCTCCCCCCCCTCGTACCGGAGGGTGCCATCCGGCCCGACAACGACAAACTGCCGGTTGAGCGCAAGGACAAGGGGTGGGGCACCCGAGTAGTACAGGCAGGCATCGCCAACTACCCGGCTTGCGACAAGGCTGACCGAATAGTGATCGCCGTCAATATACTGCTGGGAGAACTCCCCGTCACCGGGAGGCGTGTCGGTCAGCCTCACGCCCTGCGTCCCGCATCCGTTGACCGGTTTGACCATGTGCATGCCTGCCGGCGCGTCGCCCGGTACCGGGATGCCGTGGCTGCGCAGGATCTGGCCGGACCGGATCTTGCTGGCGCAGAGCGCGGCGTTCATGCTGCCGCACCCGAGGTTGTGGGTGCGCTGCTCGAGGAGGAGCGTGTACCGGGCCATCAGCCGGTCCGGCGCGATCACGAGACCCATGTCTGCGGCCGGGGCGAGACGTTCGATCTCGGCGCCGAAATCACCGGGCCCGGGCAGGACGACCTCATGCCCGCACGTGGTAAAACTTCTCTCAAGGACGCCGAGCATCGCCGCCCCTTCCGGGGCAAGGGCCGGGTCGTGGGCGGTCGCGTATTCGGCAAGCAGGACCTTCATTATAATAACGTTGTCCTCTGGCAAAATTACCCTATCCGATCGGTGAAGTATTTGTGGGGCGGCGTCAAGAGTACAGGAAGATGAGGCCCCGGATCCTGCTGACCAACGACGACGGCGTGAACTCCCTTGGCATCTGGGCGGCCTACGAAGCGATCGCGCCGATCGCGGACGTGACCGTGGTCGCACCTGCGACCCAGCAGAGTGCGGTCGGCCGGTCAATCTCCATCTTCGAGCCGATCCGGGCCACGGAGGTTATGACAAACGGCGTCCGTGCATGGTCGGTCGCCGGCAAACCCACCGATGCAGTGATCATCGGGCTCTATGCCCTCCGGCTCGCGCCAACGCTCGTGGTCAGCGGGATCAATATCGGAGAGAACCTCTCGTACGAATCGATCATGACCTCTGGCACGATGGGCGCGGCGCTGGAGGCGTCCAACCAGGGGACCAAGGGGATCGCGTTCTCGCTCCAGGTCGAGGACCAGGGCGACAAGTTCGACGACCCGGGCCACTCCGCGCATAGTTTTGACGCGGCAAAGACGGTCGTCCGCGATATTGTCGGGCGCGTGCTCCGGCACGGCTTCTGCGAACATGCAGACGTCATCAACGTGAACATCCCCTCGCGGCCGACCGGGGGATACGAGGTGACGAGGCTCGCCCGGAAGCTCTTCCGCACCGGCGTCGAGAAGCGGCTCGACCCCCGGGGCCGCCCGTATTTCTGGATCAACGGGCCGCTCCTTGAGGATGCCGAGGAAGGGACGGACGTTCATGCGGTCCGGAAGGGGAACATATCCGTCACTCCCATCACGCTGGACTGCACATCCTACGCTGCAAAAGAGGAAACAAAAAAGATCGTGTTTGAGTGAAGACCTGAGAAGGCATGATCTTAACCCTGCCTCCTTGTGTCACCAGTTTTAATTATCCCGGCGGCGATAACTATCACTGACATGGTCGATAGTTCGCAGGCAGCCGCCGCGGCAAAACGTGCGGCGGGGTACCGGGCAGCGGATATGGTTGAGGACGGGATGGTGATCGGCCTCGGGACCGGCTCCACGGTCTTCCATGCGATCGAACGGCTCTCCGGCCGGATCCGGGACGGCCTCTCGGTATCCGGGGTTCCCACGTCCTACCAGACGGCAATGCGGGCACGCGAGTACGGCATACCCCTGACAACGCTGGACGACAACCCGGTCCTCGACCTCGCGATTGACGGCGCAGACCAGGCCGACCCGCAGCTGCGCCTGATCAAGGGGAGGGGCGCCGCCCTCACCCGGGAGAAATGCGTCGCGGCGGCCGCGTTCCGGTTTATTGTGGTGATCGACGATGGAAAGGTGGTCCCGCGTCTGGCCGGTGTGGTGCCGGTCGAGATCATCCCGTTTGCCCTCCGGCCGGCAATGGTGCAGCTCCGGGGCCTTGGGGGGGTCCCATTCGTCCGCGAGGGCGTAAGAAAAGACGGCCCGGTCATTACGGACAACGGGAACTTTGTGGTCGACTGCAGGTTCGACGTGATCGATGAGCCGGCCGGGCTGGAGGAAACGATCGCAATGATCCCCGGCGTCGTCGAAAGCGGCCTCTTTACCGGCTATGCGGACAAAACGACGCTTGTGATCGGTGAAGAAAAAAGGTGCCGGGTCCTGACATCAGCGGATGTAGTCCCGTAATTTCTGTATCATGGTGAGCTGGTTGTTCGCCTCTTTCTTCTTTTCCTTCTCGATGCTGTCCATGATCTCGGTGATGGGCCTGGCCAGTTCGTAGATCTTGACCGGGCGCCCTTTGCTCTCGGCCTTGCTCTCCCGGCTCGTTATCCATCCCTGCTCCATCAGGTACCGCATCGCGATGCTCACTTCCGGCTGCCGGAGATCGGTGCCGCGCTCGATCGCACGGGATGTCGCCTCCGGGGTGTTTGCAAGAAAAACCAGGACCTTTGCGACGTTCCGCTTGGTTCCAATCTCGATGAGAAGGTTGGCAAATTCTTCCTCCTTCTCAGTGAAATACATGACATTCTCTGTTCTCATTGTCTCACAACTCCTGGCATACTGGTATGTTGTTTTGTACAATTATCTAATAACTGATATATATGACCTATTATTGTACATCAATACCGGTTCCATTTATATAAAGAAGATGTTTTACCGGCATTAAATAATTCTTATTTTAAAGGAAACTGCCACGCCGGGTACCCCGGTAAAAATTGCCGGCCAAAAAGGAGGTCACATCAGGCCGAGGCTGCGAAGGTCTGCAAGGATCTTGACGACCGCTTTTTTGGCGTCCTCAGGTTCCTTGCCCCCGGTGATGATCAGTTTGCCGGAACCGAACAGGAGCACGACGACTTTCGGGTTTTCCAGCCGGTAGACCAGACCGGGGAACTGCTCGGGCTCGTATTCGATCCGGTCGAGGTTGAAGCCGACCGCGATCTTGTTGAGGTTGATGGCGGTCGCAAGGTCTGCTGAGGTGACGATATTCTGGATCTTGTAGTTGAGTTTTTTCGGGATGTCGATATTAAGGCTGCGGAGCAGGTTGCCGAGGATATTGAGGCCCTTGGAAAGGCTGTCGATACTCTTTGCACCGGTGAGCACCACTTTGCCGGACCCGAAGACCAGCGCCGCAATCTTGGGATCCTGCATCCTGAGCACGACGCCGGGGAAGCGTTTCTTGTTGTATTCTGCATCCTTGATCTTGGACGCGAGCGCCGGCAGGTCGAGGTAATCGGTCACCTTTGCCGATGCAACAATATTTTCAATCTTGAGTGAGTCCTCTGGTCTGACCTTCATATTTATAAATGCCACAAAACAGTATTTAAAAAGTTGGGTCGAGGGCCGGGCAGGATGCCCCCTCATCAGGCACCGGGATGCCCTCCGGATCCATATCCCATCTCCTTTACCAAAAACGGCCTGTGCGATCCTTTTTTTGGCTCCGGCGCGATGCATGCAGGATTCAGCCGCCCGACCTTGCCACCATTCCCGAACCTTTTTGTCATCGCCTCCCATCTGCTATGTGATTGATTTTAATAGGCACAGGCCGGATACTTCAGAAGAGCACTATGGCAGATACCGGAATACCCGAACGACCACAGGGAGCAGAAGGACTTGAACAGCAGGGGTTTGAAGGGATCGTCCACGCCCTGAGAGAGAACACAAATCCGAAGATCCGGCAGTATGCCGCGTACCTGCTGGGCAGGGCAAAGAACCCGCTTGCCATCCAGCCGTTGATCGAGGCCCTTGCAGACTTCGACAAGTCCGTCCGTGAACAGGCGACGCTGGCGCTCTCTTCCATCGGGAAATCGGCGATAAAACCGCTGACGGAAGTACTGAAGGAGCCCAGGTGGGAGACCCGGTACCGTGCCGCAGAGGCACTCGGGAAGATGGCAGATGAAACAGCGGTAAAACCGCTGATCCGGGCGCTTCGGGACAACCGCGACCACGTGCGGTACATTGCGGCAAAAGGGCTCCGCGATCTCGGGAATTCGAACGCGATCGAACCTATGATCATCCTTCTGAAGGATGAGAACCGGTTCGTGCGGATAATGGCAGTCCGTGCGCTGGGTACAATCGGCGGGGAAAAAACCGATGCCGCCCTCCGGCAGGCACTTGAGAGCGAGAACGATGAAAAAGTGAAAGAGGCAATCCGTGAAGTACTGAAGTGAAAAGGGTCGGGGGATTTCTTTTGGTCATCAACAGTTCTCCATGGCATCCATTCCCGTCAGTCTGCCGGCCGCAACTTCCAAGAACACCGGGCGGCAAACCATCTCATTATGGAGTCCAGTGACCCGTACGCGAAGGCTACGTTTGCGGCCGGCTGCTTCTGGGGCGTGGAGGCGGCGTTCCGCCGGATCAAGGGAGTTGTCGGAACGAGAGTAGGTTACACGGGCGGGACAAAACCGGAACCCACGTATAAGCAGGTCTGCTCGGGTGCGACCGGCCATGCGGAGGCCGTGGAGATCACCTATGATCCCGCAATTGTTTCGTATGAGCAGCTTCTTAAGGTCTTCTGGGAGAACCATGACCCTGCGCAACTGAACCGGCAGGGACCGGATACCGGTACCAATTACCGGTCGGCGATCTTCTACCATACGCCGGAACAAAAGGCAACGGCAGAGGTATCGCGCGAACGGCTGCAGGCATCAGGGAAGTACAAAAAGAGGAGGATCGTGACCGGGATTGTACCGGCATCCACGTTCTGGCCGGCCGAGGAGTACCACCAGCAGTATTACGAGAAGTGCGGGAGGGGGTTCTGCACGCTGCGGGAGTTTGATGAATGATACAACCGGGCGACCGGTATCTTACCGGACCTTCGTCCCCGGCATGACCGATTTGAGCGGCACGAGCAGCGAAGCCTGGTCCCCGGCCGCGAGGATCATCCCGTTGCTCTCGATACCGAATATCTTCGCCGGTGCGAGGTTTATGACGACCACCACATCCCTGCCAACCAGTTCATCAGGATTGTAGAACTGCTGCATGCCGGCCACGATCTGGCGTTTCTCGGTCCCGATATCGACCTGCAGCTTCAGCAGCTTGTTTGACTTTGGCACCGGTTCGGCAGAAAGCACGCGGCCGGTCACGATTTGGAGTTTCTGGAACTCTTCAAAAGGTATAACGGGTGTCTTCTCCATCCTTTTATCCACCTCGCCGATTCTTTTCTTGAGGAGGGCGTCCAGCTCCGCCACCTGTGCCTCTTCGATCTTCGCAAAGAGTGGTACCGGGGCCTTCAGGCACGCTTCGGGAACCGGGTACGTCGCGTCGCTGACCGGATGCGTGGCCACTTCATCATAATAGCCCAGCATCTTCCAGCATTCCTGTGCCTTCACCGGCATCACCGGCTCGATCAGGAGCGCGAGCGCTTTTACGATCTGGACGCAGTTCTTGATCACCCGTGCAGCCGCGCTCCGGTCAGTCTTGACCAGTTTCCAGGGGGCGTTTGTCTGGATATAGATGTTCCCAAACGCGGCAAGCGCCATGATCGCATCCACAGCCCCCTTGAATTCGTACTCCTTCATAAGGCCGTCGACCTTCGCGAGGCTCTTTTCGATCTCCTGAAGGATCACCGGGTCCACAGCGCCTGCCGGGACACCGTTGAACTCCTTCTGGGCAAAAAAGAGCGTGCGGTAGATGAAGTTGCCAAGAATGTTCACGACCTCGTTGTTGATCCGCTCTGAAAAGACCTTCCACGAGAAATTCAGTTCCTTGGTGTGGCTGGTATAGGCAAGCAGGTAGTACCGCAGGTAATCGGCCGGCAGCCCCTTGTCAAGGTAATCATCGTTTGTCCAGACCACGTACCCGCGGGACTTCGAGAACTTGTGATCGTCCACCTTGACCATCCCGGACGCAACGACCGCGTACGGCACTCCGTACCCGGCCCCTTTCAGGAGCGCCGGCCAGAAGATGCAGTGGTGGTAGATGATGTCGCCGCCAATGAAATGCGTGACCCGGTTATCCCCGCACCAGAAGGCCTTCCAGTCCCTGCCGGTTTTTTTGGCCCACTCTTCGGTAAACGCGATGTAGCCGATGGGTGCGTCCACCCAGACATACACGACAAGGTCGTCGCGGCCCGGGAACTTCACGCCCCATTCAAGCGTCCGGGTGATGCACCAGTCGTGCAGTTCCTCCCTGATCCAGCCGATCGCATAATTCTTCGCGTTGCTGGTGCCCCGGATCTCCTCAAGATACGGGAGAAGGAAATCCCTGAAGGCCGAAAGCCGGAAGAAATAATGTTCCTGATCGCGGAACTCCGCCTTTGTCCCGCAGACCTTGCAGACCGGTTCCCTGATCTCGCCGGGCTCGAGATGCCGGCCGCATCCCTGGTCGCACTCATCTCCCCGTGCCGGTGTCCCGCAATGCGGGCAGATCCCTTCCACGTACCGGTCCGGCAGGAACCGCCGGCATTTCGTGCAGTACGCCTGGTGCACGATCTGCTTGTAGATATACCCGTTTTCCTGGAGCGCGGTAACGATCGCCCGGGTCCGGTGATGGGTCGCCGGGTCATCGGTCATCCCGAACCGGTCGAACACGATTCCCATCCGCCGGAATGTCTCCTCGTAATGACGGTGGTAGCGCTCCGAGAGCGCCCGGGGAGAGATGCCCGCCTCCTCGGCAGAAACGACGATCGGCGTCCCGTGGTTGTCCGAACCGCAGACGAAGACAACCTCTTCGCCCGCCCGCCGCATATAGCGGACATACGCATCGGCAGGAACATATGTTCGCAGGTGCCCGAGATGGCAGGGGCCGTTGGTGTACGGCAACCCACAGGTGACCAGCAACGGCGGTTTTTTCATCAGTACTTTTTAGATGCTGATATGATATAATTCATATACCATGGGCAAACGTCTGAAACTCAGGACCCGGGGATTTGGTGCGGAGACCGGCATACCCGATGTTGATAAACTCGCTGCATGGGTTGCGGACCACCGGGGCTGCCCGGCTGACCTTATTTCATACCAGCTCGATGAGTCGCTTGTTCCCCAGATTACCGCCGGGATCACGTTCCCTTGTGCCGGCGGTGGTTTTTATGGAGACCGTATCCGTTCATGCCTGAATGGGATACAGGATAACGTGGTGCTGGAGGAGATCGGCGTGCAGCCCAGCGTTCTCATCGAGGACGCTGCTGCAGTATCGGCACACGGAAATGGCATCTGGTGTGCCCTGCCGGCGCCGCACGTGCTGGGACTCCGGGACGGGTACTATAACGATGAAGACGAGTGGCTGGACGCACTGTTTGGCGCGTACCGCACCCTCATGCGGGCGATGCGGGACGCCGGCATTGCCGGCCATGTGCTCATCTGCGAACGGGCAGAAGACATGGAGATCGCCGCGCTCGCCCGGCAAAAAGTTTTCTTCTTTGCACCGGCGCCGGACCGTACGGATCTTGCGACCCTGATGGAACACCAGCGGCAGATTGCTGCCGGGAGGAACCAGCTCGGTACAGTCTTTGACCTTGCCAACGAGTACGAACTCCATCAGCTCATCGTCATGGACCCGGATGCGGAGACGATCCGGCTGGCCCTGTCCCACCTCGACCCTGACCAGGTCATGGCCGGGGGTTACTGCACTGGGGACGGCGATGTCTACTGGCGCTCGGTGGTAGATGCAGCGGTCTACACGAAATAAGGGTCAGGTGGCATATGTTTTTTGCACGGTTCATTCAGGCACTTTAGGGATAAAAAGGAACCGTATCCCGCAACACCGTGGCGAGGCGGGAATATCCGGAAAATTGGTTCAGGAACTCAGCACGTGCATGACCGAAGGAATACTGATCTGGTTGTAGAACGTCTGCCGATAGCCATCAGGGAACGTGATGGTGGTCAGCTGCGGAGTGAAGTCCGGTGAGATGAGCGGTGCAAACCAGTACTGCTCCACGACCAGCTGTGCATGTTCGAGCGAGAACGAGGGGGTTGCCATTATCGATGCCCCGGGACTTCCGGAGACCGAGGCAAACGAGGGGATGCTAATGTCTGCCGACGAGCTGTCTGCCTGCTCTACGGTGACCGGTTCGTTAAGATTCTCGGTGAGGGCGCTCTCGAGCTCGGAGGCGGGATTTGCAATATGGAGGAATACCGCCGCCCGTTCAACCAAAGTGAGCTGGTACTGCAGATTTACCTGTGCGTCGCCGTTCTGCCCAAGCGTTACCGTGAGCGTCTGAATGGAGAACGCCTGGGCGGGAAGAATTATGAATGCGCAGAGGCAGAGGCATCCGATAAGAAGGTAGAGGGGCCTCATATTTTGTCAAGTTTAGTTTACATTTACATCTATAAATGCTTTGTCAAGTTTAGTTTACATTTACATCTATAAACGCTTGTTCTCTGCCCCCATGCAGGCACCGAAGGATTCTTTAAACACAAATTATTCCCCGCACCGGAAACACCAAGCTCTTTGGAAATCCCGACCGGAAATTCCGGAAGGATCAACAAGATTCAGCTGCCTTCACTAAGTCCTCAAAGTGCCGGCTCCGCCTCAGGAGCCACCAGGCGAAGCGTTCCACAACAGTGAAGTTAAAGGATCCGCCGGCCGCGTTCGGGTGCCCGCCGCCGCCAAACTCGCGGGCGATCAGGTGACTGATGGGGGGGACGGAGCGGAGAGAGAATTTGCCGTCCTTTCCTACGATCACCTCCATGTCAGTCTTGAGATGGTCCCGGATAAAGTGTGCCGTCTCGCTCGGGTACCCGTAGAGCGGGGCAAAGGCGATCCGGTATTTTGCGCCGAGGATCGTGGAACGGCGGAGACTCTTTTTCATCATCGCCCGCATCTCACGCCGGATATCCGTATACTGGCGCTCGATCTGTTCATCGGTAAAGATCCCCTGCACAAGGCAGTCCCGTACATGGTCCCGGTTCACCTTCCGCTGGAGCACCTGCCCGAGCACCGCGGACCGGGGGTCGGCATGTGTCCAGAGGTCGTAATCGCAGACCACACGGGCAACCTCTTTTGCAACCTCGTTTGCCGGTTCAAGGTCGCGGGCCACGATCGCCGTCGCACAGACAGACGTGTCAACGTGCAGGCTTGATACCGCCTTCTCAATCTTCCGGATCTCATCCTCACGCCAGCGGTGATGATCCCGCCATTCCACAACCCATCCGTTTGCCTTTGCCCTGCCGGCAACCGCTTCGGCCTCGTGGTGGTAACCGATATCCGATATCGAGAGCAGGTCTCCTTTCCCTGCACATGAAGCAACGATAGAGAAGAACTGCGAGAATTTTCCTACCGAACTCCAGATAGTAAAAACGCCACCGGCCCCGTACCGCATCCGGTGGATCGCATCCGCTCCGACCGCGTCAAGGTCATTGTGCGTGAGGTGAACCACCCGACAGGTGCGTGAAGCCACCGCGCTGGCAAGGCCCGGTTCATTTCTGCCGGAGTTTGTAAGGATGGGCATTTTAGTACCTAATGATATCACCCGGCATAAAAAAGAACGGTCAGCAGCGCAGCAGTCGGGGAAACATATTATTTATTAATCAAAAGTGACAATCATTATACTCCTGCCCTAGTAGCTCAGACTGGGAGAGCGCCAGACTGAAGATCTGGTTGTCCCCGGTTCAAATCCGGGCTGGGGCACTAAAAACCATTTTGCATTCCCATTTCCTGACGTTTACGCATCACTGGAGTTCGCAACGTGGTTTATCACTTTTCCCGAGAGATGCCCGGGCAGCATTATGAGAAAATCCCTTTGTGACCGGGGAATAACTCGTAGCGGTACCCTGACTTCCAGCGGAACTTATAACTATGCTCCACCGGATATTTTTTTACCGCGTTTGCCGGTTGGCCGGGGCTTTCCATGGACATCATGCTTGCCATCGTCGCTGTTATCGTTCTGTCCATACTCCTCCTGTATCTCGGCCAGCACCTGAAGCTGCCCAGCATTGTCAGTTTCCTTGTGATCGGGATGCTGGTCGGGCCATTCGGCTTTGCACTGATCACCGACCAGTCCCTCATCGGCATGATCGGCAATATTGGGATTGTCCTCCTGCTCTTTACCATCGGTCTTGAATTCTCGTTCCAGAAACTCCTCCGTTCGTGGCGTGCGGTGATCATCGGTGGTATCGTCCAGATCTGCACAACGATTGTCGCCATCACCCTGATCGACCTCTTTTTCAAGATGCCATTCAATGAGGCCCTGATCTTCGGCTTCATCGTCTCCCTCTCCAGTACCGCCATCGTGATGAAGATCCTTCAGGAGAAAGAGGAGGTCGATACGATCCAGGGCAGGACGCTTCTCGGGATCTTGATCTTTCAGGATCTCGCGATCATCCCGATGATGCTCATGCTGCCTCTCCTCTCCGGGACCGGAGGAGGACTGGATCTCTCAACCCTGCCGTTCCAGATCTCAAAGATTGCCCTGATCATCCTTGTCATTATTGCCCTTGCGTACTGGGTGATCCCGAGATTCCTTTTCCGGGTGGCAAAAGAACGGAGCCGTGAGCTCTTCCTGTTTACCATTGCCGGCATCTGTGTCATTGTTGCCTGGCTCACCAGCGAGGCCGGGTTGTCGTTTACACTGGGAGCATTCATCGGCGGCCTGATTATCGGGGAATCCGATTACAACATTGACGCCCTGAGCCATATTATCCCCTTCCGCGATGTCTTTGCGGCGATCTTTTTCCTGTCCATCGGGATGCTCCTCAACACGGCAACCGTGTTTGGCAATTTCGGCTATGTCGCCCTGATCATCATCGTGATCTTCTGTGTCAAGATCCTGACCGGCGCGTTTTCCACGGCCGTCCTCGGGATGCCGGTACGCGTCTGCGTTTTCTGCGGGCTCGCCCTCGCCCAGATCGGGGAATTCTCGTTTGTTCTCGCAAAGAGCGGCCTTGATGCCGGGGTTATCCGGACGCCGCTCTACCAGCTCTTCCTTGCCGGGGCAGTCGTCACGATGGCGCTTACCCCGTTTACTATGAGCGCCTCTCCACGGGTTGTCGACCTGATCTACCGGTTCTTCCCGAAGAGGATATCGCGGGGGAAAGCCCTTACCCCGGACGAGATCGCACCGGAAGAGGGGCTCAGAGACCACATTGTCATCGCAGGATACGGGATCACCGGTAAGAACGTGGCCCGGGCAGCACTGATCGCCGGTATCCCGTTCATGGTCATCGAGCTCAATCCTGATGTCATCCGCGAGGAGCGATCCCAGTACCGGCCCAACTTTATCTTTGGGGACGCTGTGCAGGAAGAAGTACTCGAACATGCAGGCATCCGGCAGGCGCAGACGCTCGTGGTGGCAGTCTCCGAGGAGGAGGCGATACCTCGTATCATCCATGTGGCCCGGCAGCTCTCGCCCGATATTTACATTCTCGCACGGACCCGGCATGTGAGGAATGCCCAGTACCTGCTGGATCTCGGCGCTGACGAGGTCATATCCGAAGAGTTCGAAGCGGCCCTGGAAATTTTTACCCGGGCCCTGAAGAGGTACCAGATTCCCGAAACGGAAATTGCACAGATTATCGAGCGGGCAAAAAAGATGAGCGCTCCCATGTTCACAAAAGGTGAGGTTTCCGATGGTACCAGAACACAGGATTTGAAGATGTTTTTCAAAGTCACCCATGTACACGCAATCCGGGTGGAAGCCGGTTCGCCCGCAGATGGGAAGACGATTGCCGAGCTGAACTTAAAAGAGCAATTCGGTATTATGGGATCTGGTCTTCGCCGGGGAGACAAAAAAATGATCAACGCCCCCGACACGACATGCCTGCAGGAGGGGGATGTCCTCATATTTTTTATAACAGACCAGAAGGCCGGTGAGATTAGTCACCTCTTCTCCCGGAATCAAGTATAGTCGAAAACCCTGCTTTTAATACAACCGGGGTTTTCTCATAGAGCGTTAATACAGCCAATTCCTGAATAGACCAGTCTTTTGCCTCTTTTGAGGCTTCGCTTAATCATAATTGTTGGGTTCAACACGATAAACGGAAGAACCGGCATCCGGGCGGATATTCCCCGCGCCAGGCTTGTTGGTCAGGAATTGGCAGGTCACTCTCAACGACCATGATCTTCCATAACGGGGGACTTCTCCCGGGGGAGATAAATGGTGAACGTGCTGCCAGCTCCGACTGAACTTCTGACCGTGATATCACCGCCATGCAACTGCATTATCTTTCTCGCTATCGAGAGCGAGATCCCGATTCGCCCATACTGCCGGGAGAGTTTTTCCGCGTCGGCCAGCTGGAACGGTTCAAAGATCGAATTGAGTGCATAGTCGGGGATCCCAACTCCATTATCCGCGATCGAGATGTGATGGAAGGCATCCGGCTGGTCCGAAGCGTATGCGATAGTGATGAGCCGGGGTGGTGTTGAGTAATTTACGGCATTTGAAAGGAGCGAGTCGATGACAACAAACAGGCGGTCTATATCGGCAGTGATCGCCAGGCCGCCCGGGATGTTCGTTCTGATCTCGGCTTTGGTTGCATATCCGCTGGCGTCGATCACGCTCCGGACAAGGGTTGCCAGGGAGAACTGCGACCAGCTCAACTGTAGTTTCCCGGACTCAAGCACGGCGAGATCCAGCATCTGGTTGATAATCTGACGCTCGCGGTCAACGCTTGCAATGCATCGCCCGAGGATCTTTTTTGTCTCATCGTTAATCCCGTACCCTGCGGGATCCTGAACGAGGAGATTGAGATATCCCATGATTGGCTGGAGCGGTGTGCGCAACTCATGGGCAACGGTCATGATGATCCCCCGACGCCGGTCATTGTCACGTTTGATTTTTTCCTCAAGACGTTGCTGCTCGGTCGTATCGATCATGGTGATAAGGATTGCCGGCCGGTTGACATGCTGGATAGGGACTGTGGAGAATCCGGCAACACGTACATCGCCGGAATGCGTCCGGAACCAGAATTCGCCTTCCCTCACGGTTGCCGGTTCACCTTTTTCGGATTGCACAATCATAGTGCAGGCAGCGCGGTTTTTTTCATCGACAAACGCGCACAAGTCTTTTCCGAGGATATCCGCGACGGGATAACCCAGAAAACGGCCGAACGCGGGGTTGGCAAAACGGATCGCTCCATCCTGAACAATCAGGATACCCTCGGGGGAGTGCTCGGTAAGCTGATGGTATTTTGTTATATTGTCGTCTGCAGCTTTTTCGGCAAATTTACGGGCATTAATGCTGACCGCGGTACAACTGACAAGGTTGTTGCCGACCCAGGTCCATGAGAGGTTTACCCAGCTTGCCGATCCTTCATGCGTGGTCAGGCGGGTTTCGAAGTCTTCGATGTCTCTCCCCGGTTCTGCGGAAGAGAAAAATTTTTCCCGTTCTGTCGTAGTATAGAACAGATCCGAAAAGTTCCTGCCCCTCAGTTCTTCCGGTTTGAAATTGAGCATACCGGCAAATTTCTGGTTGCAGACACTGACAGAAAAATCCCGCTGATCCAAGACGACAATTCCAAGCTGGGAATGTTCAAAAACTGTGCGGTACTGGGTTTCACCGGCACGGATACGGTCAATCAGATACATGACGATGCCTGCAATCCCGATGAAAACCGTTGCCTGGACGGTCACTGCAGTCAGGGCTACAGCGTCAGGATACCGGTAAAAAAAGCCGGTTATTTCGTACGCGAACCCGCAGATGCCGGCAACGATAATACCGCGTTTCGGGTAAAAACAGGTCGCGTACAGGATAGGGAGGTAAAAAATCTGGGTGGCGACAAGATCGGTATTTAATTCAAAAGATAGTCCCGTGATCAGGATACATGCCGCGATAAGTGCGATAATCACGCAGATCCGCACACGGTCATCCATGGTTACTGGTTTCCTGCCGGTCTGCTGGACTTTTTCCGCCATCGATATTCACGCGATTTGAACGTACTGTTATTTATGGATTTCTTTTGCTGATTCTGCAGTATTTTCGTAGTTTTCCATTGATTGCGGCATAATTGCTGCCAAATAAGGAGAGAAAACCCCCAAGAGAGTTGACATCGTGATAGTAATGCAGTCGTTCGCGGGGTATAAAAAGTCCCGGTTAGTAACAGTATGGTATGCACCCCTATGTCATAGTCAACGTCGCGATGAGCGCTGACGGCAAAATTTCTACCCGTGAGCGGAGACAGGTAAGGATCTCCGGCACTCTGGACTTCAACCGCGTTGACCGGCTCAAGGCAGGCAGCGATGCGGTGATGATCGGGATCGGCACCGTTCTTGCCGATGATCCCTCACTCACGGTAAAAGAGGCGGAGTGCCGGAGGCGCCGTCGCGATCGCGGCGAGAGTGAGCAACCCGTCCGCGTCATCATAGACAGCATGGCACGGATACCCCTCACCGCCGCAGTACTCAACAAAGACGAGGGGACGAGGGTGGTGGCAGTGTCCCGGCGGGCCGACCCGGAGAAGATCAGCCGGCTCGAACGGAAGGCGAAGGTTATTGTTGCCGGCGATGATGAAGTGGACCTTAAAATGGCGCTGAAGAGACTGGGGGATATGGGCATCCAGCGCATCATGGTCGAAGGGGGCGGCACGCTGATCGCCGCACTTATCCAGGCCGGCCTCGTCGACGAGATCTATTCTTTTATTGGCAACATCATCATCGGGGGGAAAGATGCGCCGACGCTCGCGGACGGCCCGGGATTTCAAAAAGAGACAGAATTTACCCGGCTCACGCTCCTCGAGGCACGCAGGATAGAAAACGGCATCCTGCTCCACTGGAGTGTCGAGCATTCCGGTCAGCCAGGCACTTAAAACACCCGTGACAGAACCGGATTAAGACCCCGGCTTCACGATGAGATTTGCCGCATTTTTGTAATAACACCAGGGTATTGGGGTCAAGGCACCGGTTCACCCCCGGGACGCCGGAAAACCGATGCGAATGCTCATCATCCTGCATCTGGTAATGGTACTTTACGTATATCGCGGTTGTCGTGCTCGCCGTCGTCTTTCTTCTCATTGCCGCGCGGCAGGTGGGCCGGTTCAAACTGAGGATCTGGCAGATCATGTTTGGCGGAGCATGCATAGTCCTCCTCACCGGCCAGATTACACCATCCGATGCCCTTCGGGCGGTCGATGCCAACGTGATGATCTTCCTGTTTGGCATGTTCGTGGTTGGTGAGGCACTCGACCGGAGTGGCTGCCTCTCGTGGATCGCGGGCCACCTGTTCAACCGGATATCCCGTCCAGATCAGCTCATCCTTGCTGTCCTGCTCATCTTCGGGCTGCTCTCTGCCCTGCTCATGAACGATACGGTCGCTATCATCGGAACACCACTGGCGCTGGGCCTTGCCACCCGGTACCGGCTGCCGCCAAAACTGATGCTCATGGCACTGGCGGTCGCGATCACGACCGGGAGCGTGATGAGCCCGATTGGCAATCCCCAGAACCTGCTGGTCGCGCTGAACAGCGGGATGAAGATGCCATTTATCACATTCGGCGTCTTCCTGCTGGTTCCGACGCTGGTCAGTTTCATCATCGCATGGATTGTCCTGCGCGTGTTTTTCCGCCGGGATCTTTCAGTCTCAGTATTGGCGCCGGAGATTTCGGTTGAGCCGGACCACCACCTCACCTCAGTCGTCCGGTACTCGCTTGCGATCATCGTTCTGCTCGCGGGGATCAATATCGTGTCATCGTTTGCTGGCGGCACACTGGTGATTCCCCTGCCCCTGATCGCGCTCTGTGCTGCAGTACCGGTTCTCCTCCTCTCACCACAGCGGTTTGCAATCGTAAAAGCCATCGACTGGTGTACGCTTGTTTTCTTTGTCTCGATGTTTATCCTGATGGCATCAGTCTGGCAGACCGGGATTTTCCAGTCACTCATAGGTTCGGCCAGTCTCTCGTCTGTACCGGTTATCCTTTCCACGAGCATCGTTCTCAGCCAGTTCATCTCAAACGTCCCGTTTGTCGCCCTCTTCCAGCCGCTGGTTCTCCAGGCAGGAGGAACCACCGGCCAGCTCATGGCGCTTGCGGCAGGGAGTACAATCGCGGGCAACCTCACCATTCTCGGTGCAGCCAGCAACGTGATCATTATCCAGAAGGCAGAGCAGCAGGGCGAGACGATCACGTTTTTCGAATTTGCGAAGATCGGCATACCGCTTACCATCCTTCAGGCAGGAGTGTACTGGATATTCCTCGGGATCCTGTAAATGAGGGATCTTTCCCGAATCTCTCCCGTAAGGCCGGTAATGGAGGATTATCCGTCCTGGCATTTTTTTCTGGCAGAGAACGATTTTTTTTTAAAAACGCTTCCGGTGACGCAGGAGTCTGACTGCATCGTATCTTTCCCCAGACATCCGGATCAATACACGGTCCGTTTTTACTGCTGCAGTGTCTGGCCAGAACCAAAGGAATTTAGCAGGGTTCACGCTCAGATCCAAGTAGACACACAAACCGTGAATTGGTGAACAGGATGGAAAATTCCGGACGGGAAGACCTCAGGGAGAAAGTGCTGAAGATCAACGACCTTATCGCGTACCAGACAGGGACGGTCGCAAGCAGGATGATCGTTTTTAAAAAAACCGGAACGATCACGGTCTTCTCATTTGATGCGGGCGAAGGACTCTCAGAACATACCGCGCCCTACGATGCGGTGCTCACCGTGACCGATGGTGAGGCAGAGGTTCAGATCGCAGGCAAGCCGTTTATCGTCCATAAGGGAGAACTGATCATCCTGCCGGCAAACAAGCCGCACGCGGTCTATGCACACCAGCGCTTCCGGATGATACTGACCATGATACGCGAATGACCACACCGGCCCCGCTCGTATGTCAGGCGCACGGGTGTCGGCGCACCATCTCATTGTGGGCGGGTATTATATAGCGCGTATGTTCTATATAGCTGAGAATTTGCCCGGCGGGGAATGCAGTTGACGGCGGATGCTGTTGAGACAAGGCGTTCATGGTTCAATGCCTTATACGAACCGCGACCGTTCCTTTTTGCCGTTCTCATCATAACCGGCATTGCTCTTGAATTTGTCGTACACTACCAGTGGAAGATCGAGGTAGTCTACACTCACTTCTATTATGTGATCATCCTCTTTGCCGGGCTCTGGTATGGGCGCAGGGCAGTCGCCGTTGCATTCCTGTTCGGCGGTCTGCATCTTGCGATCAGCTATCTTATTCTCGGCGCTATCACGCTGGATCCCCTGCTGCGCATGCTGGTATTGATTTTTGTGGCGCTGATTATCGGGACTGTTGTCGAACAGATGAATTCCTACCATGACCGGATCCGGGTGCAGAACCGTGAACTGACCGCGCTGAACGCGGACATGCAAGAGACGCATGACCGGCTTGCCGCTTCGCAGCAGGCATATGAGACCGCCAACAAAAAGTTGAATCTCCTGTCGAGTATCACCCGTCATGATATCAGGAACCAGCTCACTGCCCTGCATGCCTATATCGAACTGGCAAAAATGTCCGCAAAGGACAAGAACCTGATCGAATTCTGCGAGAAAGAGGAACAGGTAGCTGCAACGATCCTGCGCCAGATCGAATTTACCCGGGACTATGAGGAGATCGGGGTCAAGGCTCCGGTCTGGCTGAATATCGCATCCACTATCGAGGCATTCCGGCCCACTCTTGCACAGAAAGGGATCGAGCTTTCAGTCGCTCTCGGCAATCTCGAATTCTTTGTAGATCCACTGTTCGAAAAGGTCATCGGAAACCTGATCGACAATTCACTCCGTCATGGAGTCCGGGTGTACCGTATCTCCATGGCAACGACAATGTATGGCCGGGATCTCGCGCTTGTGTATCTGGACGATGGCATCGGCGTGCACCTGCAGGAAAAAGAGCGCATTTTTGAGCGGGGGTTCGGGAAAAATACCGGCCTTGGTCTGTTTCTGACGCGCGAGATCCTTTCCATCACCGGTCTTTCCATCAAAGAGAACGGCGAATACGGCAATGGCGCCCGTTTTGAAATCCTTGCTCCGGAGGGGAAATATCGCGTTGCCCGGGGGACACCGGGGCCGGCGTAAACCGACGGTGTTCTGGTGTACCGGGTTTTGGTATGCCAAGGGGATATGAAAGATAACCTGATATAGCGCGATGAAAGAATGCCGGGTCATGCTATTTCCCGTGGATACTCATGAACGAAGTGCTCAGAACTATAAAGGTGCAAGGGAAGTTACGTTCATCATGAATCGTATCAGGAAAGAAACGACAGCGATGGAGACCTGACATGTCCGCCGAATCGCCGCCATCTACCGGGAATCCGCGGGGGATGGCGCATGTAAGAACGCACACAGGACAGGAGAAATCAGCGATCCGGGTGGTCATCACCGGCAAAGGCGGCGTCGGTAAGACCACCCTTACCGCACTGCTCGCCCATCACTTTGCCCGCGAGGGATTGCATGTACTTGCGGTTGACGGGGATCCCCAGCAGAACCTAGCAGTCACACTGGGGATATCCCCTGAACGTGCGGAGGCAATTGTTCCGGTCGCAGATCATGCCGGATATATCCGTGAAAAGACCGGTGCCGGCGCCGATGATTTACCGGGCGGCCTGCTCAGGTTAAACCCGAATGTCAGTGACGTGGTCGAGCGGTTTGCGGTTCCGGTCGACAGGAACATCCGGGTGCTCGTCATGGGCGGCGTCCGCCAGGCCGGCTCGGGCTGTCTCTGTCCCGCATATACGCTTCTCTCTGCAATACTCCGCCGCTTCCGTTTCTTCCGGGAGGATGTGATCCTTCTCGACACTCCCGCGGGGCTGGAGCATTTTGGAAGGGCTGTGGCGGACGGCTTTTCCGTGGCGCTCGTGGTTGCCGATCCCTCATACAATGCACTCTCGGTTGCGCGCCAGTCTGCAAAGTTGGCCCGCGATCTGGCCATCAGCGAAGTGATCCTCGTGGTGAACCGCATGGGCGGGAGCGATGACGAATCCGGTATCCGGCAAAAGATCGGAGACATGAGTGCTTTTACCCGGACCATCCTGATCCCCTATGACCCGGAACTCTCTGGATTTGGGCCGTCCGTAAAAGATCTTTTCCTGCGCGAATCCCCCTTTGCCGAGAAACTGCGAGACCTTGCAGAAATAATCCAGGTGCGACAAACCTGATGGCGGGAGACCAAAAAGAGAATGAATGGGTCTCCCGGGAGGTATTATTCTTCTAATCTTATGATCTGGGCCGGGCAGAGATCTGCCGCATCGCGTGCGCAATCCTCCGCTTCCGCCGGTGGTGTCCCTTCAGCAATATTCCCATCGATACGATAGATCTCTACAATCTCGCTGAACGAGTCCTCCGCGTTCTGGACAAAGAACACCGGGCAGGTATCCCAGCATGAACCACAGCTCACGCACTGCAACCGATCAATGATTACCCTGATGGTACCGCCTCCAATGACAGATGCTCATTTTCCGATAGCACGTAGTATTATAATAAAGGTACCAGACCTTACCCATTTTTCCTCAGCTGATAAATCTCCCCACCCTTTTATGCAGGAAACGATGACGACCGGACTCATATGTTGGTACCAAATATGCCGCTTCATAATTGTTATATGCAAACAACAGGAGAATCTGCAAGGGAAGGGAAACCCAAAACCGGCAGGAACCTTTATGCCAGATCCGGAACGCCCGAAAGCGGAAAAGAGACGAGCTGAATTCAAAATCGAGGGGATGCACTGCGCGACCTGCGCAGTCACCATCGAAGAATCGCTTGGGAAGGTCGGGAGCGGCACAAAGGCGCAGGTTAATTCCGGAACCGATACTGCCCTTGTGGAATTTGACCCGTCCAGGATCACGCTTGCGGATCTGGAAAAAGCGATAACAGATGCGGGTTACGGGGTGATCAACCGTGAAGTGACGATACGGGTCGGCGGCATGGTCTGTGCGACCTGCGTCCAGACTATCGAGGCAGCGCTGCGGGCGCTTCCCGGCGTCCGATCGGCAAACGTAAACCTCGGCAACGAGCGTGCGTATGTAACCTTTAACCAGTCGCTGACATCCGTTGAGGATATGAAAAACGCGATCGAGGAGGCAGGATACCAGTATCTTGGGCTCGCCGGTGAGATGGGTGAAGAGGCGGAGCAGGCAGCACGGGAAAGAGACCTTCACGATAAGTTTATGCGGTTTTCCATCGGGTTTGCGGTCAGCATCCCCCTTATGATCGCGATGTGGGTCCCTCTGGGTATACCGATGGAGACGCTCGCATATGTCATGCTGGTTGTCTCGACACCGGTCTTTTTCTATGTCGCGTATCCCATATTCCGTGCGGCATGGATAGCACTCCGCAACCGGACGCTCAACATGGACGTGATGTACGCGATGGGCACCGGCGTGGCTTATGGTGCGAGCGTGATGGGGACATTTTCCATTGTGCTCACCCGGGATTTCATGTTCTACGATACCGCGATCATGCTTGCTGCGTTCCTCATGCTCGGCAGGTATCTTGAGGCGCGGGCAAAAGGCAGAACCACAGATGCAATCAAAAAACTCGCGAGGCTCCGTCCCAAAACAGCGACGGTCATCCGCGATGGGAAAGAATCCGGGATCGCGATCGAAGATGTCGTGGTTGGCGATATTGTCATCGTAAAACCGGGAGCACTGGTGCCGGTTGACGGGGAGGTCGTCGCCGGCGAGAGCTATGTGGATGAATCGATGATCACCGGTGAACCTGTACCAAGCCTGAAGGGGAAAGGGAGCGGAGTCGTTGGTGGCACGCTGAACACGAACAGCGTGCTGTCCGTAAAGGCGACCAGAATCGGGAGAGAGACGGTTCTTGCCCGCATTATCCGGCTTGTGGAGGAGGCACAGGGATCAAAACCACCGGTACAGCGGATCGCTGATGTCGCCGTTACGTATTTTATCCCACTCGTCCTCCTGATCGCTGCCGGCGCATTCCTCATATGGCTCTTGGTGCTCCATTCCACCCTGCTCTTTGCGCTCACTGCACTCATATCGGTGCTGGTCATCGCCTGCCCCTGTGCGCTGGGGCTTGCTACGCCAACGGCGGTTACCGTGGGCATCGGCCGTGGGGCCGAGCTTGGCATCCTGATCAAAAACGGCGAGGCGCTTGAGGTGGCAGAGAAACTCACGACCGTGATCTTTGATAAGACCGGTACGCTGACACGGGGAAAACCGGAAGTGACCGATCTCTTCCCGACAGGTGTCACCGAAGATACGCTCCTGATGTTCGCCGCATCTGTCGAAAAGAACTCCCAGCATCCGCTTGCGCAGGCGGTTGTCCGGCTGGCGGAAACGCGGTACGTGAAACCAGAAGCTGCAGAAAAATTTGACACCTATGGCGGCAAGGGAGTTGCGGCGCTTGTACTCGGAAAAGAAGTGCTGGTCGGCAACCGGGTATTCCTCCAGGAGAAAGGTGTACTGGTTCCGCCGGAGACCGGGGCGCGGATCGCCGTCTTTGAAGAGGAAGGAAAGACCGCGATCCTTGTGGCGGCCGGCGGGCAGGTGGCCGGTGTCATGGCAATCGCCGACACGCTCAAGGAGACGGCATCGGATGCAGTCCGGCGGCTGAAAGCAAAGGGGCTGGACGTAATCATGGTCACCGGGGACAACCGGCGTACGGCGGAAGCGATTGCACGCCGTGCAGGTATCGAACGCGTGATGGCCGGGGTGTCACCGGAAGATAAGGCATCAGAAGTGAGATCCCTTCAGGAACAAGGGAAGATCGTAGCATTTGTCGGTGACGGGATCAATGATGCCCCCGCGCTTGCGCAGGCAGATGTCGGGATTGCAATCGGGAGCGGTACCGACATCGCGATCGGGAGCGGCGATATTGTCCTGATACGGGACGACCTGCTGGACGCGGTTGCGGCCATCGAACTCTCGAAGAAAGTAATGGGAAAGATACGGGGCAATATATTCTGGGCGTTTGCCTACAACGCTGCGCTCATCCCGGTCGGGGCAGGAGTTCTCTATCCTTTCTTCGGGTTCACGTTCCGGCCGGAACTTGCCGCGCTTGCGATGGCAGCCAGTTCGGTTACCGTGGTCTCGCTCTCATTACTCTTGAAAAGGTATATACCAGAAGCAAAACAAGGCAGGTGACTGAGGTGCGCTATGGCAATCGATCCGATCTGCAAGATGAAGGTTGACGAGAAGACGGCAAAGTTCACGAGCGAGTACAAAGGCAGAAAGTACTACTTCTGTGCTCCGGGCTGCAAGAAGAAATTCGATGCGGACCCGGCAAAGTTCGCCTGACCGAACCGCCTCCACTGATCTGTAATCCCGTGTATCTCCCCAATTGTCCCTTTTTCACAGGGTTTTGATAATCCTGATAGAGAAACGACAGTAAAATTTCTCCTAGTTTAGGGATACTGCACATAAAAAGGACGTGAGGCGAATGCTGGGCATTTTATCTTGTCATTCCTGAACTCTACGCACGGGTGATCCTTCCGCTCCTCATCTTTTTGCCCGTATTGGCGATGAAAGCCTTGAGACGATCCGGGTCATCTCTATCTCCAACGGGATCAGGTACATTGCTCCCGTCATTGCATTCTTCGAGATCGTGATCTGGCTGCTTGCCTTGGAAGTGATAATGACAGATCTCTCGAATGTCCTGAATTTCTTCGCGTTTGCTTTCGGGTTTGCCACCGGAACGTATGTCGGTCTTGTCATCGAGGAGAGGCTTTCCATCGGCATGGTGATCCTGCGCATCATCACCCCTCAGGAATCGCAGGATGACATTACCGCATTCCTTCAGGCTGAAAATTACGGTACTACCATCATGGATGCAAAAGGGGCACGTGGTAATATGCAGATGATCCTTTCGCTCGTAAACAGGAGCGATATTCGCCGGATCGGTGGCCATATCGAGAAAACAACCCCGGATGCTTTCTATGCTAGTGAGGATGCCCGGTACGTTAACCAGGGCGTTTTCCGGCCAAAAAGCCCAATGCTGTTACCGGCCTGTTCCCTGCGTTTGTCCGTCCGCGAAAGAAAAAATAACTTTTTCTCGTTCTATTGCAGAGTATAGCAAACGGTATATTTCACACGGCAGAGATCTCTGGCAATATCGCCCATTATGGGCTCACACGGATGCTGATCAATGAAAAGCAACATGCCCCTTTCCAAACCGATCCGGCGACTGATTGGCGAGACAGAGGGGCTCCTTGACACTGAGATCACGCTCCTCCGGGACCCGGAGGCTGCGGCTGGCGGAACGCTGATCGACGTCTATACCTATAACACCGACAAGAACATCATCATTTTCCCTGCAAGTTACATCGGCCTTTTGAAAGATGTTATCATCGCCAAGCATTGTGTTCAGCTCCTCGTAAAAGGAGCGGCATCAAAAAAATCGGCATACCGGGTCTGTTCATTTACTGAGGACTCGGTCTACCACGGGATGCGCCAGATCTACCTTGACACGCTCAAGGACGAGGCAAAAAAGGAGAGAAAACTCCCGGTCGGTAAGCTTCTCGATATGCTTTTTATTCTTTATACCCGGTTCCACGAGGATATCAGCGAACTTCCCTGGAACCCGATCGTCAATGCACGGATATATTACCAGATGCCCCAGATCCGCAAGACCCAGCTGTATATGCTGCTCAAGGAAGGAAAGGAGGATATGGACGAGATGATGGAGTACGAGGAGATCATCCCGCGGCGTTATTTCGTCCTCGACAAATCGATGTTCTATGCACGGGACTGCTTCCTGGCAAAGACCCTGCCGTCCGATGAACTGATGCCGGTTGTCAATATTCCCCAGATGAAAAAATTTAATCACCTTGAGGTAAAAGAGATGCTGACCACCCGTTGGACGCATACGGCATGGTACCAGTCCAAGTACTTCGGTGATAACGTGCTCACTATCATGGAAAAGCACCTGAATGCAGACTGGGGTGCACGATCCAGCCTCGATTATTACAAATCTCTCTATGACATTGGTGTCGCGCTCACAAACTCCCTTCTTGAGTACATGACCATGAAGGACTGGTTTGTCTGGGAAAGCCCCGGGCACCTGCTCGAAGCAATGAAAAAGATGGATAATTACGAGCATAGTGCCCTGAAGAAAATTTTTGGTGATCTCGTTGCCGATTGACGGGATAACCATGAAATCAGGCGAGGAGCCGCGGAGGGGTACTCCCGTATGACGGCACGCGAGGTGACCGAGCTCCTGAAACGGGGGTTTGCGCTGGTACAGCGAACCAAATACCGTGAAGCAATCGTTCTCTTTGAGCGGGCGCTCAGGCTCGATCCCAAAAACGTGGAGGGATGGAGCCTCAGGGCTGCAGTGCTCATCGATATGGAAAGGTACAATGAGGCCCTGGCCAGCAGCGACCGGGCGCTTGCCCTCGACCAGAATTTTGCTGATGCATGGTCAAAGAGAGGCCTTGCGCTGTACAATATGAGCCGTTTCAATGAGGCACTTGAAGCATGCACCCGTGCTCTCGCTCTGAATGCAAATGACGTAACCACCTGGTACGTGAAAGGGATCTGCCTCGATGAACTGGGGCGGGAGAACGAGGCCCAGGAGGCATACGCAAAATCACTCGAACTCGAGATTATTCTGGATATGGATGCGGAGAGAAGAAGATCCAGGAAATGATCGGCGATACTCAATCCGCACCAGAGTGTCATTACCGGTAAAAATCGGTTCAATATTTTGCCGTGTACGAAAACATTATTTAAAGACAGGCCAAGATCATCGGTACACAGGAGGATTTTCACATGTTATCCAAGAGCATGGAAGCAGCACTGAACAAGCAGGTCAACCGTGAACTCTATTCTGCATATCTCTACATGAGCATGTCGGCATATTTTGAGAGCCAGAACCTGAAGGGATTTGCCAAATGGATGAGGATCCAGGCAAAGGAAGAACGAGGCCATGCACTGAAGTTCTATGATTATATCATCGCCAGGGGCGGCATGGTCACCCTTGCGACGATTGAGGCGCCCAAGTCAAAATGGTCCTCCGCAGGAAAGGTGTTTGACGAGGTCTACGCGCACGAGCAGAAAGTCACTGGCATGATCCACGCACTTGTGGAGCTTGCCCTTAAAGAAAAGGATCACGCCACCTTCGAGATGCTCCAGTGGTTTGTCAAGGAGCAGGTTGAGGAGGAGATGAACGCGAGCGAGATCGTGAGAAAGATACAGGTCGTCGGGGATATCCCGGGGCATCTCTTCTGTCTCGACCACGAGCTTGGCAAGCGCCAGTAATCACACAATCTTTTTCTCTTTTGGCATCGTAAAACCGTCTAACGATCCGGTCATGCTCTCAGTACTGATTATTGATGATGAGGAAGAAGTGCTGAATATCACGCGGCTTTTCCTTGAACGTTTTGGGGATATGGAAGTCCGTACCCTGAAGTCCGCCAAAGAGGCGCTTGCCCTGATGAACGATCATTCCTTTGACGCCATCATCGTCGACTATGACATGCCGGATATCAACGGGATAGAGTTTTTAAAGATTATACGTTCAAAAGGCGATACCACGCCGGTAATTATTTTCACCGGCGTCGGCCGTGAATATGCCGCCATAGAAGCGCTCAACAATGGCGCCAACTTCTTTTTGAAGAAAGGGGAGGATATCCATCCCCAGTTGCGGGACATGGTGCATATGGTCCGGCAGGCAGTCGAAGGAAAGATTGTCGGAAAGGGACTGGGGACTACCCAGAAAATTCTGGCAGATGTGGTCAGTTTCTTCCCTGATCCGGCCTTTGTCATCGACCGCGAAGGCAAGGTCATTGCATGGAACCCGGAAATAGCGACGATTACCGGTGTCGACCAAAAGGACATGATCGGTAAGAAAGAATATGAATACGCAATCCCGTTTTTCGGGCGCCGGGTCCCCATGCTTATCGACCTGATCTTCCATGATGAAAAGACGATCCGGCAGCGTAATTATTCGATTGTCGCAAAAGATCAGGGGACCCTGACCGGATGGATAAAGGTGACCGGAACTGACGGGAAGGACCGGGTCTGGTGGATGAAGGCGATGGCGCTGTATGACGGCAAAGGCATTTTCATCGGGGCCATCGGCGCTGTCAGGGATATTACTGATCAGCTTGGGACTGAACTTTTGAAACAGCCTTCTCCCATGGAAGCTGAAGAAGCGGGACCGTCAAAGATTGGGCCTGCTGCCAGTGGCCAGGGGAAGATGTTCGACCGCATTCTTGGCAGGGCAAAAGCCCGGTACCAGGAAGGCCTCAGGTTGTACTACCGGGAGGGGCGGTTCGAGGATGCGATTGCAGCATTTGACCGTGCGCTGGAGATCGATCCATCCCTTGCCTTTGCATGGCATGACCGGGGCATCTGTCTCCGGGAACTGGGGCGGGATGAGGAGGGGCTCGCCTCTATCGAAAAGGCGCGTGAATTGTCCCCCGGCAATGAAGAGATCCTTTACAACCGTGCCGAGACCCTGAAAAAGATCGGGATTCTCCGTGGTGACAGGAAGATCCTTGAACAGGCGGTTAATGCCTATAACGACGTACTCGAAAAGAACCCTGCCTATGCAGATGCCTGGAATGATCTCGGGATTTGTGCAAAGGAACTGGGAAAGGAAGAACTCTCACGCCAGTATTTTGAACGCGCCAGTGAACTCAAGCGGTTCAACAAGGACCGGTTCCATAAACGCAATCTGGAATCCCTTATCTGATTCAGAGAGAGGAATACCTGGTTCACGTGACAAGTACCGATGGGGGAGTTACTGATATGAAAAGTCCAGTCTATTTTACCGGCCTCCGGGCCAGATCCGATAAGGAAAGCACGGTAGCAAAAGTACAGCGCCTCTTCGATGCGGCAGGGTGCGCCGCATGTATCCACAGACGTGACCGTACTGCCATCAAGCTGCATTTCGGGGAACTGGGCAACGATTCATACATCAACCCGGTCTATGTCCGGCAGGTGGTCGATAAGGTGAAAGCGGCAGGAGCCCTGCCGTTTATTACCGACAGCAACACCCTGTATCTCGGGAGCCGGTCAAATGCGGTTGATCATATTACGACTGCGGTGCTCCACGGATTTGATTATGCAGTGGTGGGGGCTCCCGTGATCATTGCAGACGGGTTGTGCGGTAAGAATGTCGCCCGCGTTCCCATCAAAAAAAAGCATTTTAACATGGTCTCCATTGCCGGGGACATTGCGGCTGCCGATAGCATGATCGTGATGACGCACTTCAAAGGGCACGAGGTTGCCGGGTTCGGGGGGGCGATCAAGAATCTGGCGATGGGCTGCGCGCCCCCTGAAGGCAAAAGGGCGCAGCACCAGGCAAAACCGTTTCCGATTAAAAGTCGGTGCATCGGGTGCGGTTCCTGTGCGGACGTATGCCCAAAATCTGCGATTACTATCGTCAGGAAGAAATCCAGGATTGATCGCGGCAGGTGTATCGGCTGTTTCGAGTGCATGACGGTCTGCCCGGAGCATGCGATCGATATTGACTGGGAGACGGAGATCCCCCTCTTTGTCGAGCGGCTTGTTGAATATGCGTATGGGGCCGTGCAGGGAAAAGAGGGGAGGATCGGCTATATCAGTTTCCTCACCCGCATCACGCCGGACTGCGATTGTGTCCCGTGGAGCGACGCCTCGATCGTGCCGGATATCGGGATACTTTCCTCTCTCGATCCGGTCGCTATCGATGCAGCGGCATTCGATCTTGTGAACAGGCAGACAGGATTTATGGACTCGCACCTCTCCACTCACCACAAGGCCGGTGAGGACAAATTTACGGGAATGCGGGCAAACACGGACGGTATGCGGCAGATACAGTACGCGGAGGAGATGGGGATGGGAAGCAGCGAATATGAACTGATTCCGCTATAATCAGACTGCCGAAGCGGTTCACCGGAATGTTTCGTTGGTAGTATGATGGAGATCTTCCACCCTGTTTTTATGTCATTTTTAACAACAGAAACGGCAGTCAAAGGCAGGAAGGCAAGTCCTTATTACCAGAAGACATTAACAACACTTTTGTTTGAGATCGGGCTTTTCTCAAACACTTCTCCCGGGCACCCGGTAAAGGCCAGTACCCCATGATAAGGAGTGGGCCTTCGCGACACGATGGGACCCCCATCTATCCGGAGTGTATTTATGAATCTGAGACGGCCAAACGCAAATGAAGCGACAGGGACAGTAAACCGGTCACGAGACGTCGTACCGATGTCCGGTATATGTACCCGCTGTATGGATGGATGCAAAGGCAATTGTGAGATCTGGCTATCATCGTTCCGGGGCAGGGAAGTGTTGTATCCCGGACCGTTTGGTGAGATTACAACAGGAGCTGATAAAAACTACCCGATTGACTACTCGCACCTCAATATACAGGGATATGCAGTCGGTGCCAAGGGATTGCCGGAAGGCACCGATATCGGTCCGGACACGGCGGTCTTCTCTACCGTGAACACTGAGACTGAGTACGGGTGGGATCACCACGTGAAAATGCGCCTGCCGATCTTTACCGGGGCATTGGGGTCTACGGAGATCGCACGGGCGAACTGGGAGCATTTTGCCGTTGGCGCGGCGATCTCCGGCATCACGATTGTCTGTGGCGAAAACGTATGCGGTGGTGACCCGCAACTCAAGCTCGACAACAAGGGCAAGGTGATGGAATCCCCGGAGATGGACCGGCGCATCACGACGTACCGGAAATTTTACGAAGGTTATGGTGAGATGCTTGTCCAGATGAACGTCGAGGACACCCGTCTCGGCACGGCGGAATATGTTGCAAGCAAACACAACCTGGATACGATCGAGCTCAAGTGGGGGCAAGGTGCCAAGTGCATCGGTGGAGAGATCAAGGTCAAGTCGCTTGAACGGGCCATCGAGCTCAAGAAACTTGGTTATATTGTTCTGCCGGATCCTATGTCAAATCAGAACCAGACTGCATTTAAGTCCGGTGAGATCAAAGAGTTTGAGCGTCATTCTCGCCTTGGATTTTTAACCCGTGAGGGATTTTTTGAAGAGATCGACCGGTTGCGGGGGATTGGGTTCAAGAGGATTACCTTAAAGACCGGGGCATATTCCATGGTGGAGCTCGCCATGGCCCTCCGGTACGGTTCAGAAGCAAAGATCGACCTGCTCACGATTGACGGAGCACCGGGCGGCACCGGCATGAGCCCGTGGCCGATGATGAACGAGTGGGGTATCCCGACATTTTATCTGCAGTCGCTCGCGCGGGACTTCTGTGAGAAACTGTCAGGGAAGGGTATGCGGGTTCCTCATCTTGCGATGGCGGGAGGTTTTTCGGACGAGCCCAACGTATTCAAGGCGCTTGCGATGGGCAGCCCGTATTTCAGGGCAGTCTGCATGGGGAGGGGACTTATGATTCCCGGTATGGTCGGTAAAAATATCGAGAAATGGATCAAGACCGGTGACCTTCCCAAATCGGTCTCCAAGTACGGCACGACAACTGAACAAATATTTGTCAGCTATGAGGAACTCAGGGAGAAGTACGGTTCCCGTATGGGCGAGATCCCAATGGGTGCTGTCGGTATCTACACGTATACGCAGCGTTTTAAGACCGGTCTCCAGCAACTCATGGCCGGCAGCAGGAACTTCCGGCTCTCCACCATATCACGTGGTGACCTGATGGCGCTTACCGAAGATGCGTCGAAAGTCTCGGGTATCCCGTACGTGATGGAAGCCCGATATAACGAAGCGATGGGTGTTCTGCTCGATTAATCTCTGGAAAGAGAGGATATCGCGGGGATTCGGGAATTTTCCTGAATTTTTTTTAATCCGTTATGCATCAAATACGTAAACGAATTCTGCTATTTTAAATAATTGACACCGTACCTGAATCTCCGGCTTGAATTCCCCACCATCCGCAATTTTTCCTTTATTCATTCCCGAAAAAATTCGAGCTTGCTATTCTCGCAGCCATCTTATTTTTTTGCCATATCCCTTTGCGAGAATGTATCAAGGATTTGGATCGTGATCCCGACACCAAGTGTTGGCTGAAGCGATTCCAGCCAGAGGAAAAATCCTACCCGTGAGGGAGTCGGGCGCTCGAATTTGAAATGCCCGTCTTTCACCTGAACCATCTTGAGGTACTCCCGTTTCTGACGGGATCGGAGATAGATGATCAGTTCATGACCCGGCAGATCCAGAGCAATAATAGCACTTGAGAACTGTCTGCCGAATTCCGCAAACTCTATGCGTTTACCCCGCACTGAAAGCCCATAACGTTCACAGACCGCTTTGACCGCCTGCGGGTAACATGATCCAAAGAGAATTTTTTTCACAATCGCCATCATTTCCGTCGGCGCTTCAAAATTCTTCCTGCCCGTATGTCGTGAAATTTCTGAAAGGATGTGCACTCTCATCGCATCATGATACTTTTTGTAATCGAACGTGCGTTTGAACCGGATATCTGTGGCCCGGATCAGTTTGGGGTGGTTGTCCGGATTGTTGTACAGGATTCGCGGCCGGTAATGCTTGACAAGTTTCTTGATCTGCTCGCAGGAACTGGTATGAATGATCGCGTTGTCCTTATCTTTCACGAGCCTTTTAATCACGGAATAATTCGAAATATCAAAGGATGAGACAAGCAGGAATGGCACATGCTCCTGGTGGAACAAATATCCGAGCAGTTTCTTTTTAAAAGCAATCTCCAGTTCAAACTCTTTTAAATCTGCCGGCGACGTGACAACTTCCCCAAATACAACCCGATCTTCTGAATCGACAAGCAGCAGATCAAACTCCGCGAGGTCTTGGCCATTTCCGCGTATCGTGATATCCCCGGATTTTGAATAAAAAATGCCGTTCTGCCCGAGTCGTGCCTGTTCCCGTGTGCGGGGTGCATCTGCACCTTTTCGTGCGAGATATCTGATCCGGCTGGATTTTTGCGAAATATCAAGAAACAGTTCATAGACGATTGCTTCAAACCAGCGCCCCTCTGCAGTTCGCATCGGTTCAATGTCGGGTGAAAAAAGCTTCTTTCGTTCGACCCGGTTCATATGCCGCGTGGCATTGAGTGCGATAGCTGCTGTTGGTTTAAAATTTTTAAAATTGGAATTAAGCCACGGGATCATGCTTTCTTTATCTATTTTTCATGATACGATAAATAACGCACTGCATTCTTTTATCTCTGATGAAAAATGCATACTTGGCTTAAGACAATAAGATATATATATTGAAGAAAGATACTTCCATCATACCATTTCCTCTGGAGCTAGTGAATGAGAGAGGATAGGGTTAATAGTATGGGAGGAGGGTATGCATCAATGGTAACAGCAGAGAGGATGGCTGGGAGCGATCCGTTGCCGAGATATCTGATGGCGGATAGATCAGAACCGGATTACGAGATCATTCTGGAACAGATCCAGCAGTACCGGAAGTCGCTGATTGGTTCTTCATATTATTATATCCGGATCGATGATGAAATCCCCTGCCTCTGCAGGATTATCCCGGGAGGCGGGAAGATCTTCTTCCATGAAGTGGTCGACCATCGCAAACACGGGATATCTGAAGACGATATCCATGAAGCGATAAAAGGCGACAGGGGGGCATTTACCCTGTCCGATCATTACCACATTTCGCCACACATCGAGAAGAAACTCAGGGCTCTTCTCGAATTTGAATAACTATTTTCCCTTGAAAAAACCCGGATTTTTCACACGGCCCGGATGCCAGCCTGTTATACAAAAAGCGGCGTGGGGTGACTGTCCCCGCCGGGCCGAATGAAAGATTATATCATCCGGTACCTGATGTCCTGTCTGTGCCGGATCAGGACTCCACTTCTCCGGTCCGTATCCGGATTGATTTTTCCACCGGCATCACAAAGATCTTACCGTCGCCGATCTTGCCGGTCCGCGCAGCGGCTGTGAGCGTTGTAATGAGGTCGTCGAGGCCTTTGTCCCTCACCACGATCTCGATCTGGACCTTGGGCAGAATGTCCACGGTCATTATCCCTCCACGGTACTCAAGGGCGATACCTTTCTGCTCGCCCCGGCCCTTGACATCGGTTATGGTCATGCTGACAAAACCTTTGTCTTCGAGTGCTTTTTTCACAAACTCGAACCGTTCTGGTTTGATGATTGCTTTTACCATTTTCATGTTGATCCCTCGTTACAGGCAGTGTTCCCCATGCTGCGAGATATCCAGACCGACATACTCTTCATCTTCTGTTACGCGCAGTCCTATAGTCTTGTCGATAATGGTTGCAAGGACATACGTGACAACGAACGCATAGATCAGGGCTGCACCGGCACCAGCGATCTGGGCAATGAACTGGTGGACATTGCCTTCAAGCAACCCGGATGCACCGTTGACCGCGGCTGCGGCAAAGATGCCCGTGGCAAGTGCCCCCCAGAGGCCTCCCATACCGTGAACGGCCCACGCATCGAGGCTTTCGTCAAGGCCTTTCCGGATGCGGAAGAGCATCAGGCCGTAGCAGAGTACACCGGCAACTGCACCGATCGCGATCGAAGCCATCGGGGTAACATAACCGGCTGCAGGGGTAATGGCAACCAGTCCTGCCACGGCTCCGCTGACAAACCCGAGCGAGCTCGGTTTACCGCCATGAGCCCAGCTGACCAGAAGCCATGTCATGGCTGCAGTCGCCGCTGCAGTGTTTGTTGTAACGAATGCATTGACAGCAAGACCATTAGCGGCAACTGCGCTGCCCGCGTTGAACCCGAACCAGCCGAACCAGAGCAGGGCAGCACCCAGGATCGACCACGGGATATTTGCCGGTTCCATGGGATACTGGCCAAAACCGACACGTTTTCCGATCACCAGCGCAATTGCCAGTGCAGCAAATCCGGAACTGATATGGACAACAGTACCGCCGGCAAAATCGATCGCCCCAAACTGAGATGACCAGCCACCACCCCACACCCAGTGAGCAAGCGGATCGTACACGATGGTCGTCCACAGGAGTGCTAGGACAAGGTACGAGCTGAACTTCACGCGCTCGGCAAAACCTGAAGTCACGATTGCCATCGTAACCGTTGCAAAGACCAATTGGAATACCATGTACAACATCGCCGGTACAAGCGGACTGTAGGGTCCGGGATTCAGTCCGACATTGTTGAGACCGAGGTATTGCAGGTTTCCGATAAATCCGCCGACATCAGGACCAAATGCCAGTGAAAAACCGAAGAGTACCCACTGAATGCTCACCAGTGCAAAGGCAACAAACGAGAGGGTAATCATCGAGATAAAATTTTTCTTACGTACAAGACCGCCGTAGAACAAACCGACGCCCGGCGTCATGAGCATGACAAGGGCGGTTGAGGCAAGAATCCACGCTGTTGCTCCACTATCTATAGCCATTCATATCACCCGTAAGGTAAAACCTGACCAGAATGTAATTGGACACCGCCGTCCGTATGACCTTTGTGTTCATAGGATTGCAGGTTATCAGACAGGGGAACCGGTGCGTACCGGTATCCAAAGATGGTGCCGGATGGAAAGTCCGGTGAACGAATGATGTTCTGAATTGGATCCGGTATGATCTTGTTCCCCCCTGTTCCTTCCAGAATCGTACTTTCAAAGAGATTGTAGGAAGGAAGTTCTATTCCTACACTTATAAATTTTATGTTATTGATAACAAAGAGCATTACTCAATCATTCTTTTTCACCCGTTGCAGAGAAGAGGACTAATTTGATAGGAATATATGAAAAAGGGAGGAATCGGTTATGCCCGCTCTCCATACTGGAAGATATCCAGTCCGACATATTCCTCATCCTCGGTGACGCGGAGACCCATGAACCGATTGATAATAACCGCGATAATATAGGTTACAATAAAGGCGTACGCCATTGCCGCAAATGCGCCGATTGCATTTGCCATGAACTGGTGAACGTTCCCTTCAAGAAGACCGGAGAAGCCGGTTATTGCTGCTGCCGCAAAAAGACCCGTGGCAAGAGTTCCCCAGAGGCCCCCCATACCATGGACTGCCCACGCATCGAGGCTCTCATCGAGGTTTTTTCGGATCCGGAGAAGCATCATGCAGTAACACAATATCCCGGCAACCGCGCCAATCAGGATCGAGACCAGCGGGGTGACAAAACCGGCCGCGGGCGTGATCGCCACCATGCCGGCGATCGCCCCGCTCACCATACCCAGAGAACTTGGCTTCCCGTGGTACCAGCTGGCAAACATCCATGCAAGCGCACCCGCGGCTGCCGCCGTGTTGGTCGTCACAAACGCGACGGCTGCGCTCCCGTTTACCGCAAGGGCGCTCCCCGCGTTGAACCCGAACCAGCCAAACCAGAGCATGGCCGCACCCAGAAGAGCGATGGGGATGTTGTTGGGCTCAAGTGCGTGCTCACCAAAACCGGCGCGGTTCCGGATCACCAACGCGAGGGCGAGCGCAGAAAATCCCGAGCAGATCTCGACAACGGTACCGCCGGCAAAATCGATCAGCCCCATCTGTTTTGCCCATCCCCCGCCCCATGCCCAGTGCGCGAGGGGACAATACACCAGCGTGAGCCAGACGAGCACAAATACGATAAATGAGGTGAGCCGGATCCGTTCGGCAACACCGGAGGTAACGATGGTGAGGGTAACTGCAGCAAAAAAGAGCTGGAAGGCCATAAAGACCAGCGGGGGGTATGCGAGCGTGCCGGCATCCCATCCCACCCCATTGAGGCCCAGATAGTTCAGGTTCCCGATGAAGCCACCAACATCCGGGCCAAACGCGAGAGAATACCCGATCAACACCCAGTGAATGCTCACCAGTGAGAGGATGATAAAGGAGAGCGCAATCATCGAGATAAAATTCTTCTTTCGTACCAGACCGCCATAGAAGAACCCGACTCCCGGGGTCATCAGCATGACAAGAATTGCCGAGACCATGAGCCAGGTTGTAACACCGGTATCCAACGCCATATCTGTCTCCTGTAGGGAATTATTTTTACGACCGTTCTTACTCAGTCATAGCCAACGCTGGCTGCACGTACCGATCCTGTTCAGGGCCACGCATATTCGCGCTTTTTTCATCCCTGACAAGCCTTTTGGCAACCGGATAATGAGCGGTCGATGGATAGTGAGCGGATTACAAGTCCGCACGGTCCCCGACGCAGTAAAAAATTTATCGGGTTAGTAGGTCGCGAGGTACCTGTCCAGCTCCCATGGATGAACCGCCAGCCGGAACGCGTCGGTCTCCGCTTCTGCAATGCGTGTCAGGGTCTCGACAAC